>Ga0228672_1000990_pt1 | contig 12011 bp, 12 predicted proteins | sample 90DmetaG_FD_182788 | JGI IMG/M metagenome (GOLD analysis project Ga0228672, IMG submission 182788) | Seawater microbial communities from Monterey Bay, California, United States - 90D | ecosystem: Environmental > Aquatic > Marine > Coastal | place: USA: California | collected 2016-11-08 | reverse complement strand
GAAGGATAAACCTTGATTGTTTTGATTTCCCCATTGCCTAGTAGCTTTGATTAAGGCAGACCAAAACAAAAAGATGGTAGACACCCCCCAGAGTGCATACAGTATTTTAAAGGTAGCAACTGAGGGTATTGAGACCATTACTATGCCTCCTATACTAGTAAGAAGTAATGAGACGGATAATAACTTTCTTGCCTCCCATTTATCAGCGATAAAGCCTCCAAAAAAATAAGAGAGTAGGGCAGTAAGTCCGTAAAGCGCTTGAGCTTCTCCAATTTCTAAGTCAGAAATCCTAAAGACATCACGTATAATCGGTTTGAATACACGCATCACTATAAAAGGCAATAAAAAAATAGCTTCCCCTGCAATAATTAAAGCAGCCATGGAAGTGAATTTAGATTTCACTTGATCAATATAGTGTTTTTAAAAAGAAAGTGGAAACACTACTTGATTGTTGACTTATTTTAAGTCTAACTCCATTTTAATATTTCCTCGTGCATATTTAATATCGGGATCAACAGGGACTTCAATAAATCCATATTTACGATACAAATGAATGGAATTTTCTAGAATAGTACTAGAGTATAAGATCAGTTTGTCCCAATGGTGCTGTTCTGCGAAACGAATAACAAATTGAACGATTTTATTTCCGTAGCCTTTTCCACGCTCTTTGGGAGTAATGGCCATTTTACTGAATTCAAAAACACCATTTCCTTTCTTAAGGAAGGCAAAAGTGCCAATGGTTTTTCCCTTTAGGGCTACCATAAAAATAAAACCTCCGGGCTGAATAATCTCTTCTACTGGGTTGGTCAGTACTAATTCGTCATAAGGTTCTACAACAAAAAAAGTTTCCAACCATTCTATATTAAGTGTTTTAAATTCATTTGAATACTGAGATTCAAAAGGAATAAATTGTAATGCATCACTCATTCCCTGTCATTTCATTTGGACGCACCCAAGCGTCAAATTCTTCAGAAGTTAAATAACCTAGAGCCATACTTGCTTCTTTAAGAGTTGTTCCTTCTTTATGCGCTTTATTTGCAATTTCAGCAGCTTTATAGTACCCTATTTTCGTATTTAAAGCAGTAACTAACATTAAGGAATTTTGAACCAGCTCATCAATACGTTTGTGATTAGGTTCAATTCCTTGGGCACAATTTTCAGTAAAACTCACACAGGCGTCCCCTATTAATTGAGCAGATTGTAAACAATTTGCTGCCATGACAGGTTTGAATACATTGAGTTCATAATGTCCTTGAGTTCCGGCTACGGTTATTGCAACATCATTTCCCATTACTTGTGCGCAAACCATGGTTAGGGCTTCACATTGTGTTGGATTTACTTTTCCAGGCATTATAGAACTTCCGGGTTCATTGGCGGGAATTATGAGTTCACCGATTCCAGATCTAGGTCCTGAAGCCATCATTCGAATATCATTTGCAATTTTGTTGAGAGAAACCGCCAATTGTTTCAAGGCACCATGCGTTTCAACAATAGCATCGTGTGCGGCTAGCGCTTCAAATTTATTAGGGGCTGTAATAAAAGGAAGTCCTGTGAATTCAGCGATATACTGAGCTACTTTTTCGGAATATCCTTTTGGAGTATTAATACCGGTTCCAACCGCAGTGCCCCCCAAAGCCATTTCAGACAAATGTTCTAGTGTGTTTTTTAAGGCTTTGATCCCGTGGTCTAATTGGGAAACATAGCCTGAAAACTCCTGACCTAAGGTTAGGGGAGTGGCATCCATTAAATGGGTACGACCTATTTTTACTACGGATTGAAAGTTTTTTGCCTTTTGATCTAGGGTATCACGTAACTGTGTAATTCCTGGAAGTGTGGTTTCAGCAATTTTTTTATAGACCGCAATATGCATACCCGTAGGGAAGGTGTCATTTGAAGATTGGGATTTATTGACATCGTCATTTGGAGCTAAGGTTTTACCTCCATCTCCAAGTGTATTTCCCGCCAAAACATGGGCTCGGTTGGCAATTACTTCATTGACATTCATATTACTTTGCGTACCCGATCCCGTTTGCCAAATGACTAATGGAAATTGATCTGAGAGTGCACCAGTAAGAATCTCATCACATACTTGTGCAATTTGATCTCTTTTCTCTACGCTAAGCACACCTAAATCGTGGTTCGTGTAAGCAGCAGCTTTCTTCAAAAAGGCAAAGCCATGGATAATTTCAATGGGCATCGAGGCTGGAGCCCCAATTTTAAAATTACTTCTAGAGCGTTCTGTTTGTGGTCCCCAATATACATGCTTAGGTACTTTTACTTCTCCGATAGTGTCTTTTTCGATACGGTATTCCATGGATTCTATTTTGAATTGTAAAAATACTCGATTTAGTAGAAATCGTTTTTATAAGTTTCAATTATTTTGTGAATAAGCTCGATGAAATTTATTGAACGGGGGTGATGTCATTCAAAAAAATATGTATTTTTGTATCTCAAAACAGAAATTATGTTTGAATTTGACCAATACTTAGGTTTTCTTGCTTTTCTTTCCATCTTAACCATTGGATTTTGGTTGATGATTTTCTTGTTAACTTTCGTCATTCCTTACTGGTTGGTAGGAGCGATTATGGAACATTTAAAATATGGAAAGAACAAACAGAAGATTGAGAAAAGAAAATAAAAAAAGGGGCTAAAAGCCTTTTTTTTGGTTAGAAACCAAATTCATCTCCACCTCCGTTTCCACCATAGTTTTGGTTTCTTCTACGACGATCGTTTTTACGTTCATTAATTTTGTAGGTGAACGTCATAACGTATGAGGGACGTCTCCATTGAAACTCACTGTAATTAATAAAGCTTTCTGTTGTTGTTGTATTTTTATATCGTCTTGAATTTAGGAGGTCACTCGCATTGAAGGAGAGTGTTCCTTTTTTATTGAATATGTTTTTATTTACAGCTCCAGACAATACAAAAAAGCCTTTGGATCTATTTTGCGCCGTAGCATTGGGTCCTCTGTAAAAACCTCTCAATTGAGCGGTCCACCCTTTGGGTAAACGAATGTTTCCATTGATTCTCGCAAACCAACTTATGATTTCAGCATCAAATACTTGATTGTTATAGCTTCCGAGGGTTTCAGAATTAAAAACATTGAAGTTTCCACTCAGGCGTATTTTTTTAGAAGGGGTATATGTCAAAGTGAATTCTGTTCCAATACGGTTATTTTCAGCCAGATTAATCGATGTTGCTCTAAGGGAGGGAATTTCGATTAGTGGATCTTCACTTACTTTGATTAAATCCCCTGTGGCTTCTGTTATACGGGTAATCACCTGTGTCGCTTTTTGGTAGTAAGCTGACCCATTGAATGTGAATTTTTCCCAACGTTTTAAATATCCAAAATCAAAAGTACTGGAATAGGAGGGGTCAAGATCGGGATTTCCCTGTCTGAAAAAGGTAACACTCGACCTTGAAGGGAAGGGGTTTAAAGACCAACTTCTGGGACGTCTTATTCTTCTGCTGAATCCTAATGTAATATTCTCCTCTTCATTAAATTCATAAGATAGGTTTAGGGTTGGAAAAAAGTTTGTGTACTTTTTTTCTTTAAAATCATTTGTTGTTTTTTGATCAATTACAATATGCGTATTTTCCATTCTTAAGCCTAAGAGGTAGGAAAATTTGTTGATCTTTTTACCAAACTGGGTGTACAGCGCATTTACATTTTGTTCAAAAAGTAATACGTTTGAGAGGTCTGTGTCACGGACGAATTGGCTGTTTTCCAATAGTGCAACTTCATAATCATTTTCTTGCGAACTGAAATCGCCCCGATACCCAAATTCAAACTGAGTGTTTTTATCCATTGGCCATACATAATCCAATTGAAATAAATTTCTTGTTTGGGACTCTAAAGTTCCAACGGTTTCATTTGGTGAATCGGTATTGGTGATGTCAGCGAATTCATCTTCTGAGCTTTTTTGCAATTGGATTTCAGCAACCAACTCATGCCCCTCTTCATTAAATTTTTTAGTAAAATTAGCAGTAAGTTGACTTGAATTGTCTTTTTCTGCCTCCTCTTGTAAGCGTCCTACAGTCGAAAGGATGTCTCTATTTGCATTGACATCATTAATTTCTGTATTGGCGTCACTTGTATTGTTGCTGTCGCGAACAAAACCACTGAGGGTAAAAGAGGTATTATCATTAATATAATATTCTACTCCTAGGTTGATGAAATAGTTTTTTCGTACTCGATCATAATCCCTAGTTTCATTTGCAAATGTACTGGGTAAATCTGCATTGAAGTATTCGCTATTAAACAATCCCCCACCCAATGATTTTTGATCCCTATAGGTGCTTGTGGTAAAAATATTTACTTTTTTGGTCCTCCAATTTAGAGTTGCTGTACCGCCCAGGTTTTTTGGAAGTCCTGCATTTGCAATAAAAGTTGCATTAAATCCAATTAGTTCCTCTTTCTTAAGAATAATATTTAGAATACCTGCAGTTCCAGAAGCCTCATATCGTGCAGAAGGTGAAGTTACCACTTCAACTTTTTCGATTGATTCGGCAGGGAGTTGTCGTAAAGCCGAAGAACCTGAAAGTCCAACTAATCCAGAAGGTTTTCCATTAATTAAAATACGAACATTGTCATTTCCTCTCAAAGAAATATTTCCTTCAACATCGACTGAAACGGAGGGGATGTTATCCATAACATCGGTAACACTCCCACCGCGAACAGTAATGTCTTTTCCTACATTGTAGACCCTTTTGTCTAATCGTATTTCAACTTCAGTTCGTTCTCCCACGAGTTCGACTTCCTCAAGGGATTCTGAATCGATGTTTAGTTTAAAATCTCCTAAACGAGTCGTTTCTTTGATGACTTGATCCTTAAGAATGATTCTTTCAAAACCAATATATTCAATCGTAATATCATATTTTCCAGGGAAAATTTCAATCTCAAAGTTTCCCTTTATATCTGTTATTCCCCCTTGAATTCGATCTGGAAATTGATTATTAACTAAGGATATTGTTGCATATTCTAAGGATTCTGTGGTTTCAGAATCAGTAACATTACCTGTAATTTTTATTTTGGAAAATTTTTCGTTATTGGAGGGACGTTGAGCAACTACTGCATTTGAGTAACACATCAGAAGCATCAGAAAGAATAATTTCTTCATATTTTTTAAGTGATGCTACTTTGACAGGATGAAGAAGATAGGGTTTAATTCCCTTTGAGAAATAAAATTAAATTCTCTAGTGGGCGAGCAAGAACTCCTTTATTACCTATAATCACAATAGGTCTTTCAATTAATTTTGGATATTTAACAAGACAATTAAGAATTTCATCTTCATTTAACGAAGTCCGATTGGGAATACTTTTCCATTCGGATTCATTTTTTCGGAGAATGGCACTGGGTTGAAGTTCTATTTGATTCAAAACCTTTTGAAGTAGTTCTTTTGTAAAGGGAGTTTCAAGATAACGAACTTCTTCACCCTCATGATCTGTTTCTTTGAGAAATTGTAATGCTTCTCTCGATTTCCTACATCTAGGGTTGTGATAAATCGTGTACTTTTCCATGTGCAAAAAAAAACTACCCGAAGGTAGTTTTGAATTTATTTTATCTTGTCGGCAATTGCTTTAAAAGCATCGGGATGATTCATCGCAAGGTCTGCGAGCACCTTTCGGTTGAGCTCAATATTATTAGCTTTGATTTTTCCCATGAATTGGCTGTATGACATTCCGTTGATACGAGCTCCGGCATTAATACGAGTAATCCAGAGAGCTCTGAAGTTTCGCTTGTTAACCTTTCGGTCACGATACGCATACAACATCGCTTTATCCACTGCATTCTTTGCAACGGTCCAAACATTTTTACGACGGCCAAAAAATCCTTTGGCTTGTTTTAAGATTTTTTTTCTACGTGCTCTTGAGGCAACTGAGTTTACTGATCTTGGCATTTTTTAGTTGTTTTTTGAAGGAGGCGGTATTGCTACACTTTTAGAGCCTTTCTTCGGGTTGATAATTAACGTTTAACCTTGTTTGACTTAATTAAGTCTTAGTTGTTGTTTGATGTTTTTCTCATCACTTTCGTGTACTAAACCAGAGTGAGTCAATGCAAGCTTACGCTTTTTAGACTTTTTGGTCAAGATGTGACTTTTGAAAGCATGCTTACGCTTGATTTTACCGCTACCGGTTAATTTAAAACGCTTTTTAGCACTTGATTTTGTTTTCATTTTTGGCATGACGATTCCTTTTTTTATTTTTTCTTGGGAGAAATCAAGATACTCATCTTTTTCCCTTCCAATATTGGCATTTGTTCTACTTTTCCTAATTCTTCCAAATCTTGTGCTAAACGTAACAAAAGAATTTGACCTTGCTCTTTAAACACAATTGAGCGTCCTTTAAAAAAAACAAATGCTTTTAATTTAGCTCCTTCTTTAAGAAACTTTTCAGCATGTTTCTTTTTAAACTCATAATCGTGTTCGTCGGTTTGCGGACCAAAACGAATTTCTTTAAGAATAATCTTACTTGTTTTCGCTTTTAGGGCCTTTTCCCGCTTTTTTTGTTCGTACAGAAACTTTTTATATTCTAAAATCTTACAGACTGGCGGAGAGGCATTTGGCGAAATTTCAACTAAATCCAATTCCAAAGATTCGGCTATGGCAAGTGCTTTGTGAAGAGAATATACTCCTATTTCAACATTGTCACCCACTAATCGAATCTCTTGCGCCGTAATTTTTAGATTAATACGGTGTGGATTTTCTTTGATTACCCTCCCTGGGCGGTTCGTTCTGCGTCTACGTATTGCTATGTCTTCTCTTTTTTAAATTAAACTTCAAAGCTAGCTAGGCTGCTTTTTATTTCTGTATTTATTAAATCTACTACACTTTCTACCGTAAAGCTTCCTAAATCACCTTCAGAGTGCTTGCGTATAGAAATGGTATTATTTTCTTCTTCTTTCTCTCCTATGATAATCATGTAGGGGACTTTGGAGATTTCGGACTCACGAATCTTCTTGCCAATCGTCTCATTTCGATCATCTACGAGGGCGCGAATTTCGTGATTTTCCAAGAAATTTGAAACTTTTAGAGCGTAATTTTTATATTTTTCACTCACACACAAAATATTTACTTGATTTGGCATGAGCCAAAGCGGGAAATTTCCCCCCGTATGTTCCAATAAAATCGCAACAAAACGTTCTAAACTTCCAAAAGGTGCCCGATGAATCATAACGGGTCTGTGTAATTCATTATCACTTCCTTTATAATTCAAATCAAAGCGCTCAGGAAGGTTGTAATCCACCTGTATCGTCCCTAATTGCCATTTCCGTCCCAAAGCATCTTTTACCATGAAATCCAGCTTAGGGCCGTAAAAAGCGGCTTCCCCAGTTTCGATCACGTAATTGAGGTTTTTCTCTTTGGCTGCATTGATAATTGCTTGTTCTGCCAATTCCCAATTGTGGGTTGAGCCAATATATTTTTCAGGCTTTTCTGGATCTCTGAGTGATACTTGGGCGGTAAAATCTTCAAAACCTAAGGATCCAAAAACATATAAAACCAAGTCAATCACTTTTTTAAACTCTTCGTCTAATTGGCTGGGCATACAAAAGATATGTGCATCATCTTGAGTAAACCCTCGAACACGAGTTAATCCGTGAAGCTCTCCACTTTGTTCATAGCGATATACAGTCCCAAATTCAGCATAGCGTTTAGGTAAATCACGATAACTCCAAGGTTTAGCATTGTAAATTTCACAATGATGCGGACAGTTCATGGGTTTGAGTAAAAACTCTTCTCCTTCGGCTGGAGTTTGTATAGGTTGAAAGCTGTCGGCACCATACTTCTCGTAATGCCCTGAAGTCATGTATAATTCTTTACTCCCTATGTGGGGCGAAATAACTTGTTCGTAGCCAGCTTTGTTTTGAGCCGCTTTTAGAAAGTTTTCCAATCGTTCACGTAAGGCAGCTCCTTTGGGTAACCATAGGGGGAGACCTTGTCCCACTCTTTTAGAGAAAGTAAACAGTTCTAGTTCTTTTCCAAGTTTTCTGTGATCTCTTTTTTTCGCCTCTTCGACTAGTGCTAGATAGGCAGTCAATTCTTTTTGTTTAGGAAACGATATACCATAAACTCGAGTGAGTTGAGGTTTGGTTTCGTCTCCTCTCCAGTAGGCTCCTGCTATATTGGTTAGCTTAATTGCTTTTATGGATCCTGTGTTTGGAATATGTCCTCCGCGGCAAAGGTCAGTAAAGTCTGCATGGTCACAAAAAGTAATCGTACCGTCTTCAAGATTTTCGATGAGTTCTGTCTTGAAAGGGTTATTCTCTTTTTTGTAATAGGCTAGGGCCTCTGCTTTTGTAGCACTTCGCATTTTAAATTCAAATTTTTGGCGTGCAAATTCTAAAAATTTATTTTCAATTTCGACCAAATCTTTTTCTGTCAGACTGTAGTCTCCGAAATCGGCATCATAATAAAAACCATTTTCTATCGCGGGACCAATGGTTAACTTACAATCAGGGTAAAGTGCCAATAGCGCTTGTGCCAAAACATGAGCAGAGGAATGCCAAAAGGCCGTTTTTCCTTCTTGATCATTCCAAGTGAAAAGTTGTATTTTTCCATTTTCATGTAAGGGAGTGACGCTCTCTACTGTTTGCCCATTGAATTTAGCAGACAACACATTACGTGCCAATCCTTCACTGATACTTGAAGCGATTTCAAAAGGAGTTACTCCCTCTGGATACGCTCTAACACTCTGGTCTGGAAATTGAATTTCAATCATAATTTTATTAAAATGCCAGGCAAAGATACGGGGTCTTGGGATAGCAAGCAATGGTTAGTGAAAAGTTTCTATGACTCCTTTTTCTTTCTTTCGCCCAAAAGCGCATTCACAAGAGTTCTAATCCCTTTAAAGCCAAAATAAAAGGCTAAGCCAAGCAAGATTAAACCTAAAACGAGAACAGGATAATAGAGCGTATGGGATTTGTTTTGAAAGGCTTGATGTACGACAAAAGGACCTGTAAAGCAGAGGACAAGAAAGTAGCTCATCAATTTTAGTCCTTTTAGTAGTAAAACTTTATTCATTTTCTTTAGCAGCATTTATTGCGTTTCTAACATTACCATGAATCTTGAGCAGTTGTTTTGCTTTTTCTTGGGTTATATTGAGTTCTTTCATAACCATAGACTCGGCTCTTCCAACGAGTTTATTATTAGAAAGTTTCATGTCCACCATTTTGTTTCCTTTAACATGTCCTAATTGGATCATGGTAGCAGTGCTAATCATGTTCAGAATAAGTTTTTGTGCAGTTCCTGCTTTCATTCTGGAGCTACCTGTTACAAATTCAGGCCCTACAATTACTTCAATTGGAAAATTACTAACCTCTGAGAGCGGACTGTTTTTATTACAACAGATGGTTCCCGTTAGTATATCATTGGCTTGACAGTCATGTAAGCCCGCTACAACATAGGGTGTAGTTCCAGAAGCGGCAATTCCCACAACAATGTCGTTAGGATTTATATTAAAAACACTCAGGTCTTTCCAGGCTTGATGCGGATCATCTTCAGCATTTTCAATTGAGTTTCTCAGGGCATGGTCTCCTCCAGCAATGAGCCCAATAACCCGCTCAGGATCGGTTCCAAAGGTGGGTGGGCATTCTGAGGCATCAAGCACGCCCAAACGACCGCTAGTCCCTGCACCGATATAAAAAAGGCGTCCCCCAACTTTTTGTTGCTTTACAACAGCTTCTATTAAGGTTTCAACTTGATCCAACACCTTCCCAACGGCTGCAACTGCATTTTGATCTTCCATATGAATGCCTTTTAATAATTGAGCAATATTTTTTTGCTCTAAATTATCGTGATTGGAATCTTGTTCGGTGGTTTTTACAAAACCCATAGTGTTTTGGTTTTTAACGAATTTAAAAAAATAAACCTCACAATATTACATTGTGAGGTTTAAGTTGATAAATAAAAAAAATGCTTTACGCGTTTCTTTTCAACTCTAAATTTTCTTTTAGTGCAGCAAGAAATTGTTGTGTTGTTAAATAATGGGAGCTATTAAGCTCTTTGCCATGAATCAAAATTGCAAGATCTTTTGTCATTTTACCGCTTTCAACCGTTTCTACACAAACATTTTCAAGTGTGGTACAGAAATCAATTAATTCTTGATTTCCATCGAGCTTCCCTCTGTGTGCCAAACCTCTTGTCCATGCAAAAATAGAGGCAATGGGATTGGTTGAGGTTTCTTTTCCTTGTTGGTGTTGACGGTAATGACGAGTAACAGTTCCATGAGCGGCTTCAGCTTCCATTGTCTTTCCATCAGGAGTGACCAGGGTAGAGGTCATTAAGCCTAAAGAGCCAAACCCTTGCGCAACAGTATCCGACTGTACATCTCCATCATAGTTTTTACAAGCCCAAACAAAACCTCCGTTCCATTTCATCGCAGCAGCAACCATATCATCGATCAATCTGTGTTCATAGGTAATACCAGCAGCTTGAAATTTACCTTTAAATTCGTTGTCAAATACTTCTTGAAAAATGTCTTTAAAACGCCCATCATAGGCTTTTAAAATCGTGTTTTTAGTCGATAAATACAAGGGCCATTTTTTCGTCAAGGCTTGGTTCATACAAGAGCGAGCAAAGCCATAAATAGAGGAGTCAATGTTGTACATGGACATGGCTACACCATCTTCTTGGAAATGATAAACTTCCCAGGTTTTAGGTGTACCACCGTCGTCTGGAGTAAAAGTCATGGTTAATTTCCCTTTTCCCGTAGTTACGGTATCCGCCGCTTTGTATTGATCTCCAAAAGCATGTCGTCCTATACAAATGGGCTTGGTCCATCCTTGAACATAACGCGGTACGTTTTTCATGATTATAGGTTCTCTAAAAACGGTTCCTCCCACAATATTTCGGATGGTTCCATTAGGAGAACGCCACATATTGGAAAGATTGAATTCTGTAACACGGTCTTCGTCGGGTGTGATCGTTGCACATTTGATTCCAACGTGGTGTTCTTTTATTGCATTCGCGGCTTGAATTGTAATTTTATCTTCGGTAGCATCTCTAGAGGTAACAGATAAATCATAATAGATGATTTTTAAATCTAGATAAGGCAATATAAGTTGGTCTTTAATGAATTTCCAAATGATTCGAGTCATTTCATCGCCATCCATTTCTACAACAGGATTGGCTACTTTGATTTTTGACATGTGTTTAAATTTAGGTTTTCGGATGCAAATATAAGGGCTACGATTTATTTATCAATTACAAATAAGGAATAAAAAAAAACCGCCAAACACTTTATTTTAGTGATTGGCGGTTTTGGATTTAGTTAAAACCAGATTATGAATCCATACGGGCTTCTTTAATACGGGCTTTTTTACCTCTTAATTGTTTAAAGTAATAGATACGTGAACGACGTACTTTACCTTTTTTATTGACTTCTATTTTTTCTAATGCGGGTAAGTTCAATGGGAAGATACGTTCTACGCCCACAGTACCTGACATTTTTCTAATCGTAAAAGTTTTCGATAAACCTTGTCCTTTAATTTGAATTACGACACCTTTAAAAAACTGAGTACGTACTTTTTCTCCTTCTCGGATTTGGTAATAAACCGTTAAGGTATCTCCAGCATCAAACTTTGGAAATTCTTTTTTCTCGATGAATTCGTTTTGTACAAAATTGATTAACGCTTCCATATTATGTTTTATTGAGTTGGAAAAGACAACATTCACGATTTTCGTCAGAGGTTATGTATTTCGTGCTGCAAAATTAAACTTTATTTTGAAGTAGACAAACCCATTAATAAAAATTAATTAATGCTTTCCGCTCTATTAATTTTGATGTCATAGTATCTATCTGACTCAACCTCAAAGCTTTCGTGGATGGTGTTTTTAGTTTGTTCCAGAATGAAAATGAATTCTTTATAAACACCACGTTCTGATCAGGATACTAAATTATCATTTACAATTGGATAATAATTTTCAAAATGAGATTTAATTCGAAGTGAACCTGAGGGGGCAATACAAAGCCTATGATAACTTGAAGGCGCTTCCCAATATTATTTGTAATA
>Ga0228672_1000983_pt1 | contig 12070 bp, 8 predicted proteins | sample 90DmetaG_FD_182788 | JGI IMG/M metagenome (GOLD analysis project Ga0228672, IMG submission 182788) | Seawater microbial communities from Monterey Bay, California, United States - 90D | ecosystem: Environmental > Aquatic > Marine > Coastal | place: USA: California | collected 2016-11-08 | reverse complement strand
TAGCACGGCTAACTCAATACTAGTAAAAGGGTTTGCACCTAAATAGCCACTGCTTATGGCGATTGAACCCTGCGGGCGCCAGCGCCTTCTGCGGCGGACTAAACGCTCCTAAGGTCGCGATTATCGAACTGGCGACCTCTACCATGTCAAGGCTCGCAGAACTCGCCATGACGCCGTCGCAGACCACCAAACTTCGATTGTTGTGCACCTAGGATTAAACATTTTTTAGCAAAATATAAGGACCTTTCTATCTAACTCAGCCACAGTATCAACACATGTCTATATAGACTAACTATGAGGCGGGCTCGGGAGTAATGTAGCAGAGGCAATATGCATACTTTTCTCTTTAACTTGATAGACTCTCGCGTCTCTTGCTTTGATTTCAGAGGCATTTCATCTCAATCTGAGGTCTGATGTTTTATGCTCCTTCGCAATTTGAGTCCGACCCGACTGTATATGGCAGCTGGAAGCAGGCTAGGCGACGCTAGCGCGTTGCCCGTTTTGGATAAACCCTATGGCAGCCGATAAAAAGATCGAGATCTTGCGACATGCGATAGAGCTGATTGCCGATGAGGGTTACGGCAGTCTCAGCATGCGAGCCTTGGCACGGGCTAGCGGAATGAAACTAGGCGCGCTGCAATACCACTTTCGCACTTGGGACATATTATTAACGGAGCTGGTGAATTACATTGATTCTGAAATTACCTCGGCGTTCGAGTCCGGTGGTTGGTCTAGTGACGATGCCTCCGTTCCAGATCTAGTTGAATTTATGCTCGATGAGCATGTTGGCACGTTAGATGGGTTGTTCAGCGATCGGCTCTGGGCTCAATTATGGGCGATGGAGCAGGTAGAGCCCCTCGTTTCTGACTTGCTGGAGGATGTTTACGCCAAGTTTTTATTGATCTTGGAGACGAAAATCGCGGCCTGCGGTGTCACGCAGCCACGATCAGAGGCATTGGCCATTATGAGTATGGTCGAGGGTGAATCATTGTTCATGGGGGCCGGTCGCCGTTGGATGGCGGACCGAACATCCGTTCGCAAGGTGATTCTGAGTTTTGTCACCCAGCGCTACTCAGGCGCGTGACATCCGCACCCGACTGGTTTAGATCATTTTTAGACCGTCTGCTCTTCGACAGCGCGATACGCGGCGTCGAAGGCAGCATCCATCAGTGCGACTGCTTCCGAGTCTGTGTTAGCCACAGAGATACGTCCGAATTGTGCTCGACCAATTTCATGAGGCGCCTGTCCAGGCTCCCAGTCCGGGTCATCTAGCTTTACATAGGGATAGGCGTAGCCATGAGGTATTCGGTTGACCGTAATCGCCTGAATATCCGATGCATGATCAAAGCCATATTGCCCCAACATCGATTGGAGTTGATCTCGAATCTTTTGCTCATAGTCTTCAAAACGCGCGCTGTATATCTGTGTGCGAGCCAAACGGAGTTGATCGCGCACCGAGACGCCCGCGTTGGGTGCGTCCTGTGACATGGGGGAATGCATCATAAACAGGACCATAGGGTCACTGGGATCTCGAGGAGGTTCATAACCACCTATGTTCACTGTGGGCGCGCAGCTTACCCACTGAAAGGGGTCGTAAGGGCATTGAAAAAGCGTGGCCCCCGCCTGTGAAAAAGCCTTTCCGTCGCGAAGTTGCACATTGGCATAGACAAATGGAGTTTTGACGCCATATCGCAGACCCTCTTTTTGTGTCTCCGGCATTTCAGGGCAAATATCAGGGATGAGACCGTTATAACAGGCCATGATGCAATGCGCTGCGGTGACACGTTTCGCCTCACCGCGCTCAACGTAGTCCACTTCCACTTTCGACGAAGGCAATTCTCTGACCCCAACCACAGTGCTGTTGAGACGCAGCCGCACCCGGTGGTCCTCACGGTCCAGCGCGTCGTAGCTGAATCGCGCCGCGACGATATTTTCCGGGCCCGTCGCCTCAGGTGCTGCCTGAGGAATCAGGTGTCGAACCAGTAGGCGAGCTACCGATGCATTTCCGTCCGGGAACATTCGTGTATAGAGAAGACTGTCGAGAAAGGCACCGCCTAGTTTGGCTGTGGCCTTACCAAACCACCCCAGTGACTTGATACCGCTTCCGCCGCCTAGGATGGCTTCTCCAACCGTCAGATTCCAACCTGACATGCCACTGAGGTGGAGGATGATCGCATTGAGGATGGGTAGGGTAGAGGGCAGCAAACCCACCTTATCCAAAAGAAATTGGTTGTAGCTTACCGAGTTGATGTAGTCCCACTTTTCGCTCAGGGACAGGCCGTCCAGGAAATCTTGCTTGCCTCCCCAGAACGCAGTGAGTTTCCTCTTCTCGTCCTCTGGTAGGGGAAGGGATGCAATGACCTCGTCGTAGCCGTCGGCGCCAAACATCACACCATTCCAATTTCCGTCCACCATGACGTGACCGGCCACCCCGGGAAGTGCTACACCGTTATTAGCATCTAGATTACCCACTAAGGCCAAGTTAGCGGCGGTGCGCTCGGCCATTAGATCAAGGAAATCCTCATTGATACCAATATCGCTCATCAGCTGAGCTGCTTCATCGCTATAAGATAGCCACTCAATGTTCTGAGCACCGCCAAGGCTCACCATCATTCGACCGTCTTGATGAAACTCATTGCGTTTTGCATGCCCACCAAAGTCGTCGTGGTTATCCAAAATGAGAATGCGCGCATCCGGCCCCATTTTTTTCTGATAGAAGTGCGCGGCGGCTAAGCCACTCATGCCTGCACCCACAACGGCAAGGTCGTAGTGTTCGTCCAGTGACCGATAGTCACCTGGCCTCTCTCCGCGCCAACTCAAGGCATGTGCAACTTCGTAGGAGCCTTCGTGACTTCCACGCATACCGGTTTCTGCGGGTGGGTAGTAGCCAGAGTAGTTTCTCGAGTGAGGGGTGGGAAGTGCCGATACTTCTGCCGGCGAAGTCGACTTTTTGTCGCATCCACCAAGTAGCAGTCCTCCCGCTCCGATGGCGATACCCCCGACTAAATCCCTGCGCGTAATTTTGTAGCTCATCGCCCCTCCTTGTCAGCATGTCAAGTGACATGTTATAACCTGTCACTTGACATGTAAAAGCCTTTATCTGGGTTAAGAAAAGATCTAACAGGATGCGGAGAATACGAAAAAATGCAGAGCAATAGTTCAAACACTATGGTCGACGCATCATTGGATTACAGTCTTAATCAATTCGGCTTTGCCGCGGCCATTCTGTGCATTGTGACAGGTGTTGCGGCCGCGCTACTTCCTTTGGATGCGCCCGCTGGAGCGATGGCCACAGACACTGAAAGGCTGGCTTGGCTCGCGGAAAACAGGGGGTCGTTCGTCGCGGGCTGGGTGAACCAGATCGTCGCGATGCTCAGCCTTTCAGGCTTCTTTCTCGCTATTGCGTTGCGCGCACGTCACGTCGCACCGCTAAGGGCGATCCTCGCTGTCGGTGCAGTGGCCATGGCCACTATGGCTTTTGCAATTCCCAAGTTCATGGCAATTTGGACGATCCCGATGTTGACTGAGGCATCAGTCACAGGGGGCTCGGGTTCCGCGATGGCTGAGACACTGCTCCCACTATTAAACGTGTCCATCCCCTTTTCTCTGTATACCTCTTTCGATTACCTCGGGTTTTGGCTCTACGCCCTTTTTGCCGTCCTGATGATGGGCGCGGTCGATCGCGTAGACAGACTTTCAACCATTGCAGCTGCATCACTGGGCCTGTTTGGCTTGGGCTTTCACGTCGCTCTGATTTTATTACTTACCCGCGTCATTGGCGCCGCCGATATCGAGATTGTGTTTGGCATCACGGTCATACCTCTGCTCGTTCTGGTGCTTGTCATGCTCGCCATTTTCAAGCGTCACCCCACTCCTGCGGGAGGGACGCTGTCATAACGTGAAATCGACTGCATGCGTTTTCATTCGCCCCAATTAATTTTCCCTTGCAAGGAGATAAGACTATGAAAAATAACTATAAAAAAAGAATTTCTATCATCATCGCAGCGTTACTTACAGCGAACTCTGCCTTCGCACAACTCGAGGAAGTGTTGGTCACGGCTCAGAAACGTGAGCAAAGCCTTCAGGAAGTCCCAATTGCGATCAGTGCTGTCAACCAAGAGCTGCTTGAGCAAACAGGAGTCAATACGATCACCGAAGTCATTCCGATGGTGGCTGGCTTAAGTGGTGCTGATTATGGTTTGGCGACAAACACATGGGCCATTCGAGGAATTGGTAGCAACGACTGGACCATTGGCTCGGAACCCTCTGTTGGGGTGTTTGTTGATGACGCTTACGTGGGCCGTAATATTTTTGCGACCAGTAGCTTTTTTGACATCAATCGCATCGAGGTGGTGAAGGGTCCCCAAGGTACGCTTTTTGGAAGAAACGCGGCGGCAGGCGCGATCAGTTTGGTGACAAATAAGCCGGGTGACGAAAATGAGCTCCACCTTGGTTTGTCGATGGGTGACGAAGGCCAGCGGCGGTATGAGTTAGTAGGAAACTGGGCGTTGAGTGATTCGTTTGCATTGCGTCTGGCCTATCAAAAGCAAAAGTGGGAGGGAATGTGGACCGAGGTAAACAGCGGTCAAGACATGTATACCGAGAGCGACGTACTGCGCTTATCGGCTCGGTGGGATATTTCTGACAACCTCGAAGCTCTGTTTAAGTACAATCGGGGCGATGCGGAAACAAACTACACCAGCGCCGTAAGCATCCTTACCAATCCTGCTCAACCAGGTGTTGAGTACCCGGATCGGTTTGCCATTAACCAGCCAAACTTTGAGCAAAATAAAGACGACGGCTTCGGCTTGCGCTTGACCTGGTCGCTGAGCGATTCGCTGACCTTGGTATCTATCACAGACTCGCGAAGCGGTGAAAATGACTACTTTGAGGATGTTGATGGAACAGCCGACGATATCACGATCGATGAGGCTGTCTTTGGTGTTCCTGGCGGGTTAGTGGGTGGTCTCGATATACCCGTGGGTCTCGGTGGCGATGCCGATTCGTTTTATCAAGAATTCCGGCTGAGTGGCGCTTCTGAGACCATCGACTGGTTCGCAGGCGCGAGTTACTACAGTGAGGATTTAGACAATTCCCGATGGGAAGTCGACTACGTAGCCACGGCGCTCGGTTTTCCGGTCGGAAGCCAACGCATCTCCAGCAAAGCAGAAAATGAATCAATGGGGATTTACGGCGACATCACCTGGCAAGCATCTGAGCAACTAGCACTGACTGCGGGTGTTCGATGGAGTTCCGATGACAAAGATTGGTGTACAAACACCCTACAGGATGACTTTGGTGAGTCTGGCGGACCGACACCTGGTGAGCTGTGTGAGACAAGAGAATGGGATGAGCCGACCTCGCGCTTCATCGCTCAATACAACGTTAGTGACGTCACAATGCTGTTCGCGAGCGTTTCGCAGGGCTATAAGGGTGGTGGTTTTAACACATCGGTTGCTGACTTAGACGGTGATTTTATTGCCGAGACCATCATCGATTTCGACCCAGAGACCAGTACAGCCTATGAGCTAGGCTTCAAGTCGACAATGATGGAGGGGCGGATGCAGTTGAACGGCTCATTCTACGTTATCGACTATGAGGCGCTGCAATTTGCAACTTTGACACTTGAGACGGGACAACAAATCGGCAACGCGGGAGACGTCGATTCGCGAGGCTTTGAGTTGGACCTCAGTTATGCGCCCAGTGACGGCGTACTGCTGATGGCGAACTATGCGAACTCCGAAGCGGAGGTGGCTTCTGGAATGCTCGATGGTCAGACCTTGGCGTATGCACCCAAGCAAACCTATTCGCTGGGCGCTATGGTTGATCAGCCCCTAGGCAGCGGCACCCTAAATTGGTTCGCCATGTACAACTACACAGGTGACTATTTCCATGACATGGATAACTTGTTGGAAGAGGACGGTTATGGGGTCATGAATGCCAAGGTCTCCTACATCCCAAGCAGTGAAGCCTGGGACTTCGCAATCGCAGTCGATAACCTGACTGATAAAGATTACGCGACGCTGCGGGGGGACTTTGGCTGGGGACCAATGTTGCATTGGGGTTACAAGCGGATGATTAGAGCTGAATTGAACATGCGTTTTTGATCGGCGTCGCGTCTGCCTACAAAGGGTATTCAATGGCTAAAAGACTGAAGTTAATCTCTTTATTGGTGTTTACTTTGATGACTCCACTCTCGCAAGCTGATTCGTCCATTTTGCCGCTCAGGGCAGACTCCTTGGTGGCGGAGGCACTGCAAGCATTGCCACCCTGGCCGGCAAGCATGCTGATATCCGGTGAAAGTGTTCATGCGCAAAAAGTGCTTCACGAGGGGGAGTTTGTTGTCGTCATTTACGAGTCAATGCCCGCTGTTATCGGCATCAATGAACCTTATCCGTACGATGAATTCGTGAGAGTGCTCGAGGGGACTGTGGTACTGACCTCTGTCGCAGGCGATCGTCAGGTATACGGACCGGATGACCATTTCTTGGTGCCCAAAGGGTGGATGGGTACTTGGGACATGCCTAGCCCTTTTCGAGAGCTGATCATTGTAGAGACTGCGGCGTGGAATCAAAGCGAAAGCAATATTGCTTCCACGTTTGGCTCCAAACGTCCCATAGGTGAGGCTGAACCTGAGGTACTGCCCTTAATGGTGGCGTCGCTGCGTGAAGAGACCTTGGAAGTATTGCCACCGTGGCCGGAGGGCGCTGTAGTCGCGGGGGTGAATGAGCACGCGCAGAAGGTGTTACATGAAGGAGAAGTGGTCGCTGCACTCTACGGTGCTGACGCGGCTCGTCTAAGGGTGGCCGCACCCTTCCCCTATGATGAATATGTCCTTGTTCTGGAGGGTAAGGTAGTTCTTACCTCCGAGGATGGTAGCAGTCAGACCTTTGGTGTCGGCGACGGCTTTCTGGTGCCAAAAGGGTGGACAGGCACGTGGGATATGCCTGAACAATATCTTGAAAAAATTATTGTGGAGACTGCTGCCTGGAACGAGGCAGAGGGTTAGGTCATCAGGGTGGTAGCGGTATGAAAAAAGGCGGTAAACAAGGGATATCGCGCCGAGATTTCCTTGATGGTGTCGCGCTAGCAGCTGGTGGTATGGCGCTATCTCCTTTAATCAGTTCAGCCAAATCTGGTCAGGCTTCTTCGCATGCGGGGTATCCACCCGCGCTGACCGGAATGCGGGGTAACCATCCAGGCTCTTATGAAGTGGCACATGCCTTGGCCCGATACGGACAGCGTCCCGCCGATTTCAAACCCATTGATACCATCTACGACTTGGTGGTCGTGGGTGGGGGTATCAGTGGGCTAACCGCAGCCTATCTCTTTAAAAAGCGCGCTGGGCCAGACGCGAAAATTCTGATACTCGACAACCACGATGACTTTGGTGGTCACGCCAAGCGCAATGAGTTCTCTGCTGACGGTAGGACCCTACTGGGTGTGGGCGGAAGCCTTAACTTGGAGCAAGGAGCGATGGGTGAGGCGGCTCTGGCGTTGCTCGAGGAGATCGGTGTTGACTTTGCTGGCCTCAGGCAGGCGATTGACTCGGAATACCTGATCAGCGACCCCTTGTCCGAGCAAGGTTTGTATCTCAATGCCACTGACTTCGGGGCTGATAGATCTATCAATGGCCCCTGGAATCTCACGTGGGCTGGTGTTGGCGAATTTTCAGCGGCAATTCGATCTCTCCAGTTGCCAGCGGCTGACGAGGCGGGGCTCATAGCCCTCATTGATGCACAGACGGATTTTTTGGAGGACATCCCTGACGAGGAGCGGGAGCAGTTCCTGCACGAGACCGGCTATGCCACGTTCTTGTCGGAGCGAGTCGGCATGTCAAACATCGGGATTAAAATTACAGAGCCCTGGATTAAGGCGCTGTTTGGCGTCAGCGCAAAAAGTGTTTCGATCTATGAAGCATTAAAAGCAGGTGCTCCGGGCGCAACTAGTGTCACACCGGCTGCGCCCGATACCGCCGAGGCTGAGGAGGTTGACCCTGACCTCTATCGCTACCCAATATTTCCCGACGGGAACGCCTCTGTCGCCAGATTATTAGTTAGTCACCTTATTCCCAGCGCGGTGTCAGGCGATGCGGCCGAGAGTATTGTTACAAGAGTCGTTGATTACGGTCGTCTCGATCGCGAGGGGGCCAGCGTCCGATTGCGCCTGAATTCCACTGCCGTTAATGTCAAAAATAGAGACGATGGATTGGTTGATGTGGCTTACGTAGTTGACGGCAAGAACCGTCTGGTGCGGTGTCGTTCCAGTGTTCTTGCCGGGTACGCGGGTATGGTGCCAAGTCTTTGCCCTGACCTTCCGGTCGAGCAGCGGGAGAATCTCGCCTATGGCGTAAAAGTCCCCTTTATTTGCACCAATGTTCTTTTGCGGTCTGGGGCAGCTATCCGAAAACAAGGGGTATCGGGTTACCAGTGCCCGGGAGCGTTCTACAGCCTCGTGGCCTCGGCGCCACCGGTGAGCCTAGGAGCTTATCAAGCGCCGACTGGAGAGGATGACCCCATCGTCGTGTGGATGATAAGTGCGCCTGCGCCCGAGGCTACCGATGGAGAAACAGCCCGCGATCTGTGTCGGCAGGGACGGCACCGCTTACTATCCATGTCGTTTAATGACATTGAGACTGAAACCCTAAACCAGTTAACCGGTATGTTTGGATCTTCGGGCTTCGACGCTCGGACCGACGTAGAGGCGATCACTGTAAATCGCTGGGCGCATGGGTACGCCTACGAGTACATGGATTTGCACGATCCAAAGTGGCCACCAGGGGAGGCCCCTCACGAATTGGCGAGGGCGCCTATTGGTCGAATCAGCATCGCCAACTCCGATACCGAGGCACACGCGTACGTGCAGTCCGCGATCGACGCGGCGATCAGAGCTGTGAATGAGATCTTGTGACGAAGGCGATGTGTTTACAGCCTAAGCGACATATCACAGCAATCATTTTTGGTGAGTTTGAAACCGCCAAAAAACAAACATAGAGCGAGGTGAGATAATGGCACCATCGATTGGTCATATCCCTGTTGAAGCAGCGGCGCAATTTGGCGATAAAAAAGCACTGATCTGTCCTGATAAAACGCTGACATTTAACGAGCTGAATCGACTATCCAATTGCTTCGCTAACGCGCTTACTTCTCTTGGGGTCACGTCAGGTGATCGCGTCACTCTGTATTCAGGTAACTGCTGGGAATGGGTGGTTAGCTATTATGGCGCGCTGAAAACGGGCGCGGTGATTAACCCAATCAATGTCATGCTCACCCCGTCAGAAGTGGAGTTCGTTGCGAATGATTGCGGTGCCACTGTTGTCATAGCTTCCCATGAAAAAGCGCTATCAATCGCGGGGGTAAAAGCCAAGTCCGGTGTTAAGCAATTGATTGCATTTGGTGATACTGCAACACCCAATGACATGCTCTCATTCAACGATTTACTCGCGTCCGCAAGCGACGAGTTCACTATTGGTGAGATCGACCCAGATAGTTTATCCACCATCGGTTATACCTCTGGCACGACTGGCCATCCCAAAGGCGCATGCCTCTCGCACAGGAGTATTGTTCTAAACGTGGCGATGACCGCGCTCATGCACCAGCGCTCCGAACGAGACACTGTGGTCACAGCACTACCTTGTCCTCATGTATATGGCAATGTGGTAATGAGTGGCGCAGTTCAATCGGGTATGACTTTGGTACTGCACCCCGTATTTGACGAAAAAGCAGTGCTGGAGAGCATTCAGACACAAAGAGCAACGATGTTCGAGGGTGTGCCAACGATGTTCATGTTCCTGCTGAACTATCCGGACTTAAATCGGTACGACCTGTCATCGCTTCGTTGTTGCACCGTGGGTGGGCAGACCATGCCCAAGCCAAAAATGGAGGAGGTTGAAGAGCGCTTTGGCTGTCCTCTTATCGAGCTGTGGGGAATGACTGAGTTGGGTGGACTCGGAACCACGTTTACGTCAAATGGCCCGGTGAAGCACGGATCAATCGGTGTCGCACTTCCCTATACAGAGGCTCGAATTACCGATGCTGAGGATTCGAACAAAACCCTGCCGGCAGGTGAAGTGGGCGAGTTGATGATTAGGGGCGGCATCGTGATGCAGGGTTATTACGGCAATGAAAAAGCGACGCGGGAAACGATCGAACCTGATGGCTGGCTACACACGGGAGACCTCGCCTCCATGGACGAGGATGGCTGTGTGTTCATTGTCGATCGCAAAAAAGACATGATTCTTACTGCAGGCTACAACGTCTATCCTGCAGAAATCGAGCGAGTGGTTGCAGGCCACCCTGATGTCGCATTGGTCGCTGTGGGCAGCATTCCCGATGCTGAAAAAGGTGAGCTGGCAAAGGCATACATAGTGCCTAAGGTTGGTGTGACACCCTCTGCACAGGTGATTGTTGACTATTGCCGCGAGCACTTGGCGGCTTATAAAGTCCCTCGGGCCGTCCAGTTCGTTGACGATCTACCCAAAACTAGTACCGGAAAGGTCATGCGCCGTGAGCTGCGAACACTGGATGAACATTGAGACTCAGGTGTTAAAGATCTTTATGGTGCGACATTAACTGAACGCTACGTACTCTAGCGACCTGTGTTTGCCGTCATGACGTTAATGATATTGGCAAGAGTAGTCATCGTTTTCATCCGATAAAACTTACGAGGAGCAGCGCTTTTTTTCGCGGTGCGATTCACACCGTGGAATCGCTTTTTCTTCGGTAGTACAACTACTTACAAGTTGTTGGTAGGACCAGCCAGATTCGAACTGGCGACCTCTACCATGTCAATATAGACGGGTGCACAAACGTACACAGCTCAACACAGATACTAACACTAGATGCGTCCATTGAGAGTCTTCAGCAGCGACTCCCCACAACAGGTGAGAACAGAGTGAAACGTTCCTCGCGTGTAGCTGTGTTTGATTTCCCCAAAAGATATTAGGACCCGCTTTTTTGAAAAGCTATTCGTTGATGTTTAGTTAATTTGCGATCCAGTTGCTAGGGGCAGTCTCCAACTATAATTCTCGCAGGAGCGTCGCTCTAGCGGTTTTGCTGGAGTAGATTCTCTATTGCACCAACGCGAGTAGGATCTCGGGTCGCTCGAGACTAATGAAGTGGTTGGTGCCTGCGGTCTCCAGGATAGAAACACCGGTGTTTTTTGCACGGCCAGATTCGGCGCTTGTTTTCATGCTCTGGTTGTCCAGCGTGTCGTCTTTCTCTCCTATGACAACCGTGATTTTTGGGAAGTTTCGAAAAACATCGACGGAGTTCTGGCGCTGCCATCTAACGATCGATTGCAACTGCCTGACGCAGGTCCGATAGTTCATTGAAACGCTGAAAATAGAGCAACAAAGCTCTGTTTTACGCGGCGTAGTCGGGGTCATCATGGGCATTTTTAGTATCCGATCTACGCTGATGTGACGCCAGCGGGTGAAGGCAATCGGCATCAGATAACAGTGGAGTTGGTGTAGCAGGGGTTTTGAGGCGTTACCCGCGATTCTTGCCTGAGGTAACACTGGTGCTTCCAAAATCACAGATACCGTGCGATCTGACAAATGAGCAAGCGAGGGGTATTGCCGGCCTGCATCGAGGATTACGGCGCCGCCACGAGAGTGTCCATGTACAGTGACGTTTTGCTCGGTGGTCAGTTTTTCCAAAGTTAAACCCAAATAAAACGCGTCGTGCTCGATCGAACCAACTACAAATGGATTCGCCGGCCAGTCGAGTTGAACTGGGTTGATGGCGTGACCTGGTGCGGCGAAGGGAAAATGGTAGTTGGCGTTGTTGACTAGAATAAGCTCAGCGTCGCTGTCGTGATACAGACCTTGAAAGTAGCGCATGTCCTCGAGGAAGCCTGGAAAGCAGACGATGGTTTGGTCGCTACCGTTGCGCGAAGGTTTGCGCGCAATATACGTAGACCCCACATGCATCACCTCGCCCTTAAAGTCGGCATGATGAATTTGCGGCAGAGTGCGCCGGGCACAATATTCTCGATAGCCCATAAGAGCCACAATAAAAGCCAGTAGCGACAGCGTCATTACCTGAACTCCAATTTCAGTATTCCTTAC
>Ga0228672_1000974_pt1 | contig 12196 bp, 7 predicted proteins | sample 90DmetaG_FD_182788 | JGI IMG/M metagenome (GOLD analysis project Ga0228672, IMG submission 182788) | Seawater microbial communities from Monterey Bay, California, United States - 90D | ecosystem: Environmental > Aquatic > Marine > Coastal | place: USA: California | collected 2016-11-08 | reverse complement strand
CGATCTTTGCCGAAATTTTCCACACTGACTGGAGCTTCATGCAAATACCTCCAGCGGGTACTGCACTGTTTGGCATCACGATCCCACCGCATGGTGGAGACACATTATTTGCAGACCAAGTGAAAGCTTACGAGGACATGCCTGACGCGCTACGCGAGAAAGTTAAGGGCCTAACAGCTATACATTCTGCGGCTCTCGGTTATGCGCCAGACGGCGCCTACGGAGATAGCGATCAAGCCAGTGGTCGCAGTATGCAGATCAAGCCCAGCGAAAAGGCACGTGAAACCTGTCCCCATCCTTTGGTGCGAACACATCACGAAACAGGCACCAAGGCCCTATTCTCGTCGGCAGCCTATATTCAAAGTTTTCAAGGCATGTCCCTGGAGGCATCACAAGCACTCGCCATGGAGCTTTACGCTCATCAAACACAAGAGAAATTTCAGTACCGACATAAATGGGAGAAGGACATGCTGGTTATCTGGGATAACCGTTCGTTACTCCACTGCGCAACTGGCGGATTTGATGGCTATGACCGCTTGCTTCACCGCGTTACGATTGCGGACACAAAGTGGTAAACAAGGGCTGGAACTAATGACCACTGATGCATTTCTAGAACGCCTTGCTCACGCTATTAGAGACAACGCCACGCTCCCGGAATTCCCTCCTGGCGTCACGTTAGATGACGCTTATCGCCTGCTACCCAAGCTCACTGAACGCGTTTCGGGCCACCCTCACGTGGGCCTGAAAGCAGGTCTAACCAACGTCGACTTACAGCAACTCTTTTCTCTAGAGGAACCCCTCCTAGGTCTGCTTTACGACTCTTGCGAAATTCGGCCCGGCGATGTCATGTCTTTCTCACCACATCGACTCATCGAGTGTGAGATGTGCGTCACCTACCAAGCTGATGGGCGTCCGATTGCTGTTGGACCCGCCGTAGAGTTTGTCAGTGTGAAGTTTGCAAAACCCGAGGATATGACACCGGGCAACCTTACCCTCTGCAATTTAGGGGCTGACAAATTTATGAAAGGTGAGATGACAGCGTGGGAGGACTTTGATTTTGACGCGCTGGGAAACCTTGAAATTGTGGCAACACGCGATGGCGAGACCATACTCAAAACCACGCCACTGGAATCACTCGGCGGGCCTGTAATGGCGCATGAGTGGTGCATCGGGAAAGCGAAATCGCTTGGGTTTACGCTCCCTCAAAATGGCATTCTACTCGCCGGTACAAACGGATCAGCACTGCCTGCCGAGCCTGGAAATTATGACGTCCACTATGGCCACCTTGGGACCATTAGCTTCTCTATTTCAGCCGCTTAATCTCGGCAACTTCCTAATCTCAGTGACCTAATCTTAGCCACTTAGCGACCCGGTCGGAGGGCGCAGTGGCTCATTTAGAGGACGGTATTGTTCATGACACGCAGGCATTGCGATCGCGCCATGCTGCCTCCGACTGTTACACGCCATGCGTAGCCACACGTCTGCGCTCAAACACGACTCTCCTTGATGTCAGGATAGCCTCTGACTGGTAGGACCGGCGTTTTTTAGGTTAACTTGCGAACACATAAAATAATTAAACAGGTCGGTTTCATGAGTTCAGTTTTATCAAAGCCGATGGTGAGACGCGTTGTCGGCGCCTTAGCAGTGGGTAGCGTCCTATTGTTGGTAGCCTGCAAAGAGCAAGGAAGCGCTTTACCATCACCCAAGTACACAGCAACCGTCACAAAAACCGAATATGGCATACCGCATATTACCGCTGACTCGTGGGGGTCGTTAGGCTTCGGCGAAGCCTATACCGCCGCTGAGGATCAGCTCTGTAATATGGCGCTAGCGCTTGTGCAGGCGCGCGGCGAAAGTGCCGCCGCATTTGGTCCAGGGCCAAGAAACCGCAACGCAAGTCGAGACATCGTTGTGAAGGCGCTGGGATTATCAGAGAAAGCTGAGACAGCGCTAGACCAACAGGCACCCAATATTCGGCAATGGATAGAGGGTTATACGGCGGGCTTTAACCAGTACGTCACTGAGCAGCAGGGGAATTACGGCTCTTGGTGTGATCAAGCCGACTGGGTGAGGCCTGTCACAGCAAATGAGTTCATGGCGCAGTATGTGACGTTGGTCCACACCCTGCCTCGCATCGCAGGCGCCATCGCCGCTGCAGCGCCACCTGCAAAGACACTTTCTTTTCAGGCGCCCCCGCACAGCGGACCCGACGCGAGAGATATACACATAGCCGCTCTGCGCTCAGCACCCCGTCTTTCCGACACACTCACCGACATGAAACTGCGTGATATGGGGTCTAACGCTTGGGCAATTGCGGCAGAGCGCTCTGAAAATGGTAAAGGTCTTCTGCTGGCTAACCCTCACTACCCTTGGTATGGCATCGCGAGATTCTGGGAAAAGCACCTCACAATTCCTGGTGTCTATAACGCCTACGGCGCGGGACTTATTGGGGCGCCGGGCGTCGCGGTTGGCTTTAACGAGGCGCTGGGTTGGTCTCATACGGTGTCGAATTCCAAACGCACTGTCATTTACCAACTCACCCTAAACCCTGAAAACCCGAATCAGTACCGCTTCGAAAATGAGTGGCGTGATCTGACATCTACCGAGGTTAGCATCGCCGTCAAGACAGAACAGGGGCTCGTGGAGAAGGTACATACAGTCTACTTCTCACATCACGGCCCGATGATGGCGCTTCCCGGACTGAGCGATAACCCAATGACCGCCTTCGCCGTGCGAGACGCGAACGCGGAGAACGTTCACACCTTCGCGCAGTGGCAGGCTATGGGAAGTGCGCAGAGCATGGATGCGTTTATCGATGCTCACCGTCAACACAACGCAATGCCTTGGGTAAATACGATTGCTGCCTCCAGGGATGGCCGCGCAGTTTACATCGATAACTCCAATGTCGGCGCGCTCAGTGACAAGGCAATCGCCACTTGGCATAGCACACTAAAGGCGGTTCCTAAGTTGCAATACCTTTACCTGTCAAAGGGTCTGGTCATCTTAGACGGTAGTAAAGCGATGAATGAGTGGCTCGAAACAGACTCACCCGTCCCTAATACGGAACCCTTCGAGCGACGCCCTCTCATCGAAAGCCAACAATATGTTTTTAATTCAAACGACAGCTACTGGCTTAGCGACCCTGACAAACCGGCAGCGTCCCTGTCCCCTCTCTACGGCCCCACAATGACGCCACGCAGTGTTCGCACGCGAATGAATATCGCATTACTGCGATCTGACAGCGACTATGGTTACGCGGGTGATGATGGAAAATTCAGCCGTGCTGAGATGCAAACAGCCCTGTTTAGCAACGATAGCCTCACCGCGGCGATGCTTCTCCCTGAGCTGCTTGACGCCTGTCGCGCTGACCCAATTCAGGATGTGGACGGAACCACCGTAGATCTCCGCACTGCTTGCAACGTGCTTGATAACTGGGATCGGCAGTTCAATAGTGAGTCACGTGGAGCGATATTGTTCCGCGAGTGGATCACTCGCTACCCCTACGATGAAACCTATTTGGGATCATCTTTATTTAAAAACGGGTTTAACCCAGCGGCGCCTGCCACAACGCCCTACGGGCTCGCTGATTCAGACCAAGCCTTGGATACATTGGCGCAGGTCGTCGCACTGTTAGGCGGCGAAGGCATTGCACTCGACACAGCTCTGGGGAATTTGCAAATTGGGCACCGGCTTGACCGTCAGTACCCGTTACACGGCGGCAATCGACACGAGGGCATTGCCAACCTCCAAGTATCAAATTCGCCAGGCAATAACCCGACGGAAACACCTATCTTCACGGGCAGTGAGAACTTCATTGCGGGCAGCAACAGTTTGTCCGAGACGGGCTACAACGTGGTTCATGGCTCTAGCTTTATCATGACCTTGGGCTGGGATGATGACGGTCCAAAAGCCGAAGCGCTACTGTCTTATTCTCAGTCGGGCGATCCCAACTCTCCGCACTTTGACGATCAGACTCAGTTATACGCACAAAAAGCTTGGCGTCCGATTCGCTACACGTTGGACGATATTCAAACGAACGCAGTATCAACCCGGATTGTTAGCTCCGCTAAGTAAAAAAAAGCCCGCAATAGCGGGCTTTTAATTTCAAACAAGTCTTAGTCCGGCGCCTTCGACAGATCTTCACGAATGAAGCGTGACGCAATCATATAAAGAACGCCCGAAGTGAACATAGCGGTTGGAATGATATACATCATGGCGTAACGCAGGGAGTCCGTACCGTATTGATCGACCAATAAATCGCTTACCAAACCAACGGTGGTAGGTCCCATACCGAGCCCAATAATATTGAGAATGAAGAATAATAAAGCTGACGAAACCGCACGCATCTTGAGCCCCACCATGCCATGCACAGAGGCTATCGTTGCGCCAAGGTAGGCGTTGGCAAGGACCGAAGGAATCACCATACATAAGAGTGCAGCGTAAGGACCGTCCACCCAGAACGTGCTGATTTGTAGCGGTACAGAAATAGCACAGGCACAAACCGCCACCCACATATACCACCGCTTATCATCCTTGCCTAACTTGTCTGCCAAGACGCCAGAGCCAAAAACACCGATCGCACCACCCACGCCAATAATCAGTGCCAGCCATGTACCGAGCTCTCCCGTCGGCATCTCGTGCGTGCGTATCATGAAAGACGCTACCCAGTTTGCCGTGCTATAGCCGGCGAAGGCGTTCATCGCAGCACCCAGTGCCATAAAGATGAAGGAAGGACGGCTTATAAGCAGCTTAAAAACTGCCAGCATTGTCGGATTATCACCGCTGGTAACACGATTTTCTGTAAGCCCACGAATGGGTTCGGGCACCGTCAGATAAAGGATTGCAGCGAGAATGACACCCGGGACCCCCACCACGAAAAAGGCGATCCGCCAGCCAAAAAATTCATTGAGCCAGCCTCCAAAAAGGAAACCAAAAAGAATGCCGATACTGATTCCCGTTGAATAGAAACCGATGGCACTGGCTCGCTTATCTGGCGGAAACATGTCTGAAATCATTGAGTGCGACGGCGGACTTCCGCCGGCCTCGCCAATACCCACACCTACGCGTGCAAGCAGTAACTGCCAATAGTTTTGGGCGAGACCGCTTAGTGCCGTCATACCACTCCAAATCGTAAGCGAGATCGCCACGATATTTCGGCGATTGCTACGATCGGCCAAGCTCGCAATGGGTAGACCGGCAAATGTGTAAAAGAGGGCGAATGCAAAACCAGTGAGCAGGCCAAGCTGCGCATCGCTCAACATTAAATCGGCTTTAATCGACTCTTGCAGGATCGACAGAAGTTGCCGGTCGATAAAGTTGATGCTGTAAACGAGGGTAAGGATACCGAGCGCGTAATAGGCAGTTTTCGTTGACCCGTACGGGTTGGTTACGGATTGCTCCGCTGAATTAGAATCTGTCATTGGTTACCACTATTTGAATTATGTTTTGCGGTGAACGCTCAATGGGCCGCGCTCGTGACCTAAAACTACACTAACATCGCGGTGGTGGACCAGCGTTAATACTTAAAACAGGAATGGGCGAAGACGAAAATGACAGCACGCTCGTTCTTGTGGCCCGAAGAAAAGCGATGATAGCCGCTGGGCTTAGGCCCATTGCTTAGTGCCCACCCTGGCGCTCGAGAAGGCGAAAGAAAGGGTAGCCGAGGGCGATCAAGGCGAGCGTTAAAGCAAGCTGAATAGGGTATTGCACCGCCGTATAAAGCACAGTCCAGCCTGTAATCGTCAAGAATATAATTGCGGGGAGAGGGTAAAAGGGAATTGTGAATACGGATTTAGTGTCGTCGCGGCGACGGGCCCGACTAATAAATAACGCCATCACAGTGAAAAGCGTATTTGTGGCCATAACGAGTCCGGCAAACAGCAGTATTTGCTCGAAGGTCGATGTCCAAAGAAAAATAAGCGCCACAACACCCATCAATACAATGGCGTTGCGGGGTAAGCCATGAGAATTGATAGCGCCTAACCAACGTAATCCACGGTAATCCTCACCCAACCGCTGCAGTGCACGAGGGCCTGCCATAACCATAGCGCTCACGGTTGATATCAAAATGCCAGAGAGCAGCAGCGATACGACGAACGCGCCCCCTGAACCCAGTACCTCACCTGCGACTATGTAGGCAATCTCGACCTCTCCTGATAAGTCACCCAGTGGTGCCGATGTTAAGAAAACCGTATTTAACATTACATAAACAGCTGTCACGACCGTACAGCCCACGATAAGCGCTCGAGGTAAGTCGCGTTGCGGCTCCTCCAGCTCACCCAAAATATAGGTTGCCGCGTTCCAACCCGAGTAAGCATAAGTCACATAGATAAGTGCCACAGCGCCCGCACCGGTTGCCACTTCGCCTACATCCAGAAGCGAGGCCAAGGGTAGCTGCTGCGGATATTGACTCCCAACCACCCACGCTGTCGCAATAAAAAGAACAATCAAAGCCAGCTTGAGTAGGGTGAGCAGAACCTGACCCCGAGAACTTTCACGGTAGGTTCGAATATGGAGGGTCACCATTGCGAGAATCAGCAGGCTCGCCGTTACTTTCGGTGGCGCTTCAGGAAAAGCCGTCGCCAAATACGCACCGAAAGTCAGTGCCGCCAGCGCAATGGGCGCCGCAAAGCCCACGGTGGCTGATACACCGCCAGAGAGAAAACCTGCGTAGGGGTGAATTAGCTCCGATAAGAAATGGTATTCGCCGCCCGAGCCGACGTGGTGTGCGCCAAGCTCAGCGTAACAAAGTGCGCCGCACAGCGCGCAGAGACCACCGAGCACCCATAGCCACATAATAGCGCCCGTTGATTCGATGGCTAACAACTGGAACCCCAACGAGGTAAAGACACCGGTCCCGACCATATTGGCAATCACCACAGCCGTGGCAACATTGACCGAGTAACCCCTTGTCTGCGACATATGTGACGAACCTAAATAAGCAGCGAAATAGTGCGATATGACACGCCGGCAAGCGAGCCCCAATCACAGCGCTATAATCTAACAGGTATGTTCGCAGCTGACATAAACGAGGACCTATCGTGCGCATCGCTCTCTTCTATAACCGCGATATTTACGCCCACCTAGCACTTAATTTACTAACGCCAAGATTAAGTGAGCACTCACTTGGGTTTTTTTATTCTGAGCGAGTTGGCACGAAGGTCGAGCGTGATTATCGACTGCAAAAGTTAGCGGAATTTGAGAAGTCATTTGATACGTTACCAGGAGGCTCCTTCGAGCAGCTCGCTCAAGCTGCTAACAGTGTTGAGTACGCTGTAAGGGATATAAACGGCGTTGACGCTGAAAAACTCTCTGATTTTGAACCCGATCTGGTGGTCAGTATTCGTTTCGGACAAATTTTTCAGGCGTCGACCATTTCAATTTCTCGATTGGGTGTCATTAACCTCCACTCGGGACTGCTTCCTGGCTACAAAGGTGTCATGGCGAGCTTTTGGTCATTACTTAATGGCGAATCAGAATTGGGAACAACCCTCCATTGGATCACTGACAACAAAATAGACTCTGGCGCGATAATTTCGCGTTGCACACAGCCCGTTCGACACGGACTCACCTACAGCCAGCAAGTCCGTGCGCTCTATAAGCCGGGTGTCGAGCAGATAGTCAGAGCCCTAGCTGATATCGAATCGCTCGCAAAGCGGCAAAAAAAGAACCTTCCTGACGGCCACTACTACAGCTTCCCAGACACCAGGCATTTAGATGCTTTTGAAGAAATCGGATGGAAACTTTACTAACCGCTTTGTTCAAGGGCGCGCAAAACCACGACCCGACAGCACAAAGGCCCTGCCTTTCCTTCATGAGTCGACAAAGCAAGTCTTGGGTGTCTTCACCCTTAGTCCTTTGCATATTCGGCTGACGTACTTTTCCCTCTACACTGGGCACCTATGAACAGACATTAACTTTGAGGCCATAGACAATGCGCACATCTCTGCAGCGAACGCTCACTGCACTTCTAACCACCCTTTCCCTCACCGCTCTATCCAGCGCCAGTGTCGCCGCCGATCTGCTGATCACGGGCACGATTTACACGGCCAACGACGACTCGCCTGTCGTGGAGGCCGTGGTTGTCTCTAATGGCCGCTTTACCTACGTGGGCCCTCTAGAGGGAGCCCGCCTGGCTGCAAGCGAGCAGGTTAGAGAGATAAAACTTGATTCGCGAATTGCGTACCCCGGTTTCATTGAAAGCCATGGTCATTTATCCAGCTTGGGGGAATCTATTACCAACCTCGACCTCAATGGCGTGGACAGCTACCAAACCATCGTCGGCATGGTTGCCGATGCAGCTGCCAAAGCAGTGCCAGGACAGGTGATCAAGGGACGTGGCTGGCATCAAAGCAAGTGGCAATCACAACCTAAAATAACCGTCGATGGCTTTCCGACCCACCGATCGCTTTCTGAGGTAAGTCCCAATAATCCGGTATTTTTGGGGCATGCAAATGGACACTCGGCACTCATCAATCAAGCTGCGATGGACGAGATCAACCTAAGCTTTACCACGACGCCCCCCGAGGGGGGCGTCATCGTAAAAGATGCAAGAGGAAACCCTACGGGTATCCTGCACGAAAATGCGATTGACCTTGCCTACCCCCTAGTCGCGCTATCGGTTGATTCCGCCAAGGCCGCCATCCTAGCTGCCCAACGTCACGCATTTCGCTGGGGAATTACCAACTTCCATGACGCCGGCGCCGGTAAAACCGATATCGAAGCGCAGCAAATGCTCAATGACTCCGGGGACCTAAAGCTTCGGGTATACACCATGGTGAGCGCGCAAGATGAAGTACTTTCGGACTATTGGCTCGCCAGAGCACCCCTGATTGCCAAAGACGACTCTCGTTTGACCATCCGCTCCTTCAAAGCCGTGATGGACGGCGCTCTAGGATCTCGCACGGCCTGGCTTCATGCACCCTATACCGACGATCCAGGCACCTCTGGCGTGCAAACTTTCGACGAAGATCGCTTAATCGACATAATGAAGCGGTCGGTAAAGTACGGCTGGCAAATCAATACCCACGCGATTGGCGACAAGGCAAATACGGTCGTATTAGACGCCATTGAGGCAGCGCAGCTGACGCCCTACGACCATCGAGCTCGAATCGAGCATTCCCAGCATTTGATTCGCTCAGATATCAACCGCTTTGCTGACTTAGGTGTCATTGCGTCCATTCAAACCATCCATATGAGTTCTGACAGACCTTGGGCCATTGACCGACTGGGTCAAGAGCGCATCGAGACGGGAGCGTACATATGGCGTGATCTTTTGAACGCAGGTGTGCATCTTGCAAACGGCACTGACGTACCTGTTGAACCCATAAATCCATTGGCGAATTTCTACGCAGCGGTGGCAAGAAAGACCCTCAAAGGTACGCCAGAGGATGGTTTTGAGTTAAATCAACGCATGACCCGCAAGGAGGCACTGAAATCGATGACCTTGTGGAATGCTTTCGCGGGATTTGAGGAAGACCAACTTGGCTCTATTGAAGTCGGTAAACAGGCAGATATAACCGTTCTTGACCGCGACATTATGACCGTCGAGGAGTCAGATATTCTCTCCACCAATGTTGCGATGACCATTGTGTCTGGTGAGATCGTTTACGAAGCTCCTTGAGCTTATGTTAGGCACAAAAAAAACCCGCCTAATGGCGGGTTTTCTCTTGGAGGTTCAACTCACTTAGAAGTTGTAACGACCTTGTACATACCAGCTACCACCGTTAAAGCCGAACGGGCTATCTTCTGGGTAAAGCTGGCCTACACCGCCTGCACCTGGGTTGCGATCGGGATACTCATCAAAGAGGTTATCCACACCGAAGGTGAGCTCAAGATCTTCAGTTACCTGATAAGCAAGCTGCACATCAACCATTGTCGTTGAACCTGCGCTGTAGCCATTGCTAGTCGATGTCCACGCGCCGTAGTAGTTCGCACGAACAAGCGCACGGATGTCACCAATTTGGTGGTTCCACGCAATGTTACCTTTCAGGTTAGGAAGCTGATCTTCCAGCGCTTCAACACGACCATCAGAGATGGGGTTGATCGATCCACGGCTGTCGACAGAAGTCTCATTGTAGTTGAACGCAAACGTTACGGTTGAAGCACCGCCCATTGCATCAAAATCTACACTTCCGACCAGATCAAGACCTTTTGTAGTCGTACCAAAACCGTTTGTGAAGAAACGGAATTGAGCGAGATCATCCAAACCCAAGAACTGCTGACGATCGATCGTGCCGTTCGCATCAAGCGCAGTTAACGCTTCACCCACTGAGCTATAGCTGCCACCGGCGGTATCAGCAAACTCAAGTGCCGCCAAGAAGTCAACGTTAGCACCGAGTGCAATACGATCTTCAACCTTGATGTTGTAGTAATCCAGCGTGAACGACCAGTTGTCTACGTCGACTGCGATACCGATTGAGTAGTTATCAGCATCTTCGGTGCCCAGTGTTGGACGGCCGTTGCCAGCGCTCTCAATGAAGTCTGCCGCCAACTGACCTGCTGCAGAGAAGAACGGCAGCGTGCCCTGATCAACTAGCACACCGTTCACATTCTGTGTTGTAACGTTGGTAATGCTGGCCTGACCCGATGTAGGCGCGTGGAAGCCCGTAGAACGTGCCGCACGAATGCGAACGTCATCGCTTAAACGATACACACCTGCCAACTTGTAGTTGGTGGTTGTGCCAAAGGCACTGAAGTCTTCGTAGCGCGCTGCAACTTGCAACGTCAACGCATCAGTAACGTCCGCTTCCAGGTCAACAAAGTAAGCCGTACTGTCCTGAGAGGCCGATGTGTCATTAGGGAAGCCACCAAAGCCGTTTGAGCTTGATGAGAATCCTTGTGATGACAATGGACCCAATGCATAAGACGCTGGATCACCTGCGAAGAGGTCAAACTCTTCTTCACGGTACTCAGCACCAAAGGCAACGTTAAGGTCTGATGCAAAGCCTGCGTCAACTGACTTGACGAAGTTCAAGTTGTAGACCGTCTCTGTCTGCTCCTGACCACCTGGAACAAAGTCACGCGGTGTATTTGGGCCCAAAGACGCGTTCACAGTATTGCGAATGAAGTAGTCAGTGCGGTTTGAACCACGCTGCGCACTTACGTCATAGGCAACGCCACCCATAAGATCAGAGTCACCACGGATACCAACAGCGATTGCTGAGTCTTCGTTGTCGCCACCAAAACGGGGGACGAAGCCCGAAGGAATCGTTTCAATGAACGAGAAGCAGTTAGCGTCAGCCGTTACAGAAGCCAAGAAGCCTGCATCAGGGATTACGCCATTGCCGGGCAGTGGAATACCGTCAATACAGCTGCTTCCACCGTCCATGTCACCAACGAGAACCGATGCTACGGCGTCGTCTGCGTCAGATGCCATGCCCGTGAGAGGGTCAACACGTGGTCCACGGTAAACACCACCGCGCTGACCACCGCCGCTGCCGTTACCGACAACGTTTCGGTAGAAGAAGCCACCGGTGACCGTTCGCTCGCCGTAGTTACCAAAGGCATAGAGCTCAGTGGAGTCATTCAGCTCATAAGCGGCATTGAAGAAGATTTTGTTATCGTCTTCAACGTCTGGCTGGCCCCAGTACTGTGGCGCTTCGTTCGTGTAAGAGTTGATGGTGCGGAAGTCAGAGACTGGCGCGTAACCACCTGCGATGCCGGCAAGGACGTCGCTTCGGACAACCGATCGAACAGTTCCTTCAACATCGCGAACTTCACCCGTGATATTGATGAAACCGTTGTCGCCCAGTGGCAGACCGAGGTTGGCAGAAACCATGTAGTTGTTGCCGTCGCCTTCGAAGGTTGATCCGTAACGAGTGACAACCTCAAGGCCTTCTGCGTCGTCGCGCAGAATAAAGTTCATTACGCCCGCAATGGCATCCGAACCGTATTGTGACGATGCGCCATCACGCAGTACTTCAACTTGCTTAAGAGCAAGCGAAGGAATCGCTGAAATGTCTACACCTTGTGCGCCATCGGAAATACCACCACCGAGGAACGAAATAACAGAACCGCGATGACGGCGCTTACCGTTAACGAGCACCAACGTATTGTCTGGAGACAGACCACGCAGGTTCGCAGGACGAACGATTGTCGCCGCGTCACTAATAGGCTGCGCATTTACGTCGTATGAAGGAACCGAGGTTCGCAACATCTCTTGGATGTCAGTTGAGCCGTTGTCACGGAACTCTGA
>Ga0228672_1000960_pt1 | contig 12312 bp, 10 predicted proteins | sample 90DmetaG_FD_182788 | JGI IMG/M metagenome (GOLD analysis project Ga0228672, IMG submission 182788) | Seawater microbial communities from Monterey Bay, California, United States - 90D | ecosystem: Environmental > Aquatic > Marine > Coastal | place: USA: California | collected 2016-11-08 | reverse complement strand
ACAACACCTGTTACCGCGTCGGCTCCGTAAATCGCTGATGCACCACCTGTGGTTACTTCAACGCTTTTCACAAGCGCGCGGGGAATAGTACCCACGTCTACCGCTTGGCTACCGCGGAAGCCTGCAACGTGACGGCGGCCGTTAACCAGTGTTAACGAACGATCGCCGCCCAAACCACGAAGGTTCAAGCTATTCGCACCGGTTAACGAGTTCTCAGCAGTGAGTGACGAGACCAGCGCAGGGATATCGGAGACGATATCAGCAATGTTGATCTCACCCGAGTTGCGGATGTCCTCTTCGGTGACTGACTGAACGGGAACCGAAGAAATGGTATTGGTGTTCACTGGGATACGAGATCCAGTGACAACAACCTCTTCGATTTCCTCCTGGGAAAAAGCGCTTGGAGCAGCAGTCGCAACGGCAACGGCCATTGCAGCTAACGCAAAGCTGGGCTTTTTAGACAATGACTTGATCATTTTGGCGTCCTTTTTTACTTTTAGCTTTTGTTGCACAACCCTCGTCAACACGTCTCGTCAACGCGAGTTGTGCGGTTTGTCTTCAAGCGCTTACCGGCACCTGTTTTTCTAACGCACCTCGAAGTATATATCTGTGCGCAAATGTGACAAGCCAAGCGTACACCAAAAGAAGAAAAGCAATAAAAAACAAATGCTTAGGATTTTACTGATAGCGAAAATATGACACTTCTTCTTCGATTTTGCCCTGTCTGCTTCGTTCGCCGCACCATGGAAGTGGCATTGGCGAGGTGAGCGCACCGACGCAGTGCATCCCTTTTTCTGTTTACACACGTAATCAGGCCCGATGAAATGGGCATCTCTCGCCCATTACCTACGCTATAAGTGCAGCGCTCAGCTGTTGAGTCATCTCGTGGGAGTCTGCACTCGCCCAGTCGCCCGGTGCGACGCTTAATTTAGCCAGTTCATTGATAAAACGATGTGCCTGCCCGCGATAAGCCGTGTAAGCAGTTCATAGCACGATCGGCCAAAGCCAGCGGGACAAAGACATGATCGTGATGATAGGCGGCAATCATGTTTGCGCTGATGCCGTCATTGGCCAGCGTACGCGATACGGCTGCTGTGAGACCTACGGCCTCGAGACTCGAATGTACCGCTAGCGTGATCCGTGCCATGGGACCACTGCTATGTTGAACCTCAGTGGCTTTCATGCGCGGTATGACAAGGGTCATACCCTCTTTCTCTCTGAAACTCGCAAGGGCGTGCGGCATGTATTTGGGAACCTCGCTATCCTCGACCCTGACAAAAACCCACTCATTGCCATCGAGCACCGGCTCAAGCGTGCGTAGTAAGGTTGCTAAATCAGTTTCACCGATTGTCATCTGTCACCCAAAAGGCTCGTTTTATTCGCCTTGGTCATGTCTTAAGAGTCAAAGCCCCTCGCCGGAAGGCGAATAAATTACCCAGATCTTTCGGTAACCGTCGGTCTCCCAAACCCCGGTCCACTCTCTCGGAATAGTGACAGCCTCACCTGCATTAATGGTCACCTGGCTACCGTCATCGGAAGTCAGCGTCACACTGCCTTCGAGAAAATACATAAACTCGTCAACACCATAAGGCTCGGTAATTTCATAGCGTGACTTGCCCGCCTTGTACATACCCGAGGCGAACTTCCCATCGGTAGATTTCAGGGAAGTAATATCGAGAATGCTCCCGGCTGGGCTCTCAGTAATAACCGTATCGGGGTGATCAAACTCCTGCCCTGTTAGATCTGACGTTGAGAGCTTGGCTGGATACACCACCTCAGACGCTACAAGTGTGCTACCACACAGTAAGCACAGCAGCGTTAGTATTTTCGCGTAAAGACTGTTTAGCCAGCAGCCGATCTTGATCTTTATGGTACTCATCGCTTTGTATTCCTTGGTATGCATAGACTGATTTACGCACCTATGTGAATGACTCTCGGATATTTGTCGGCCCCTAGCGTCGCGCCAACTTAATCTGCTCCTCTACCGCACGATCCGCCGCATCGACCGCCCCATCTACATAGGCATGCGCCTCGGAATCAGAGTTGGCAATACTAATTCGCCCGATTTGTGCACGCCCGGCAACGTGAGGACCGTTGTAACGGTTATATCGCGGGTTGATGTCGACGCCCTCAAACTCGTAGGCATAGCCGTGGGGCCAGCGGTTAAGGGTGATGCCTGCCATATCACGCTCTGCATCAAAACCATGAGGTCCCAACATGCCATCAAAATGCGTAATGATGTCGTCTTCAAAATCCTGGTATGACATCTCAAGTAGCTTTGCGCGACCCGCCCGGTATTGATCCATAGCGGGAAGTCCTCTCGCAGTGGGCGAGTACCACGCCGTGACCACAATGGGTCTGTCGGTGTCTTGGGCGTACTCATAGTCGCCTATGCTCACCGGGTAGTCCAAATGCAAGTACTTGAACATGACGTTGCCGGGTGAGTAGAACATGTGATGCCCAGCGTCCTTGAATGCCTGCCAGCTCCTGAGCGCAAAGGTACCCACTACAAACGGGATCTTTGTCGACTGACTTATCGCCGCAGCTTGTGCCGGGGTCGCTTCGGGGCACAGATACGGGATTATCTGGTTGTAACAAGCCATTACTGTATGTTTCGCCCTTACACGAAAGACGTTTCCACGATTCACATAAGCGACATCGACGAACTTCCCGTTCACCGTATTTTCGGCTCTGACCACCGTACTGTTAAGACGGATCTTGATACGGTTATCAGTCCGATCTAGCCGGCTGTAATCGGCCGTTGCAGTAACAAGGTCTTCCATGGTGCTGCCGGGAATAGCGTCGGGAATGAGATTTCGCACGAGGGCACGAGCAATACTGGCATTACCGTCTGGGAATTTAAAAATATAGGGCTCTTCCTTGCCTTGTGGCGGTCTGACGCCGACCTCGTCGGTCCCGGGAAACCAATACATCATTGCTTCCCACGCAGAGATAGCCTCCCAACCGGCACCCATCAGGGGGAGCCAAGAATCCTGAAGAATGTCCCGCACAGATTCAGGTTGTTGGGCAAAGTCTTTGAGGAAATCCAGATAACTCGTCCTGCGCAAAATGGCTTCGCGTTCCTCGCTTGAAAAGCCCTTTAGGTAGTCCTTGCCTCCCTTTAACAGACTCGCAAATGCCTTTTGGTCCTCTCCTGAAATCGGCATGTCACGTGTAATATTATTGAGCTGATAGCCCCGCCGATCCCACCAATCCTGAAACGGGTTTTCCGTGATCGCGCGTCTGCCAAACGTCCCCTTGTCGAAATAGATACCCGGCGTCATCCCCCGTTTTTCAAAAAAAGACTGGTCGTGATAATCGTAGAACCGCTCCACATAAATACCGAGGTCTTTGAGCAGCTGGCCTGCAACCGGTGAATAGCTTGAGGGTGTATCAATGGCCTGGCTACCACCGTAACCAATCAGTATCTTGCCATCGACCGAGAGCTCGTTGCGACGCGCGTGTCCGCCAAAGTCATCGTGGTTATCCAAAATGAGAATCTTGCTATCGCTACCGTGACGGTCTCGGAAAAATTTCGCGGCAGACAACCCGGAGAGGCCACCCCCGACGACAACGAGGTCGTAGGTTGCCTCCGTTTGCTCCTTTGGAAGTGAGAAAGCCTGTCTCTCGCGTGCTAACGCATGCGCCACCTCGTAAGTGCCATCAACACTACCGCGCATGCCCGTAAGCGCTGGCGGGTAATAGTCAGGCCCGAGTGAGTGAGGAGGGATCAAGCCCCTCGCCAACGCCTCGAGTGGGGATAGGTGTAAGCCCGCAGCGCCCAGGGCCATACCATTGATGAAATCGCGTCGCGACAATTTAGATTTCATAATGCTAGTACTCGACTCGTCGTATTTACCTGCCGTTCCTGAATTTAAGGGGCCTTCGCAACTCATCTGTAACGATGTTACGGCGGCGGACATCCCAATATTAAACGCAGTACCACCATAGTCTTGGCCAGACCAAAAGCACAAGACTGAGCAGTACAACCTAAAAAACCCATTGTTCGAAGTTATCGCTTTTTAATGATTTTTTGCTACTTTTAGAATCATTAAATGTTATTTCCTGGTTTCTCTTTGCTCCGCGACTCAGTCTTTTCGGGCGGCGTCAGAATGAGCTTTTCCGGTTTGTCTTTAGACTTTCCTGGCGGCTCGTTGGTGTCCCAGCGCACACACCGGTCGATAGCCACATTGCCCTGCGGGTTTTCGACCGTGTTGGCCAAGCTGTATTCACCCGCGGCAACGGCTCTAGGTGTAACTTCCTTGCTCAAACACTTCGGAAAGTAAGGCGCGCTCTCGAGGCCCAGTTCTTTCTGGAGCACAGCGACCGCACGCTCTTCAGGCGTGGAACAACCCACGACTGTAAAGGCACTGAAAACAACAAAAAGGCCAATGGCAATGCGCATAGGCACCTCCTCTGCTCGACTCATCACAGCTTAGTACGTTGCCCCGAAATTTTCGAGCGTGCACTAGGGCCTATAAGCGAAAGTCGAGGCAATGTCGCGGCCAATAAATTATGAGCTCAGCATCGCGTTTCGAACCTTAGAAAGCCAATACCTGCCTCACCCCCCTTACGCGGGCGATCGACATCACCGTTACCCGCCGTCTTGAAAACGTAGGCGCTTAGTCAGCACAAGACCTTTTCGGCAGGTTCGGCTTCGGTAATACTCTGTTGCAAACAACTCCGATAAGAACACATTCACATGACACCTAAAACAACACTGGGCACCCGATACATGAACGTTTTTGGCACGCTTCTAACGGCCCTGAGCGCAGTGGCCTTGCCGGGCTATTCAGCGTTCGGCGCTGATCTGCCTCCCTTCGGCGCTGAAGACGTCTTTGAGATGGAATACGCCAACGATCCGCAGGTCTCTCCCGATGGCTCTCGCGTGGCCTACGTCAGAAACTCCATGGACATCATGACCGACCGCACACGGCGCTCTATCTGGGTGGTCGATATTGATGGCGATAATCATCGTCCTCTGGTCAGTGGCTCGGGGGTATTCAGTTCACCCCGCTGGTCACCATCCGGTGATCGGCTGGCTTATCTGTCTAATAGCGAGGGCAAAACGCAGTTGTTCGTGCAGTGGCTCGAAGGCGGCGAAACAGCCAAGGTCACCACCCTGCCGGAGTCTCCGCGAAGTATTGTGTGGTCACCCAATGGTAAGTACATTGCCTTCACCCGATTTGTACCTGCACCACCACCCACACTTGCAGAAATGCCGGCCAAGCCAGAAGGCGCGAAATGGGCCGAGCCAGCAACGGTTATAGATCGCATGACCTTTCGGCGTGATGGGGGCGGTTATCTACCAACGGGTAATAACCAAGTATTTGTTGTACCCGCCGACGGCGGTACACCGCTTCAAATGAGTAAAGGTAGCTACCCTATTGGCGGGTCTGTATCTTGGTTGCCCGGCAGTCAGTCGATTGTTTACTCAAGTAATCGACGTGACAACGTCGAGTACCACCCTCGCCAAATGGATCTCTTCGAAGCTTCAATCGCGACAGGAAATCTCACCCAAGTGACGGACCATGCCGGTGCTGAGAGCAATCCCGTAGTCTCACCTAATGGACGTTATTTGGCGTATACCTCAACCGCTGATACCCGCCAGGGCTACAATCGCTCGGACCTGCGAGTCATGGATCTGTCGTCTGGCGAGAGCCGTTCACTTACAGCAGACCTCGATCGCTCGGTATCCGATGTCGAATGGGCGCCCGATAGCAAGAGTCTCTGGATTAGCTACGACGACGTTGGCATGACCCGGGTCGCTGAAGTTGATTTAAAGGGAACGCTTAAGCAAAGCGACATTATTCTCGGCGGTACCGCACTCGGCCGCCCCTACACCAGTGGCGCTTTCTCAGTCGGCGGGAAAGGTCGTTTAGCATTTACCCTAGGTCGCGATGACCGCCCAGCTGATCTCGCATTGATGCGCCCCGGTAAAACGCCCCGCGTATTAACCAATCTCAATGACGACCTCATGGGCCAGCGTGACATGGCGCGGGTTGAGCGAATGACTTGGGCCTCCTCACACGACGCCATGGAAATTGAGGGCTGGGTAATGAAACCACCCGGATTCAACCCTAAGAGACAATATCCCATGATTCTCGAAATCCATGGCGGCCCCCACTCAGCCTACGGGCCCAACTTCTCCACGGAAGCGCAGTTGTATGCCGCGGCTGGCTACGTCGTTTTTTACACCAACCCCCGCGGTAGCACGAGTTACGGAGAGCGATTCGCCAATACCATCGACTTGGCCTACCCCGGCTATGATTACGACGATTTGATGTCCGGAGTCGACGCACTGATCCGTCAGGGCTTTGTTGATGAGGCCCAACTCTATGTCACCGGTGGCTCGGGTGGTGGCGTACTTACCGCCTGGATAGTGGGTAAGACAAACCGTTTCCGTGCAGCCGTGGTGGCTAAGCCTGTCATCAACTGGGCGAGCTTTGTACTGACCGCAGACCTCAACTACTACTTTGCTACGACCTGGTTCGATGCCCCTCCTTGGGAAGACTATGAAGGGTATTGGAAGCGTTCTCCACTGTCGCTGGTCGGGAATGTATCTACGCCCACCATGCTTCTCACAGGCGAGGCAGATTACCGAACACCCATGAGTGAAACAGAGCAGTACTACCAAGCCCTGAAGCATCGGGGCGTCGATACGCTGATGGTGCGCATCCCGGACGCAAGTCATAGTATTTATGCGCGGCCCTCGAACCTCATCGCCAAAGTCAACAATATCCTGGCGTGGTTTGAGCGCTACAGGGGCAATACAAGTGAACATCAGGACAGTGCGGGTGAGTAAGCCACACCTAGTCTTCCCGTCGCGTGAGCTGCGCGCGACCTAAATCGTGGGTGTGATTGATTTGGCGTAACCAGTGCGTGACAAGACACCTAAACGGCTTCCAGCGGATATGCACTGACGACAAGCGAACACCCAATAACCCTTTACAAAATACGCAAAAACAATCAATAAAAGCGATTCATCAAAAGGTAAACCCATGCGATCACTTATCATCACGCTTTTCCTGAGCGCCCTCTCGCTCTCTGCCAATGCCGCCACACCGCAAGCAGTCGAAAGTTTCGTCGAGCGATTAAAAACGGGGGACCTTGACGAAAATGTCCTGCTCTACCCAACCGCTGATCGGCGCATCGGCTTTGCGCACATGAACGCCTGGATGCCGACGCGTCCCTTGTTTCCATCCGAGAACCCTTATGCACTCGCCACTGAGATCGATCGTGATCTTGATCGTGTGAGCTATCGTGTCGGTGGCGAAACGTTCACGGTCGGTGACTTTCTGAAGCGGGAACCGCTCATGGGAATGGCGGTCCTCAAGGGCGACACCATCAAGCTAGAACACTACGCTGAGGACCATAGTCCGGAGTCCGTCTGGATCTCGTTTTCCGTCACCAAATCATTTACCTCCACCCTCATTGGTGCTGCGGTGAAAGATGGATTCATTGGCAGCATTGATGACACGGTAGAGACCTATTTGCCGCGACTTAAAGGCACGGCCTACGGCGCGGTGTCGATTAAAAACATTCTGCAAATGTCCTCTGGCGTTGCATGGAACGAGGACTACGCGGACCCAGATTCTGATGTCGCGAAAGCGGGCTCGTTCCAAGGAACTGAACTGACCGATTATTTGGGAATGCTGCCTCAAGAACATAAGCCCGGGACGGTATTTAACTACAATACGGCCGAGAGCAACCTGTTGGGTGAGGTGTTAAGAGCGGCGATAGGCAACTCAGCCACTGACTACATGAATGCCAAGATCTGGCAGGGCTTTGGTATGGAGCACTGGGGCAACTGGATGCAGTCTGCCCCCTTTGCAGGCGAAACCGGCGGCTGCTGCATCAGCGCGTCTGTGCGTGACTATGCGCGGCTCGGCATTTTTGTGAAAGACGGTGCAGTGAATGCAGCGGGTGAGTCCATCGTGCCCGATGGCTGGATGACCGAGGCTACATCGCCCTCAAAAGGCTATGAAGGCTACGGTTACAAGTGGTGGCTACAGGGCGATGGCACGTATATGGCGGAAGGCATCTTTGGTCAGTTTATCTTTATCGATCCAAATCGTGACGTCGTGATCTCAATGCACAGTAACGCGCCTGCTGCCGTGGATACGAACTACCACGTCCATGCGAATGCAGCAATGAAGGCGATCGCCGCGTCATTGGGCACGTAAGCTCTGACTTAAAAGCACTGAAGAGGTGCGTATTGATCACGCGCCCCTTTGTTAACGGCACTTTTTAACCAGCTGTTATTAAGCAGTTCTCAATGGTGAGCCTTCAGGATTCGATAAAGTGTTAGTCCCTACCAAGTATCAGGGTGGGCACACCATGGGTTCTGTCACGCACCGTGCAAACCTGGGTGCCAGGACGTCGGCCGGCACGAATTTCTGAAACATCAAAGCCACGCGCAGAGAGCTCGCTATGAGTCGCATCGATATTATCGGTACGCCAGCTCAAGCCGAAGAATCGATCGCGCTCGGGTCCCAAGGGTTTCGATAACGGCTGATAGACCTCAATGATGAGATCGCCACAGCGAAAAAACATCAGACGTGCATCCCAGTTCTCATTAGTGAGATCAAGGCGCATGTCGAGCTGCAACCGACCACTCAACAGCGCCGACGTAAAATCACCATCACCGCTGGCAACCACCGCATGATCAAGTCCTGATAAGGCGCCCGCGCTGGGCAAATCGCGAGACTCGGTGTCTCTCGCTGCCGTCAAAGCCAGGTTCACAGTCCGCGTAGTCTCAGGGTTTAGCGCTAGAAACCCGTCATCAGACGCCTCATCGATAATTTCGACACCCACATTGGGTAGCCTCCGACGAGCAGCATCCAAGTCAGGACACCCAAAAACAAGCTGTTTGAGACCCTGTCGCTCAGACGTTTCAACCAATCGCAAACAGGTATTTGCCATGTGAAAGCTGACTGCAGATTCACCTCGAAACGCCATTTTCTGCGCGCCGCTCCCCGTCAGCGCCGCATAATCTGCTGCCGCAACAGACAGATCGTTAACACCGACAACGACAGAATCGAGCTGAGAAATCATTCGGGGCATACCGCCGTTCCTTGGGTTTTATCGGCTAGCTGTGACCGTAAAGGATACGCGGCTGCTTTTTCAAACCCAAGCGATATCGCCAAATCGCTAATTTCAAACACACAGACAGATCGAAACCCTCCCAGGCAGGAGGCGCGGTCAATGATAAAACCCTCTGAATTTCCTGTACCGAATAACGCTCGCTCGGCAGCATCACTCGATGCGACTCAGTCTTCGCCCTGCTCAAACGGCAACCGCCGCGACGCATGCTCCCAACCATCCTGTAGCCGCACGCCAATACCAATAAGCCGAACCGGCATCTCACGGCGGTGCCAACCCTCTATCAGTAACTGTCGATAATCCGACTCGACCGCGGCTGTTCCCACACGCTCGACCGTGGTGCTGCTGAAATCGGAAAATTTAAGCTTAATAAACGCTTTATGAATGCTCTCATTTGCCTTAGCAGACTCAATGCGCACAAGCAGCTCTTCAAACAACTTGTCGACGTAGGGCTCCCACACACTCGGGCCCGCGAGATCCTCTCCAAAGGTGGTTTCAACACTGATCGACTTGCGAATCCGGCTTGGCTGAACGGGCCTTTCATCGCGACCACGCGAGCGTTCGTGAAGCACTACACCGAATTTCCCGAATCGCCGAACAAGATCGTGGAGATCCCAAATCCTGACATCAGAACAGGTTTTTAATCCATAGCGATGCATTTTTTCAGCCGTCACAGCCCCTACGCCCGGAATTTTTTTGACCGGCAAGGCGCCGACGAAGGCATCAACTTGATCGGGCGTGACGACCGTCAATCCGTTGGGCTTTTCCCAATCGGAGGCGACTTTGGCAATAAATTTATTGACCGACACGCCAGCTGACACGGTGATATCGATCTCTCTTTCTACCTTGGCACGAATTTCTTTGGCGATCTTTGTCGCGGTGAGGCTCTCACCACTGGACTCGGTCACATCGAGGAAGGCCTCGTCCAGTGACAAAGGCTCGATGATGTCCGTGTACTCCTCAAAAATCGCGCGCATCGCTTTTGACGCTTCGCGATATTTCATGAACTGCGGTGGCACCACCGTCAGGTGAGGACAAAGTCGCATAGCGTGGGCCGTCGACATGGCTGAGCGGACACCAAATTTTCGCGCATCGTAATTGGCTGTGGTCAAGACACCTCGACGCTCCGCGCTGCCGCCAACGGCCATGGGTATACCGCGCAACTTAGGGTCATCACGCATCTCTATGGCGGCGTAGAAACAATCAGCATCGATATGAATGATTTTGCGCTGCATCAATGAATTAACTAACGAAACGTCAAGTCGACTAACATGCTTTTTCCTACTTAGAACCAAGACCTTAGAGAGGGCTTAGTTACTTTTCCAAGGGCGTTGCGAGGCAAAGCATCGGTAAAATGCCATTTGCGCGGCACTTTGTAGGCACTCATCCGCTCACGCGCCCATTCTATGAGACGCTCTTGTGAGACCTGCTCATGTACCACTAGCGCACACGCAACGAGCTCACCCCATTCATGATCAGGCACACCGATCACAGCAACCTCGCTCACATTGGGGTGCTCAAGTAACGTCGCCTCGATCTCTAGTGCCGATAGCTTGTAGCCGCCCGACTTAATAATGTCGATTGAGGCGCGTCCCAATATTCGATAGGCGCCCTCATCAATCACAGCGATATCCCCAGTTAAAAACCAGCCATCGGAAAACGCTTTCTCCGTCGACGTGACATTCCCCCAATATTCTCTGAATGCTGTTTGGCTTTTCACCGCCAACTCGCCCGGAGTCGCGTCGTCGAGGATGTCATTACCGCTCTCATCGACCCGTTTAATCATGACGCCGGGTAAGGGTTGGCCCACGTGCCCGGGTCGGCGATCACCACGGTACGGATTGGATAGCGCCATGCCTAACTCAGTCATCCCGTATCGCTCTAGGAAGCGCTGAGAGGTAAGGCCTTCCCACTCCTCAAACAGTGGCACGGGGCAGGCAGCCGATCCTGAAACGTTCAGTCTCATGCGGGAAAACCCCTGGGTAACTTGTTTTTGCTGATCATGCTCGAGTGTCTTTATGTGGGCAATCAGCTTCACGTAAATAGTGGGTACCGCCATGAACACTGAGTAACGTCCCAAAGCCACATTGGAACAGATTCGCTCGGCATCAAACCGGGCATGGAGGTCGACGCTCGCGCCGCGCCACAGTGCGCACAGCAAGATATTAACGATACCGTGGACGTGATGGAGCGGCAGAAACAATGGAATGTGATCGGTCTCGAGCCAACCCCACGCTTCAATAAGCGATGTGATCATGGCCGACACGCTCTCCACCGTGTGGACGACCGCCTTGGGTTTGCCTGTGGTACCGCTGGTAAAGACAATTAATGCGCCCTGCTCGGCTTTGAGTGGCAAGGTAGTCGGTCGATCGGCGTCCAATAACGCCTCAACGCTCATTTGCGCCACACCCAACTGACTACAAACAGCGTCGAGTGCCGGTGTACGCAACGCATCGGGAAGGAGTAATCGCTTGACCCCAGCCTCAGAAAGACAATGCGACAGTTCATCAGCGCTCGCATGGACACTCAGCGGTACCGCAATACCCCCCGCTGCCACGACGCCAATGATCAATGCCGCGTAGTCGAAACTTGCCGGATACAGAAAAGCCACTCGCTCCTCGTCAAGTGACTCCGCAGCGTTCAATAAGCCCGCAATAACGCGACTTACCGACTGATAGAGTGCGTCATAGGAAATCGATTGCTCACGGTCTACGAGCGCTGTTGCGCTACCCCGTTGCTCAAGACCAGGAAACCATGCAAAAGATTCAGTCATCATTCGAAAATACCCCTAGCAAAAAGCCCCCAGCGAGCAGCGGGAGTGCGAAGCACACGAATAGGGCATACATTCCCCAACCAGCCGTGATCAGTGCTGCGGCGATTACCGGCGAGGCAATTGCGCCCGTCCTGCCCAAGCCTGCAGCCCAACCCACGCCGGCTGCACGCACATCAGCCGGATAAACCTGAGCTGCCAGTGCATACAAACAGGTAAACCCCCCGTGCAAGAACACCCCCGCAAAAAACATCAGGGCCATGAGACTACCCAGCTCAGAGGGCTCAGTGAGGCCTACGTATACCAATACACCACCCGCGGACAGAAAAAAGAGTGAGAGCAATGGCACCAACGGTAACCGCGTCGTAAGGAAAGCTAGAATTAAAATGCCGGGTATCGCGCCTAAATTGAAGCCCGTCAACGCGTCAATGCCCTGA
>Ga0228672_1000958_pt1 | contig 12328 bp, 7 predicted proteins | sample 90DmetaG_FD_182788 | JGI IMG/M metagenome (GOLD analysis project Ga0228672, IMG submission 182788) | Seawater microbial communities from Monterey Bay, California, United States - 90D | ecosystem: Environmental > Aquatic > Marine > Coastal | place: USA: California | collected 2016-11-08 | reverse complement strand
ACGTTATGAAATATCAGCAAAAGCGGGGACTGGTTGACCATCGGGACCGCAAGATCTGGTGTTTCCTCGGGGATGGGGAGTGCGATGAGCCAGAATCGTTGGGAGCGATCGGTCTTGCCGGCCGTGAGGGTTTGGGAAATCTCCATTTCGTTGTGAACTGCAATTTGCAGCGCCTCGATGGGCCGGTCCGAGGTAACAGCAAGATCATTCAAGAGCTCGAAGGGGTATTCCGCGGGGCCGGTTGGAACGTCATTAAAGTCATCTGGGGGCGCAGATGGGATCCGCTGTTTGACCGTGATGAGTCGGGCATGCTGCTAAAACGCATGGATGAGGTCTGCGATGGAGAGCTGCAGAACTGTAAATTCAATGGCGGCGCATACACGCGTGAGCACTTTTTTGGAAAGTACCCAGAGACCCTGGATCTCGTCAAAGACCTGAGTGACGACGACATCATGTACCTCAACAGAGGAGGGCATGATCCCTATAAGGTCTATGCAGCGTATGCGGCGGCCTGTGAAGAAACTGAGCGACCCACTGTCATTTTAGCAATGACCGTGAAAGGGTACGGCACCAGTGAGGCGGGAGAGGCCAGTAATGAAACGCACTCGCTGAAAAAGCTAGACATCAAGAGTCTTAAAGCCTTCCGCGACCGTTTCGGCGTGCCAATACCGGATAAAGATCTGAAGGATGTGCCTTTCTACCGGCCACCCGAGGATAGTCCGGAAATGCGTTATTTGCGAGAGAAGCGTGCGGAACTCGGGGGTAGCATACCGGCGCGAAGAGCGACGTCTTACAGCTTGCCTGTCCCAGCCAAGTCCGTTTATGCAAGCCAGCTAAAAGGCAGTGGTAAACGCGAAATATCGACCACCATGGCGTTTGTGCGTGTGTTGTCATCCCTAGTAAAGGATAAGCAAATTGGCGAGCGGGTTGTGCCGATTGTGCCGGATGAGGCGAGAACATTTGGTATGGAAGGCATGTTCCGCCAGCTGGGTATTTACTCATCAGTGGGGCAACAATACACGCCTCACGATGCAGGTCAGATCCTCTACTATAAAGAGGAAGAGACGGGGCAGATCCTAGAAGAGGGTATTAATGAGGCGGGCGCTATGTCTGCCTGGCTCGCGGCGGCTACATCTTATTCTGTCTCTGATTACCCTATGGTGCCGTTTTACATCTTCTATTCGATGTTTGGCTTCCAACGTATTCACGATCTCGCCTGGGCGGCGGGCGATAGCCAAGCACGAGGTTTTCTCATGGGTGCGACGGCGGGTCGGACTACGCTCAATGGTGAGGGACTTCAGCATCAAGACGGGCACAGTCACTTGATGGCGACAACGATTCCAAACTGTATTTCTTACGATCCAACCTACAGTTACGAGCTGGCAACCATTATTAGCTCGGGTATGAAGCGCATGTTCGAGGACGGCGAAAACGTTTTCTATTACATCACAACCATGAACGAAAACTATGTTCACCCGGATATGCCCGAGGGCGTCGAGGACGGCATCGTAAAGGGGCTTTATCCGCTTAAGGTATCGACAGCCAAGTCCAAGAAGCGTGTGCAGTTGATGAGCGCTGGAACGATCATGCGTGAAGTCGAAGCGGCGGCAGAAATTCTAGAAAGCGACTACGGTGTTGCGGCAGATATCTGGAGCATGACGAGTGTGAACGAGCTCGCTCGTGATGGCCAGAAAGTGGTTCGACGCAACATGATGAATCCGGCTGAAGCGCCTCAGATTCCCTATGTTACGCAATGCCTCGCTGCGACTGAGGGGCCTATCATTGCCGCCACGGATTATATACGAGCGCATACGAACCAAATCCGGGAGTTCATGCCGAGGTCCTTCACGGTACTGGGTACCGATGGCTTTGGTCGAAGCGATACCCGAGCCCGACTCCGGGAGTTTTTTGAGGTTGATCGACGCTACGTTGTATTGGCCGCGATGACGGCTTTGGCTGACGAGGATGCCATCCCGCGATCAGACTTGGCAAAAGTGATGAGTGATCTCGGTATTGATCCCTCAAAGCCCGATCCTACAACGGTTTAAGGAGGAGCAGTCGTGACGAATTATACGATTTGTGTTCCTGATATTGGCGGTGCTGAAGGCGCTGAGGTTGTTGAGCTCCTCGTTGGGGTTGGCGATCAGATTGAAGTCGAGCAGAGCCTGATTGTTCTTGAATCAGACAAAGCCTCTATGGAAATTCCAGCCTCCCATGCGGGCATTGTCTCCGAGCTGAAAATAGCCGTTGGCGATGAGCTATCAGAGGGCGATGCGATCTTGGTCATTGAACTCGCAGACGGCGAAGCCGCGGGTGCTGTGCAGGAGGAGACACCGTCTGCCACCGCCGAGGAGAGTGCGGTCGTCGCGGTGGACAACGCTGTCGTGAACGATCAGCCGGCAGATGCAAGTGGTAGCGATGAAGTGCGCGAAGTTGTTATTGCAGTACCTGATATTGGTACCGACGGTGATGTCGAAGTTGTTGAAATTCCAGTTGCCGTGGGAGACGTGTTGGAAGAGGGGGATTCAATCGTCGTTCTCGAGTCCGATAAAGCGTCTATGGAAGTTCCGTCAACGACTGGCGGAGAGGTGCTCGCTTTATTGGTTGAGGAAGGCGCTCTGGTCAAAGAGGGGTCTTCCTTATTACGGATGCGCACTTCAGGTTCTGCTGAGTCTGCGGGAGCAGCATCTGAGGCACCAGTACCAGTACCAGTACCAGCACCAGCACCAGCACCAGCACCAGCGCCAGCACCAGCACCAGCACCAGCTCCCATGGCACCGCGGCAGTCCGTAGAAGCGGCGCTACCGGCTGACGCAAATGATTCCAGCAGTCTTTATGTGGGTCCTGCGGTGAGAAAGTTGGCTCGCGAGTTCGGTGTTGACCTTTTTAAGGTCAAGGGGTCTGGTCCGAAGGGGCGAATTATTAAAGAGGATGTTCAGGCGTACGTTGCCAAGCGGCTGTCCGAACCGTCTGCGGGGTCCGTCGTAACAGGGTCCGGGATCCCATCCGTCGCCGATATCGATTTCTCAAAATTTGGCGCCATTCGACGTGAAGACCGGTCGCGTATTGAGAAAGTTACTGCCGCTAACATGTCGAAGTCTTGGCTTAACGTACCGCATGTGACGCAATTTGATGATGCTGACATTACCGATATGGAAGCGTTCCGTAAGTCTTTAAAAGCGGAGGCCGAAAGGAGAGGAAGTAAGCTTTCACCGCTTCCGTACATCATTAAAGCTGTGGCGCTGGCGCTCAATGAAAACCCCAAAATTAAGTCCTCCCTTGCAGAGCAGGGCGAAGCGCTGATTTACAAGGACTACTGTCATATCGGTATGGCGGTCGATACACCCAACGGATTGGTGGTTCCGGTTATCCGGGATGCGGACAAGAAGTCGATCTGGGTGTTATCCGATGAGATTCGCGATCTCGCCGCAAAGGCGAAAGATAAGAAGCTCAGGCCTGATGAAATGCAGGGTGCTGTATTTACCATCAGCAGTCTCGGGAATATTGGAGGTCGCGGTTTTACCCCGATCGTTAATACCCCAGAGGTAGGCATTTTAGGTGTGAGTAAGGCATCCACTCAGCCTGTCTGGGATGGTGAGGCTTTTCAGCCAAGGGTGATGTTACCGGTTGCGCTGTCATACGATCATCGCGTTGTTAACGGTGGGGACGCGGGACGCTTCCTGACCCACCTTGTGTCCTTACTGAGTGATATCCGTCAGTTGGCTATGAGCTAGCCATACGGCCTAGACGTTGGTGTTTTGAAGGGCCGTATCGGCCCTTCACTGTCCGCGGGTTAGCACTCTTTTGCGGTTTGGTTCGCCCCTAGCCGGTGTTGCGCATGCCCGCAGCGACTCCTGCAATGGAGACCATCAGCGCACGCTGTACCGATTCGCTCTCACTTTCTCTCACCCGGCGTAGCAGCTCTATCTGCACGAGATTCAATGGCGCAGTGTAGACGTTGCGAAGACCTATGGATTCGAGACCCCAGGGGTCTGAAGCCATGAGTGTGTCCACGTCGAGAATCTCCACGAGTGACTCAATGTCAGCGCCTAGCTGATGTCGCAAATCGCGTCCCAAGCTTCGTAAGTCTTCGCGCACGAGCGTGTCGTCGTAAAGCGAATTGATGACGAGGTCGGATTTGGCGTACACCATATCTAGCATTGACAGACGCGATGCAAAGAAAGGCCACTGATCACGCATCTCTCTTAGCTCTGCCAACTTACCATCCTGGACGGCCGCACTGAGCGCCGAGCCTGCACCTAGCCATGCTGGCAATACCAGGCGACTTTGGGACCATGCAAATATCCAGGGGATGGCTCTAAGCGTCTCGATGCCTCCGCCGGTTCGTCGCCGAGCGGGACGTGAGCCAAGGGGTAGGCTCGCCAGTTCAGGCTCGGGTGTCGCTTGCCTGAAGAACTCGACAAAATTTGGATTGTCGCGTACCCAACTCCGGTAGTCTGCACAGGCCTGGTCAGCAAGCGCATTCATAAGCTCTCGCCATTGGGGTTTCGGGATGGGCGGTGGCGTTAGATTGCCTCGCAAGATGGCACTTGTGTATTGCCCCAGCGTATTGCTTGCCAAGGGTTTGAGCCCTAACTTAACCCGAATCATCTCGCCTTGTTCAGTTACTCTGAGCCCCTGCTCGAGGGAGCCAGGCGGTTGTGACAAGAGTGCCTGGTGAGCGGGCGCTCCACCTCGACCGATTGTGCCGCCACGCCCATGAAATAATTGCAGGCTTACATTGTGGGACTGGCAGATATTCAGCAGGGCTTCTTGCGCTCGATACTGCGCCCAGCCAGCTGAAAGCATGCCAGCATCTTTCGCACTGTCGGAATAGCCGATCATGACGACCATTGAATGATCGATTCTCGATCGAAACTCGGCATCACTGAGCAGCGCGTCAAGCGTGCCCGGTGCGCCGTCTAAATCGTCCAGCGTTTCAAAGAGCGGTGATACGGGTAAATCGAGTGGGCCGCCAGTCGCCTTCAGCAGTAACTGGACCGCCAGCACATCTGACGGTTCTGCTGCCATTGAAATGACATAGCAACCCAAAGCTTCACGGGGGGTGTCGGCGATTACACGAAACGTATCGATAACTTCCTGACAAGGCTCTGAGGCTGAAAAGTCCAGGGGCAGCAATGGCCGTGGATTCGTAATTTCTGCCTTTAAAAACGCCTGCTTATCCTCTTCAGACCACGAGGTGTAATCACCGAGTCCAAGTGCAGTTGTGATTTCGTTAATGACGTCACTATGGCGAGTACTTTCCTGGCGCACATCAAGCGTAACGAGATGCGCCCCAAATGATTCGAGTCGGCGAACGAGATCCAGTAGCTTTCCGTCACCGATAGCCGATAAGCCGACTTCAGACAGCGAATTTCGGCATTTTTCCAGCGTTGCGATGATGTCAGCGGTGAAAAGAACCGGTGGCAGCGGGTTTACGCTGTCCTGAATATAGGCGCCAAGCTCATCGCGTTGTCGTCGCACGCTATCGCGCAGCGGTTTTAAAATAGCGCGGTAGGGCTCTCTTGCGTCCCCTGCTTCTGCGCGGAGGTCGTCGGTTGCGCGGGTGACGGATAACTCTTCGTAGATGGCCTCGAGATCCCGGTTTATAAGGTCTGCAGCTTGCCATCGACTAATGATCATGACCCGCCGTGTCACTTTGGCTGTAACGTTGGGGTTTCCGTCGCGATCACCCCCGATCCAGCTCGAGAGACGCACAACTGGCTTCGTTCGTGGGGGTAATTGAAGGTCAAATTTATGCGCAATCGCGTCAAGGTCTCTCATAAACTCGGGAATCGCATTCCACAGCGAGTTTTCGATAACGGCAAAGCTCCACCGCGCTTCGTCGATGGGGGTTGGTCGCTGCTCTAAGAACTCTTCGGTATGCCAAATTTGCGCGATGAGATCCGCTAATCTGGACTGAATTCGAGCATCGTCGGCAAGGCCTGATTCGAGGTCAGAAAGGCAGTCATGTATCTCTCCATGCTTATGAATCAGTGTGCGCCGCGTGATCTCAGTTGGATGGGCCGTAAGCACAAGGTCGATGTGCAAATTAGCGATGGCTTCGGCCAGCGATGCCTTGCTTACCGACTGGCTTAAATCTTCAATGGTGCTTGATATGCGGTTATATGCGCCGAAGTGATCACTTACCGACTTACTGGTCGTGAAATGCTGGTCGGCAATATTTGCCAGGTTTAGAAACTGCGCAAAGCCGCGAGATATCAGTAGCAGCTGTTCCGAATCAAGCTCTTGCAGCGCGTTGAAAAGCGCCTTTGTTTGCGCTCGTTCGGTAGCTGACTTCGATGCTTGTCGAATCGATTCGATGGTTTGATAGAGCTCTTCGCCGACCGTGGAACGAATAACTTCTCCCAGCGTATCGCCGAGCAGTCGCACATTCTGCCGCAAGGGCGATGTGTCCAATAGCGCATTGTTTGTCATGTCTTAACTCGTTGGGAATCGGGTGTCCTTAAGGCTGTCTTTGATTCGAGCGAGATGTGGTGTGAAGCCCTCTCCACGACGCAATGTCACGCCTGTGGCAAGAACATCCAAAATGACAAGCTGTACCAGTCGAGACGTCATGGGCAGATATTGCTCTGTGTCTTCTTCTACTTTTACATTGATACAGCAGTGACTTTTGTCAGCCAGGGGCGAGCCCTCGGCAGTCAAAGAGACGATGGTCGCCTCTGTTTGGCGGGCAATCTCTGCTGCCTCAATTAAAACTTTCGTCCGGCCTGTGTGTGAGATGAAAAAGAACAAATCACCTACCCCTGCTGATGCTGCAAGCATTCGCTGCATTAGTGGGTCTTCATGCGTGAAGACAGGGACGTTAAATCGGAAAAACTTGTGTTCTGCATCCCGCGCAACCGCGGCCGATGTACCAAGGCCAAAGAAATAGACGCGCCTCGCTTGTGCGATTTGATCAACTGCCTGTGCGATAGCCTTCAATGGCAGCCCGTCTTTTGCCGTTAACAGCGCATTAATAGCGTTATCAAACAGCTTCGATGGAAATGTATTGATGTCGTCTGAAAATTCTACCGCGCGGCTAACGTATTTAACGCCGGAGGCTAGCGAGGTGGCGAGTTGTAATTTGAAGTCAGGAAAGCCTGTTGCACCGAAGCGCTTACAAAATCGATTAACGCTCGGTTCGCTCACACCTGCTGCAGTGGCTAACGACGCAATGCTGGACCGTGTCGCTTCTTCCGGCGCCTTGAGTATGGCGTTAGCTACTTTCGCTTCGGACTTATTCAACTCGCCAAGTTGGCGTTGGATGACCGCGAGCAGATTAGGTTCCGACGTCATTATGAAGTCTTTGTTGGTAAGAATATTACAAATAATGCCTCAATTACGTGGCTTTCGCACCGAAATTTTGAATTTATTCTCGATTAATTTGTAATAAAACTAAAATTTAGCCCGTTTTTCTGATTTTATGTTTGTAATTTTGTAAATTTACTACATAATCACCTTCATTAAAGGGGGGACGTTATGGTTAACGTAGCTATTAACGGTTTCGGCCGTATTGGACGTAATATTTTGCGGGCGCTGTATGAGCGACCTGAAATGGCGTCTCAACTTCGTATTGTTGCGATTAATGATCTTGGTACCCCCGAAATCAACGCCCATCTTTTGCAGTTTGATACAACCCACGGACGCTTCGGCGCATCCGTCGTCGTGGAAGACGATGCGATGGTGGTTAACGGTGATCGCATCGCTGTTTTCGCTGAGCGGAATCCAGAAGATTTGCCTTGGGGTGATCTCAATATTGATGTGGTGTTTGAGTGTACGGGCATTTTCACATCTCGTGACAAGGCGTCCGCTCACCTCAGAGCCGGTGCCCGCAAGGTTTTAATATCAGCTCCGTCAAACGACGCGGATGCGACTATCGTCTATGGCGTTAATCACGACGTGATAAATGATGAGGCAGTCATTGTCTCCAACGCCTCCTGCACAACGAATTGCCTAGCACCTATTGTGGCCCCTTTGAACGCGTCTGTTGGTGTTGAGAGTGGTCTAATGACGACGGTTCATGCCTACACAAACGATCAGAACTTGAGCGATGTGTATCATTCGGATTTATATCGTGCGCGTTCAGCAACGCACAGCATGATTCCTACAAAGACAGGTGCCGCGGCAGCCATTGGCTTGGTTTTACCCGAATTGAAAGGCCGACTCGATGGGTTGGCGGTTCGTGTCCCTACGATCAACGTATCGCTGGTTGATCTGACGTTTTTCGCTTCCCGCGATACGTCCGTCGACGAAATTAATACCATCATGGCGAAGGCGGCGGCAGCAGATCGTTTGGGCGTTTTGTCTTGCAACACGCAGCCTCTCGTATCATCTGACTTTAACCACAACTCGTTTTCGAGCAACTTCGACGCAAACCACACGCGTGTAAGCGGACGCCTAGTTAAGGTGCTCGCTTGGTATGACAACGAATGGGGTTTTTCAAATCGAATGCTGGATACCGGCTGTCTGCTAGCGGCGGGCAGCTTACCGGTCAGTCACGCGGCCTAGATTTTTGAGTGTGAGTGTTTGGGGGCCTTAGTGCCCCCTTTTTTTGCGCCACAGCCCGGTCGGTTCTTGTGTCGTTTTCCGGTAACCACGGGGCACTCGTCATTTGCAAATGGAGACGCCTTGCAAGCCCATGCCAGCGGGTCGGCGTCGCAACGCTGACAGCCCCGAGTGGGCTATTTTCTGGAGAGGTTCTAGCCTCATTAAGCCTTAGTGAACTTCGAGTAGCGAAGTAACGATTTAAGGGGCTGATTTATTCAGCAAACCAGAGGCTAAACTGGTGGTGATGAGCGAAGTGGCTTATCGGGTGCATGTCGTCATCAGCATAGGCTGTTGCGTTGTCGAACACCTCTAACTTACTGGCACCAACGATATGAATTACACCAAGCTTCGTATCCAGAAGTCGTTTCTTTGAAAGCGATAATCGACGATGAGGTGCGGTAGTTGGCTGCGTCATCAGCGCATCGTTTTGCGTTGTTAGTCCCTCGTCAAGCTCAATGGCGCAAGGAAACAGCGATGCCGTATGAGCGTCGTTGCCCATCCCCAGAATGACAACATCAAAGGTGCCTAAATCAGCCAGCGATTCGTTTACCTGCTGCAATTTCCCTTCAACATCTATGCTACCCGCACCGAAGTCGACCCAGTTTGCTCCCTTGGCCGCATTTTGCAAAAGCAACGTCTTTACCATGGCGGAATTGCTATCTGCGTGGGTTTCATCGACCCAGCGCTCATCCGCTAACAGCACGGTGATGTTTTCCCAGTCCAGCTCGGTTTGAGACAGGGCTGCAAAGAGGCCCTTTGGCGTACTTCCGCCCGAGACGACCAGCGACGCACTGCCTTTGGCCAGAAGACCCGCGCTGAGCTGTTCGCTAATCTTTCGCGCTAGCGCCCTGTCTAGCTCAACTCGCGATGAAAAATTTTGCCGACTAGACATGCCAGCTCCGGAAATCTTTCTCGATCAGTACCTCTGCTTTGGCTGGCCCCCAGGCGCCGGCCTGATAGGGGAGCGCAGGCACTTGTTGCTCTTTGCAGGCTTCAATGAGTTGATCACACCATCGCCAGCTTTCCTCAATCTCCTCGCGACCGACAAACAACGATTGGTCACCCTGAATCGCGTCAAGGAAAAGACGTTCGTAGGCATCAGGGATGCGGTCAAGATCGCTGCCTTCTCTGAAGTCCAGATCCAAAAGATGTGACTGAAGCGACATGCGCTCCTTCAAACTTTGTTTCTTGGAGACCATGCTGAGCTCGATACCCTCGTTAGGCTGCAGGCGAATAACGAGCTTGTTTGGGATGTTTGCACCGCTTCCGAAGATGTTATGGGGAAGGCTCTTGTACTGGATAACAATTTCGGTGACTTTTTCTGGTAAGCGCTTGCCGGTGCGCAGGTAAAAGGGAACTCCCGACCAACGCCAGTTGTCGATGTGAGCCTTGATGGCAATGTAAGTCTCGGTGTCACTACTGTCCATTTCACAGCCGTCTTCATCTAAATAGCCCGGAACTGCTGTGCCGCGGATCCAACCATTGATGTACTGACCTCGGACAATTTTTTCATTGACCGACTGAGAATCGATTCGTCGCAGTGCACGAACAATCTTTACCTTCTCATCGCGAATACTTTCAGCTTCGAGTGAGTTTGGTGGCTCCATGGCAACCAGACACATGAGTTGCATTAGGTGGTTCTGCACCATGTCGCGCAGTTGCCCGACCTTGTCGTAATAAGACCATCGACCCTCGATGCCCACCAATTCCCCTACCGTGATCTGAACGTGATCAATGCAGGTGTTGTCCCATTGGCTATTGATGAAACTGTTCGCGAATCGCAAAACCAGTAGATTTTGGACCGTTTCTTTACCCAAATAGTGGTCGATTCGGTAGATCGCCTTTTCATCAAAGTACCTTGAAAGCGCCTCGTTAACATTGATCGACGACGCAAGATTTTCGCCAATCGGTTTTTCAACAACAATGCGACAGTCACCGGCTAGGCAATTTGTGGTGCTAAGGTGTTCGCAAATTGGCGCAAAAAGTGAGGGCGGTGTTGCGAAGTAGAACAGGCTTACTCGCTCATCATCCAGCCATTCCCGTAACTCGCCGTATTCATCCGGCTCCGAGAAATTAACAGCAACGTAGCTAAAGCGCTGAGTGAAGCTCGTCCATTCATCTTCGCTGGGCGCGTCATCTCCCATGTAGGACGACATCTTGTCTTTCAATACGGGCAAAAACTCATCGAGTGTTTGCTTGGTTCTCGCGACAGCTGCAATGCGCAGGTCTTTTTGCAGTAGGTTCAGGCGCTCTAGTTGGAAAAGAGCGGGAAACAACTTTCTCGCGGAAAGGTCGCCAGAGGCGCCAAAAATAATCAGATCGACAGCTGTCATTTAAAGGGTCTCCCAGCTATTGGCTTAAGGTTGAAGCGCGACGAGCGATGGCTTCGATTTCGTCCCAGCGCCCGGTTTGAATGGCTTCACTGGGGGTCAGCCAGGTCCCTCCCACTGCTCGTACGTTCGGGAGTGAGAGGTAGTCGTTTGCGTTATCAGGCTTGATGCCACCTGTTGGCACAAACTGAATGTCCGCAAAGGGGCCGCTGAATGCTTTGATCGCAGCAGCGCCACCCGATGTTCCTGCCGGGAAAAATTTACAAATAGAAAATCCCGCTGTTTTCGCCGCCATCACTTCCGTGGCTGTCACGGCACCGGGTAAAAACGGTATATCAGTCAGTAAAGCACGCTCGAAGAGCTCATCAGATTGACCCGGCGACACGACAAACGATGCACCTGCATCGAGCGCCGCATCAAATTCCTTGGCTGAGCAAACGGTACCAACACCCACGTTCGCGGCCGGTACATGCTCACTGATTTGCCGGATTGCGTCCAACCCGTACTGAGTGCGAAGTGTCACTTCTAGGTTAATGATGCCACCGGCGACTAAAGCTTCGGCAAGTGGGATCGCATGTTCAAGTGACTCAATTGCAATAACCGGAATTACAGGTGATGCGTTTAGGAAATCGTAAGAAGCGGTCATCTAAATTTTATCCCTTAGCCACAAGGCGGCTCCGAGCAGCCCCGGGTCTTCATGAGTTATGACATAAGTGCCAATGTTTGTTGTGTAGTCGGCAAATCGACCTTTCGCTAAAAACCGTGCGCGAAAGTCGCTTCGGCGAAGCAGATCGATGTATCTCGGTGCAATGCCTCCAGCAATGAAGACACCACCCATGGCGCCCGCGGTCAATGCGAGATTCCCAGCCGACGATCCGAGTACCGCAAAGAACATAGCCATTGCTTCGCTGGCGATGGGGTTATCTTGCTGCGCCGCTTCACCTATATCACCGGGCGCTTCAAATTCGGCATGCTGTCCCCTGATTTCAGCGAGCGCTTGATAAATGTTCACGATGCCAGCACCGCAAAGCAGTCGCTCGATCGAAACGCGGCCGAAACGTGCACGCAAGCGTTTCAATAATTCAAATTCCATATCAGTGATAGGTGCAAAATCGACGTGCCCACCTTCGCCCTCTAAAACGACCGACCTTCCGCGTTCGTCAAAGACGACCGTTGCAACACCTGTACCGGTTCCTGGGCCGAGGGCGACCATAGGTTTCTGGCTTTTTGATTCACCGACGCCAATTTGCTCTACATCGTTCGCGGTCAGTGCGGGTAGCGCTCTCGCAATGGCGGCAAAGTCGTTGATAATTTCAATGCCCGAGTTCTCTAAGTGCTCCGAAAGCAGCGCGCGATCAAAGCGCCAGGGACTATTAGTGAAGCTAATGGTGTTCAAATGGGGTGGTGCAGCAACGGCGAGGCAAGTCTGAGAGGGTCCGGAAGCAGGT
>Ga0228672_1000951_pt1 | contig 12369 bp, 15 predicted proteins | sample 90DmetaG_FD_182788 | JGI IMG/M metagenome (GOLD analysis project Ga0228672, IMG submission 182788) | Seawater microbial communities from Monterey Bay, California, United States - 90D | ecosystem: Environmental > Aquatic > Marine > Coastal | place: USA: California | collected 2016-11-08 | reverse complement strand
TGTCGCATTGTTAGTTGTTGTTCCGTTCACAGTTACGTCAACAGTTTCACTCCCAGATGTATTAGTAGTTACCCATTCAACATTCACACTTGTAGTACCAGGAGCAATTGTTGAATTGCCTGAAGGGCTAGAAATGCTAATAGTTGATGATGGAGTATATCCATCTATAATTCTAATATTATCAACAGAAATGTCTTCATCACCAGCAGCAAGGTTTTCAAACACTAATCTTATATCTATTAAATTGCCTGAACTTATGCTTGCTGTATATTCAGTAAAAATATCTGTTATTTCTGCACCATCTCCATTGCCATCAAGATCGCTGTCAATCATGGGTTGTGATATATTTGATCCTGCCGAGCTGTCTGATACAGCTACTTGAAGAATTTTTGTGAAAGTACCAGTATTGTCAATATCTACCTCAATGTAAAATCGAGAATTAAAATCCCAGTCAAATTCAGAGTCACTAGGTTTATCCTCAGCAAGTAAAATTGCAAGAGATAAATTATTAAATGTTGAAATATCTATATCATCAAAGACTAAAGTTTCCGAAAGAGAAGTGCATGGTGCGCCATCTGTATCCATTGCAGCAAAGAAAAAACTTCCATCTTGACCAGATACCTGGTAGAAAGACCCAATATCTGAGCCATCAGTTATTGTGAAAAAGTCTCCAGAACTATCATTACATATTTCAGATGGTGTACCAGAGTTTCCTGTTTCAAAGGACTCTTGAAAAAGGATAGTTTGCCCATAAGACAAGCTTGTTATTGTCAATGTTAGTAGTAAAATGTAAATTTTTTTCATAGTCAGAATATTTTTTGATTAAATTTTTCATCTCAAATATAAAAAAACTAAAACAGTTTTTTGAGCGATTTGACAATTACTTAACAATTTATTATAAACAATTTAAGAGATCCTAAATTCGTTATGTGAACATTACGATGTTGTTATTATAACGTTATTAAATTTAAAGGTTTCGCTACAGTCTTTAATTTTTCTATCTTTATAAAAATTATGATCCATTATTAAATGAGTAACGCGTCCATAAAAATTTTGCTTGTTGATGACGAGCCAGACATCTTAGAAATTTTAAGTTATAACCTTTCAGCGGAAGGATATCAGATTTCAACAGCATCAAATGGTGCAGAAGCTGTAAAAAAAGCTAAAAAACAACAACCACACCTAATTATTATGGATGTTATGATGCCCGAAATGGATGGCATCGAAGCCTGTGAAAAAATCCGAACCCTTCCTGAACTTAAAGATACGATTATCACGTTTCTAACCGCTCGTGGTGAAGATTATTCTCAAGTTGCGGGATTCGAAGCCGGTGCCGATGATTACATCACAAAACCCATCAAACCCAAAGTGTTGATTAGCAAAATAAAGTCCCTATTGAGACGACTTAATGACACCTCAACTACAGTAAATTCGGAGGTGGTCCACATAGGTGAATTAACAATTGACCGAGAAGCTTATAAAATTATATCCAAAGGTGTCGAAATTGTGTTGCCACGAAAAGAATTTGAATTGTTATCTTTGTTAGCTTCCAAACCTGGCAAAGTGTTTAAAAGAGATGAAATTCTTGATAAAGTGTGGGGCAATGAGGTCGTTGTTGGAGGTCGAACTATTGATGTTCATATTCGAAAATTACGTGAAAAAATCGGCGATGACTCTTTTAAAACAATCAAAGGGGTGGGGTATAAGTTTCAATCTTAATGGATAAAAAAATAAAAAACTCCCACAAATTTTCAATACTCACAGCGTTTTTTATAACAGCTATTCAAACGCTTCTACTGGGTGTTTTTTTATTTAGTTTCTCTAGTGTAGAATTATCATTTCTATTGTTTTGGTTTCTCTGTTCGTTTATGCTGACATATTTCATACTCCATTTGCGACTCGAAAGCTATATTTTTGGCAGTATCAGAACCATCTACAAAGACCTTAACCTTTTGGATGTGTCTACTGTTAACAACAGTCCAATTACCACAGATATGGAGAGCTTGTCAAAAGAAATTGACACTTATGCCAAAAACAAAAAGTCAGAGTTAGAGGCACTAAAAACTCGAGAAGAATTCCGAAAAGAATTTATAGGAAACGTATCTCATGAGTTAAAAACGCCACTGTTTACCGTACAAGGCTATATTTCAACACTGCTTGATGGTGCAGCCGATGATCCAAAAATTAGAGATAAATATCTCAAACGTGCCGATAAGGGTGTCGATCGCTTGATTTATATTGTAAAGGATTTGGATATGATTACTAAACTCGAAATTGGAGATGCGAATCTAACACTTGAAACGTTTAATATCATTCAAACCATTACCAATGTGTTTGATTTGCTTGAAATTAAAGCCGAAAAGAAAAACATCTCTCTACTTTTAGATAAAAACTGCCCAGATCCTATTATGGTTACTGCCGATCGTCAACGCATTCAGCAAGTACTTACTAACTTGGTTGTCAATTCAATTAAATACGGCCATCAAAATGGCACCACCGAAATTAGTGTAGAGGATTTAAATTCGGATAAAATTATTGTTCGAGTGACTGATAATGGCGAAGGCGTAGAAAGCAATCATTTGACGCGATTATTTGAGCGTTTTTATAGAGTCGATAAAAGTGGCTCTCGCGAAGAAGGCGGTTCAGGTCTTGGCCTCTCAATCGTAAAACACATCATTGAAGCTCACGACGAAAAAATCTACGTAGAGAGTAAACATGGTATTGGAAGTGAATTCTCTTTTACACTCCAAAAACAAAAGCAATAATCCAGATTACTTTCCGTATTTTTGCCAAAAATCAACACAGTGGGCAGTAAAAATAAACTCAAGCGATTCAATGAAAATGATACATTTCACAATGTGTTTCAACCTAAACGCGAAGAACTAGTCGATGCAGTGTATCCGCTTAAAGGACAATGGAATCAACAGTTTTTCAAAAACTCCAATCCATTGGTTTTAGAACTGGGCTGTGGAAAAGGCGAATATACCGTAGGTCTTGCTGAACGGTATCCTAATAAAAATTTCATCGGAATTGATATTAAAGGTGCCCGGTTTTGGAGGGGAGCCAAAACAGCTGTTGAAAACAAAATGCCTAACGTGGCTTTTATTAGAGCACAAATTGAACTCATAGAACAGCTGTTTGAAACCAATGAGGTTGATGAAATATGGATTACTTTTCCAGATCCTCAAATCAAATACAAACGCACCAAACACAGAATGACCAATGCTACGTTTTTGAAACGTTACAAGAACATACTAAACGAAACCGGAATTGTACACCTAAAAACCGATAGCGAATTTATGCACGGCTACACCTTGGGGCTTTTACACGGACAGGGTCATGAGGTTCAGTATGCCAACCACGATGTGTACCGTCAAGAAGGAAGCCCAGAGGAAGTCACTGCGATCCAAACCTTTTACGAAAACCAATATTTAGAGAAACAAAAAGCAATTACGTATATTAGATTTAAAATCAACTAAATTTTGGAGATATCTATAGTCTTTCTTTTAGGTCTTTCGTTTGCTTTTATTGGTGTTATTCCACCCGGAATGCTCAATATTTCTGCGGCAAAGATTAGCTTAAAAGAAGGCCATCTAAGAGGATTTGTATTTTCCTTTGGAGTGTGTGTCATTGTAGGAGTTCAAACCTATTTGGCACTGATATTTGCCAAATACCTGAGCCAACATCCAGATGTGGTGGATGTCCTTAAACGTGTGGCATTAGTTCTTTTTGTTTTAATTTCAATTTACTTTTTTATTCTAGCCAAAAGCGATGCCAGCCTTCAAAAGGTTGATGCAAGTAAAAGCAAAAAAAGTCGTTTTTTTCAAGGGATATTTATGTCGTCCTTAAACATATTTCCGATACCCTATCAAGCTTATATCGTAACAACACTATTGTCCTATCAATTGCTTAAATTGGACAACCTCTCTGTTGGAACCTATATTGCAGGTGCAACTTCGGGAACTTTTATAGCACTATATATCTATATATTGTTTTTTGATAACATTAAAAATTCAAAAATCACATCCCCAAAACGGATGAATTATTGCATTGGGATTATTACCGCTATTGTCTCTATTTCAACCTTAGTAAACATCTTACAAAGTCCTTAGTTTAAATGGCTACCGAACCTCATTTTTTTGATAAATGCTACGAAGTAGCGCGCCAAATTCCTGTTGGGCGTGTGACAAGTTATGGCGCAATTGCTAGGTATCTGGGAGCTGCCCGTAGTGCCCGAATGGTTGGTTATGCCATGACCGCTTCACATGGAAAAGACGTCCCTGCACATCGCGTTGTGAATCGAAAAGGTATGCTGACAGGCAAGCATCATTTTGAGGGTACAAACCTCATGCAACAATTATTAGAAAGTGAAGGCATACAGATTGTAAACAATCAAATTCAACAGTTTGAATCCGTATTTTGGGATCCAGCAAAAGAGCTCTAGTTTAATAGGTTATCATTTTCTGAAATCCAGTTTTGTTTTAAAACATTTCATAGTATATTTGTACTTTAGAATCCATCTAAATTAGAAACTTTTGAAATTTAATAAACAAGATATTGAGCAAGCGCTCAAAACGATCACAGTCCCAGGCGAAGGTCAAAATATGATCGAGAGTAAAGCGGTCAAAAATATAATGGTTTTTGCAGATGAAGTCGTTGTAGATATTACCATTTCTAATCCCAGTTTACAGGCCAGAAAACGTACAGAAGTTGACATTCTAAAAACCATTCATGAATTGGTCTATGCCAAGGCAAAGATCAAAGTAAATGTAAAAGTGGAAGCTGTAACCCAACCAAAAAATGAAATCAAAGGAAAGCCTATCCCTGGAATTAAAAATATAATAGCCGTTGCTTCAGGAAAAGGAGGGGTTGGGAAATCGACCGTAACTGCTAACCTTGCAGTAACACTTTCTAAGATGGGATTTAAAGTAGGCGTTTTAGACGCCGATATTTATGGGCCTTCAATTCCTATTATGTTTGATGTTCAAAATGAAAAACCATTGGCAGTCAACGTAGATGGGAAGTCAAAAATGAAGCCTGTTGAGAACTATGGCGTAAACGTTTTATCTATAGGATTTTTTACAAAGCCCGATCAGGCTGTTGTTTGGAGAGGACCAATGGCTGCCAAAGCATTAAATCAAATGATCTTTGATGCCGCTTGGGGAGAATTAGATTTTCTTCTCATTGATTTACCTCCGGGAACTGGGGACATCCATTTAAGTATCATGCAATCCTTACCAATTACAGGTGCTGTGGTTGTGAGTACTCCCCAAACGGTAGCACTAGCCGATGCTAAAAAAGGTGTTGCAATGTTTCAGCAAGACAGTATCAATGTACCTGTTTTAGGGGTCATTGAAAACATGGCTTATTTTACCCCAGAAGAATTGCCAGATAATAAATATTATATCTTTGGTAAAGAAGGCGCAAAACATTTAGCAGAAGATTTAAAAATCCCATTTTTAGGAGACATTCCTTTGGTACAGAGTGTAAGAGAAGCCGGAGATTTAGGCAGACCAGCAGCACTGCAAGTAGCAACTCCAGTTGAGGAAGCGTTTCATAAAATCACACAAAACGTAGTGCAGGAAGTTGTAAGTCGAAATTCGACATTACCTCCAACAGATGCGATAAAAATAACCACGATGGCAGGTTGTTCTGCGGTCAAAAAATAAAGGCTATGAGTTCAGAAGAAATTAGACTAAACGTTGTAAAAGCTTTAGATGAAATTCGTCCATTTCTTGAAAATGATGGGGGTAATATCAACCTTATTGCTATTGAAAATGACGAAGTTGTCAAAGTACAATTAGTAGGCGCTTGTTCTTCATGTAGTGTGAATCAAATGACGCTTAAGTCTGGTGTTGAAATGACCATCAAAAAATATGCTCCTGAGATTAAGTCGGTTGAAAATATTGAAGTTTAAAATATGATTGAAACGGACATCTTAATTATTGGTGCTGGACCTACGGGGTTATTTACGGTTTTTGAAGCGGGACTTCTTAAAATGAAGTGTCATTTAATTGATGCTTTGCCTCAAGCTGGTGGACAATGTTCTGAAATTTACCCCAAAAAACCGATATATGACATTCCTGCATATCCTGAAATTCTTGCAGGCGATCTCACAGACAAACTATTGGAACAATGCAAACAATTTGAACCTGGTTTTACCTTAGGTGAACGCGCTGAAACTCTCGAAAAACAAACTGATGGGTCGTTTATTGTAACCACTAATAAAGGAACACAACACAAAGCTCCAATAGTAGCCATTGCTGGTGGACTTGGAAGTTTTGAACCACGCAAACCACAACTAGATACTATTGAGTATTATGAAGATAAGGGTGTGGCATATATGATTAAAGATCCCGAAATTTATAGAGGGAAAAAAGTAGTTATTTCTGGTGGAGGTGACTCTGCTTTGGATTGGAGTATTTTCTTAAGCGAGGTCGCAAGTGAAGTGACTTTGATTCACCGTCGTAATGAATTTAGAGGAGCTTTAGATTCTGTTGATAAAGTCCAAGAGTTAAAAAATAAGGGCAAGATTAATATCATCACACCCGCTGAGGTCACTGCACTTATTGGAGAAGACCAACTCCAAGCCATTGAAGTTACCAAGACTGGAGAACCCCCTGTTCGGATACAAGCGGATAATTTTATTCCTCTGTTTGGCTTGTCTCCAAAACTAGGACCTATTGCCGATTGGGGTCTCGAAATCGAAAAAAATGCAATCAAGGTAAATAATGCACTTGATTACCAAACCAATATTCCGGGTGTTTTTGCGATTGGAGATGTCAATACTTATCCTGGGAAATTAAAACTTATTCTTTGTGGATTTCACGAAGCAACCCTAATGTGTCAAGCAGCCTACCAGATTATAAATCCTGGTAAACGCTATGTTTTAAAATATACAACTGTGAGTGGAATTGATGGTTTCGATGGCACTCGTAAAGAAGCTCCAAAAGCCGTTGTAAAATCAATAAATTAATGGATCAAGATGTACAAATAAAAATCACAGATCGTGATGGCAAATTACATGAAATTGCAGCACCAGTAGATATGGCTTTAAACCTAATGGAAGTGGTTCGACTCTACGAACTAGCTCCTGAAGGAACTATAGGGATTTGTGGAGGAATGGCCATGTGTGCGTCTTGCCAATGCTATGTTTTAACTCGTCATCCTCTTCGTGAAATGCAAGACGATGAAGAAGCAATGCTTAGTGAAGCCTTTAATGTCAGAACTAACAGCCGCTTGGGTTGTCAAATTCAAATCACTGCAGAAATGGAAGGTCTTGAAATTGAATTAGCACCAGAAGATTAATTCTAGTTTGTCAAAATAAGTTACTCTAAAATATCCAGTGCCAAGGGGAGAATGCGCTCAACAAACTTGGTATAAGCAAGTGTTGATGGATGTAAATTATCTGTTGCGACCAATGCTGGATTGTTTAACCCCTCTTGAGTAATATCTGTGATATATACATATTTTAAGTTGTTGTCGTTGCAATAGTTTTGAGCAAAAGTATTGTAAAGTTCGAGTTGGGTGCTAATATCTGAAGGGTTTCTGCCTTGACCAAATGGTGTGAAGGCATAATCAGGAATCGAAACTACAATGAGTTTAGAAGCATCACCGCCAACTAACGAAATTGCGGTCGAAACAAGCTCAACAAATTCAGTTTCGTAGAGCTCAAAAGGTTTGTTTTGATATTGATTATTTACTCCAATCAAAAGCGTAATCAAATCAAAATCAGTTTGTGGATCGGCAGATGAAATTGCATTTTTTAAATTTGTAGTGGTCCAACCTGTTTGTGCAATGATTTCTAGATTAAAAGTATCAACTGCGGTATAGCGCGACTGTAAACTATCTTTTAGTTGTGCTGGAAACCGACAACTTTCACACACACTTTGCCCAATGGTATAACTATCTCCAAGCGCAATGAGTTTGAAATTTTTGGGTGTTACTGGAATAGGTTCTGTGGGGTTTTCTGTATTTGAATTACAGCTCAATAAAAATTGACCTACTGTCAATGTGAGAACAATTATAGCTAGACGCATCTTCATAAACTTAAATCTATTTAAATGCATTTAAACCAGTAATATCAAGTCCAGTAATCAGTAAATGAATATCGTGTGTTCCTTCATATGTAATCACACTTTCAAGGTTCATGGAATGGCGCATAATACTGTATTCGCCACTAATTCCCATGCCACCTAACATCTGTCGGGCTTCACGTGCAATTTTTATAGCCATATCTACATTATTTCGCTTAGCCATTGAAATTTGTGCGGTAGTTGCGCGATCCTCATTTCTCAATACACCCAAACGCCATGTAAGTAACTGTGCTTTGGTAATTTCGGTAATCATCTCCGAAAGTTTCTTTTGTTGTAACTGAAATTGTCCAATTGGTTTTCCAAATTGAATTCGTTCTTTACTGTATCTTAAAGCGGTATCGTAACAGTCCATCGCGGCACCAATGGCACCCCATGCGATTCCGTAACGTGCTGAATCCAAGCAACCAAGTGGCGCACCGAGTCCAGATTTATTAGGCAATAAATTTTCTTTAGGAACTTTAACATTATCAAAAATAAGCTCACCTGTTGAACTTGCGCGTAACGACCATTTGTTATGCGTTTCCGGAGTAGTAAATCCTTCCATGCCACGTTCAACAATCAGTCCGTGAATACGTCCTTCTTCATTTTTTGCCCATACCACTGCGAGGTTAGCGATTGGAGAATTTGAAATCCACATTTTAGCACCATTCAAAAGATAATGGTCGCCCATATCTTTGTAATTTGTGGTCATTCCACCAGGGTTACTTCCATGATCAGGTTCTGTCAACCCAAAACAACCAATCCATTCTCCACTAGCAAGTTTGGGTAAATACTTTTGACGTTGAGCTTCATTTCCATATTTCCATATAGGATACATTACTAAAGACGATTGTACCGATGCTGTACTTCGCACACCAGAATCTCCACGTTCAATTTCTTGCATGATTAAACCATAGGAAATTTGATCCAAACCTGCACCTCCATATTCTGTTGGAATGTAAGGGCCAAAGGCACCAATTTCGGCTAAACCTCCAATAATTTGAGTTGGAAATTCTGCACGTTGCGCATAATCTTCTATGATTGGTGAGACATCTCTTTTGACCCAGTCACGGGCTGCACTTCTTACGAGCTTGTGCTCTTCAGACAATAAATCATCCAAAAGGTAATAGTCAGGTGCTTCAAATAAATCGGCTTTCATTAGTAATTTTTGTTTTTAATTCAATTTTATATAATCAAAAATGAGAATTAGATAATGTTACTGCAAAAATACTTATTCCGAATGAAAACTCTACAGTTTTAAATAAAAATCTTTGGTGAGTGCTGTATATTCTTTTGTGTACTGATGACGTGCGATTTCTATTATGAGGTCTTGTGTTTCGACAGTCTGATTTTTAAACGTAAAACAAATCAAACTGCGTTTTATAGGACTTGATTTTTGCCCTCTGATACGTAAGATTTTTGAAGGATATAAGCCTTCTATTTTACCCAACTTAATAAATGAGATTTCTTCGCTAAAAGGGAGAACGACATTAAAGTGCCCATTAGGAGTAAGTAATTGAGACACGGATTTTAGAAGTTTATGAAAGGGCATGGCATCTTCAAAACGTGCTTGATTCCGTATGTTATTTTCTGTTTTGTAGGGGGTTGTATAGAACGGTGGGTTTGAAATAATCAAGTCGTACTGGTCTTCGATTTCTTCAGTAAATTCATCAAGTGATGCGTGGTAACAGAACAAACGATCCCCCCAATCTGAAGCTTCAAAATTACCAACACATTGCTCGTAGGCTGCAGAGTCTATTTCGAGAGCATCGATCAGTTCTGCTGTACCTCTTTGGGCCATCATTAGGGCCAAAACCCCGGTTCCGGCTCCAATATCTAAGATCGAATTTGGCTGCGAATCTAAGTCTGCCCATGCTCCTAATAACACGGCATCTGTTCCAATTTTCATGGCGCATTGGTCCTGAGCAACACTAAACTGTTTAAACTGAAAGGGCTTTGCCATTAATCCAAGTATAATTCAATCAATCCAGGAGGGGTATTTACGGTAATGGTTTTGGCTTCTCTGTCCAGAGTTTTAATAAAGTCATCATTCATAGGAATTAAAATTTCAATTCCATCGCGATCCACTTCAAACAAGGCTTGAGCTGTGGAGTCATTCACACCTTTGACTGTTCCAACAGCACCAAAGTTTTCATCATTCAATTGAAAGCCAATAATTTCATGAAAATAAAATTTAGTCCCTTCAAGTTTTGGCAGCGAATCTAAAGGCAGGTAGAGATCGCATTTCATCAATGCATCGGCATCTGCTTCATTGGTAACATCTTCAAACTTGAGTCGGAGTAAATCCGATTTATGCAATTGGGATTTTTCAATAAAAAAAGGAATCAAAGTACCATTCACTTCAATGAAAATTGCATCTAAGTTCTCATATATATCGGGTTGATCGGTATCTAGTTTGGCGAGAAGTTCTCCCTTGAAACTATATTTCTTTACGATTTTGCCTAAATAAAAACAGTCTTCTTTGGTCATGAGTTAAGTCATAAAAAAACCTGGCAAAGTAGCCAGGTTTTAAAGGTATAAAAAAAAATTATTTTTTTATTTTTCTTCTGCAGCTGGAGTTTCTTCTTCGGTAGCAGCTTCTTCAGCAGCAGCTTCTTCAGTAGCAGCTTCTTCAGCAGCAGCTTCTTCAGTAGCAGCTTCTTCAGCAGCAACTTCTTCAGCAGCAGCTTCTTCAGTAGCAGCTTCTTCAGCAGCAACTTCTTCAGTAGCAGCTTCTTCAGCAACAGCTTCTTCAGCAGCAGCTTCTTCAGCAACTTCTTCAGCAGCAACTTCTTCAGTAGCAGCTTCTTCAGCAACAGCTTCTTCAGCAGCAGCTTCTTCAGCAACAACTTCTTCAGCAACAACTTCTTCAGCAGCAGCTTCTTCAGCAGCAGCTTCTTCTACAACAGGTGCAGCAGCAGCAATTCGAGCTTCATTAGTTGCTTTTTCAGCTTCTAATTTTTTTGCAGCTTCAGCTTCATTAGCTTTTACTAAATCCCCTTTCTTAGCATCAACTTTGGCATTCTTTTCTTCTAACCAAGCTTGAAACTTAGCTTCTGCTTGTTCTTCAGTTAAGGCGCCTTTGCGAACACCACCGATAAGATGATTTTTTAACATCACCCCTTTGTAAGATAAAATTGACTTTGCAGTGTCTGTAGGTTGTGCTCCATTTTGAAGCCATTTTACAGTCCCGTCAACATTTATTTCAATTTGTGCAGGGTTGAAGTTTGGATTGTAAGTCCCTAATTTCTCAAGGTATTTACCGTCTCTTTTTGAACGTGCATCGGCTGCTACGATCCAGTAAAAAGGCTTTCCTTTTTTACCGTGTCTTTGTAATCTAATTTTTACAGGCATAATAATTAATTTGTGAGGTTCTCGACCTCGGTTATTAATGAGAGCGCAAATATACTATATTTTTACTTTCTACAATCTTTTGTTTATTTTTTTTATATTTTTGAATTCATATACCAAAGCGCCCAATTGTAAATCCATGCGGTTCCGTTACAAAAAAAAAAATTTGTTATGAAAAAATTACTTCCTACTCTTCTTATAACGTTAACACTTTTTGGGTGTCAAGACAATATTCAATCCAGTACTCCTGTTTTAAGAGGCTTACAAAATGGCGATTATACTTGGCGTTCTTCGTACTCAACTGTGGTTGTAGATGCCTCGACGGGCTTAACAATTACTGGAACGGATGACAGCAGTACGCTCACACTCAAAGTCCCTACAGTTGCCACAGGAACATTTGTTTTAGGCACTAATGCTACTGCTTTAGCGACCTATTCTGTTGGTACTACATCCTATTCAACCAACAATAATGGTACTGAAAGTATTGTATATATTAGTGATGGTGAAATTAGTATTGACGAACTCGATTCGGTTACTGGAACGGTTACAGGTACGTTTTATTTTAATGCCTATACCGCCGATGGCGAACGTGTAATGAATTTCTCCGAAGGAATCATCTATAAACTGCCTGTAACGGAAGGAGCGCTTTAAGTTTTAGTTTATTATGAGCACTCAAAGTCAGAGACGTTACGGAGTGGGGGATTAATTTTTTATAGCAATCAGAGATTTGGTTAGAAAAAATGATTTTTCTTTTATTATTTTGGCTTCGCTAAATAAGCCTTTAAAATCATTAATTGTTAATAATGAAAAATCAGGAGAGGTGCGTTTTATCCAAAACTTGTTTAAAAAACGGATTAATTTGATTTGAATTTTTCGCGGAAGATATAAATACAATGAAGGAAACCATAGGTGACTTTCTATAATAAAATGTTTATAAGGTGTT
>Ga0228672_1000946_pt1 | contig 12424 bp, 10 predicted proteins | sample 90DmetaG_FD_182788 | JGI IMG/M metagenome (GOLD analysis project Ga0228672, IMG submission 182788) | Seawater microbial communities from Monterey Bay, California, United States - 90D | ecosystem: Environmental > Aquatic > Marine > Coastal | place: USA: California | collected 2016-11-08 | reverse complement strand
GTTTACACCTCTAAAAGACATCATATTAATATCTTCCTTTCTAAATACTACTTTTCTACCCGTTAGTAACTCCATTCTCTTACAGAAATCTCTACTGTTCGGAGACTTTCTCTCTGGCATATAAGCATATCTTATTTTATACACACCATCGTCTTCTGAAGATTCTTTATCAGAATACTTGATTTCAGCCATTTTAACGGACTCATTCTCGTCTTGGTATATCTCACTATGGATTACCTCCCAATCATCGCTTAAAACCTCTCCTAAAGCTTCTAATTGATTAATCATATCATCTCCTTCATCTTCAGAAAAGTCTTTATTGTCTTCAGCAGATAATTTCTCTCCTGTTTCTTCTTCTTTTCTAATTTTAGTAGATACGTTATCTAACTCTGTAAATTCGATTGGTTGTAAAGTTACGAAGTATAAATCTTGATATATCTTGTTAAATTCAAGTATCTCTGTTAATCCGTAGATAATACCATCTTGAAATGGTCTGATAATAACGTTATCCATTAGTACAGATGCAGTTCTTAATTCTTCTGCATTATTACCAAAACCTGTATTGTCTTTAATACCTAAAAGTATTGGAGATACAATTCCGTGTCCTAACATTATCTTCTCTCTTGCCTCATCAGATAAGAATTGATATTGAGCGTGAGCATCTGGTAAGTGTATAGCCTCTATGTCTGCTTTAGTTTCTGCTGATTCGTTAAAAGCAATAATAGCTTTACCACTATTAGAACTTCCACTAAACTTCTGATTAATCTTACTCTCTATTGCTTGTTGAGTCTCAGAATTAGGTATCCCATTGTTAAAGTTTACAAATAAACTCGGTTGTAAGCCATTTTCGATATTCGATAAATGATAGTTAGATACCTCTGCTTCTAACTCACTATATTGTAAAGATGCTTGATAATCTACTGTAGAGTAGTAATAAAAACCACTTCTATAAGGTTTAAATACATAAAGCTCGTTTACTTGAGATTTACTACCATTACCAAATGTAGGTATTCTTTTAGGATTATCTGAGTTCTTACAGTCTTTCCAAGAAGGATGATAGTAATAAGCCTTTATAACACCTTTAGTAGCTTTCTCTGCTCTAAGGGTCTCCATAGGAAAGTGAGATACCTTTAGTATCTTTGTTTTAGCTTTATTGTATGTTAGTTGCATAACACCTTGACCTAATAACTTATAGTCATTAACAAGTCTTCTAACCTCTCTTGGTCTAAGCAATTTCTTCATTCTAACATAATCTTCAGGAAACAAGTCTGAATTAGTAGACTCTAAACCTCTACCATAAATCATATCAACAATACCGTTAATACATCTACCATTAGTAGGGCTATCAAGATACCTATCTATAAGATTATCAAAATAATCATTATCATCTCCAAATGCAACCCACTCTTTATTGTGAACCTCTTTGATTGTAGGAACTTGGTAAGAAGACATATTGACAACTCTAATGCTATCTTTATATTCTTTACTAACTGTATTTTTCTTATTTGAACTCATTATATTATGTATGTGTTATCATCTACTGTACTATAAGGCTTGTATATTGTGCCATTACCTATCTCGTGTTTCTCAGTTACTCTTTCTGAAGCAGTCTGAGATGTTACGTATATCTTATCTCTATACCAAAGCTCACTATCTTTAGTTATCTCTAAATAATAAGTAGAGTCTTCTTCAAGAATTGTTGGATTAAATACAACATTAGTAAAGTTAGGAATACCACTTATAGAAAGATTTGTTATTGTCTCTTCTTTACCATCTCCATCTCTTCTTATATTCATAGAATAATCTCTACTTTGAAATACTGTTAAACAAGTAGATTCTTCGTAAATTCCATTATCAGACAAAACTCTTCCCTCGAAGCTATTGGTAAACAAGGTTCGTGGTGCAATCGTAATTGTCTTTTCTCCTGATGTCGGTTGTAATATTAACATACTATGATAACTAAATAATTTATTTTTGTTTTATTTAATAAAAAAACCCCACCAAAATGGTAGGGTTTAGTTTAAATTAATTATAGTAATTAGGAAATATCTGTTATACCTGCTGCTACAATATTTTGTTCAGGAGTGTTTCCTGAAACTGCAACTTTTAAGAAATTAGCTGGTTTTTTCTCCATACCAGTAAAACTCAAAGTATATCCAGTCATATCAGCCATAGCTCCACCTGTTACTACAGTACCTCCTGTTACATCCATTCCATACTCTAAACCTGAAAAGAATACATTTCCGTTATTGTCTTCAATAAGAATATGAGGTCTGTTAAAAGAAAGTAGCTTAATTGCTTTGTGGTCTTCTTTGGTTAATTTTTTAAGACTTAACTCTAATACTTGCTCGAAAGCAGTAGTTCCATTCTCTCTACTTGATTGAATGTTTTCAGTATAGGTAGAGTTTCCTCTAACATTATATTTATAAGCATCTGGGTCTCCACCAACAGTAGCGATTACATCCTCATCTGTTGTGTCTGGTGTAATAAGACCTAATCCTCCAAAAGGAATGAAGTAAACAGCGTTGATTCCTCCAACACTATCTTTACAAGGTTCTGTTCTACCTGCCGTAATAAAATCACACATAGTATTTATTTTTTAATTATTAGTTATAAAAAAAGGGTAGGTAGTAATTACCCACCCTCTTTCTGTTTATTTATTTTGAATCTTAGATTCCGTAAGTTACGATGTCTTCAACAACTCCGTATTGTACACCTGCCGTAAATCTCATTATGATTCTAACGTTCTGACTTCCGTCAAGCTGACTCATATCTAGCACTTTAACTTCTTGGTGGTCTGATAATAAACCTGTTCCAAATTGTAAGTTATCTTTAGTAGTTGCGATAGCAGTATTTGCTGCTAATCCATTAGCCATAAAGATTTTTACACCATCAAAGTATAAGATGTTGATGTCTTGGTTGTTTCCTTGAGAACCTACACCAGCAGCACCTTGTCCGTTAGCTTGGAATCCTCCTAAAGCTCTCTTGTAAGCTCTAAAGATGTTTTGAGAAACATAGATGAATAAATCATCTCTACCATATAAAGCAGAAGGAATTGCATCTACTACTGCTCCTAATTCATCTACTACGTTAGCAGCAGTTACAGTAGTTCCTGTAATAGCTTGTGCAGCTGGTAAATCAGTATCTGCAGCTAATAAAGTAGAGAAACCATCAAATGAACCTTCTCCATCAACTCCTGCCCATAAATTCTGCTCATTCTTTTGTGCTACTTTAGCAGCAACATAAGAGATTAAGTAGTCTTGGAAAGAAGATGGTAAGTTGTCAAATGCAGAATATCCCATTGAGATTGCTTCCCAATCAGAACGGAAATCTTGCTTACATAGTTCTAAATTAACTTGTAATTCCTTTGGTTCAAGGATTCTTTCAGTTAAAGTCAAAGTTGAAGTGTCATTGAAATCACAAGAACCATTTTTAGTGATTCCATCTAATTCCAATCTCTTAACAACTTCTTTAAATTTTACGTTTGGTCGGATAGTTAATCCACCATTTGCAATAGTGTTACCTGATAATAGAGCTGCAGAAATGTATTTTCCTGCCGATTCTCCTGAGTAACTTGAGTTTACGATGTCTGTAGTAGTAGCCATTTTATATAATTTTTAATTGAATAACATTCTATTAACTCTATCTTCGATAGTCATAGATTTGTTTGGGTTTGATAATAAACTTTTTTTCTTTTCGATTTGAGCCTCTGGAGAATGTACAACTTCTTTTACATTTTCAGATAATTCAACTTCTTCTTGTTTAGATAACTCTTGAGGAACTTCTTTAGATTCTCCCATTGGTTTATCTTCGATTAATGCTTTAATCATAGAAAGTAGTTCTGCTTTTACTGCTGATAATTCTTCAGAAGTAGCGTAACTCATAGCAGGAGCTTCAACTTCCTCCTCGATTACAACCTCTTCTTTAGGCTCTTCAGCAAGTATAACTTCTTCTACTTCCTCTTTTACTTCTTCAGTTACTTCCTCTGTAGATAACTCTACCGATTCTTCAACTGCAATGTCTTCAACTTTTATCTCTTCTTTAGAAAGATTTAAAAGCTCTTTGACATTATTAAGGATTTCTGTCGCTTTCATACTTATTGGTTTATATTAATATAACTATTTAAAATTTTACTGTCGTATTTTTACTCTTCTTCTTGCTTGTGAATTGAGCCTATGCCTTGCTTCCAATACTCGTCTGCATTGCATTTTCTTTTCTTTGAGTACTTATCACAATCAATAGAATAAGTATTCTTACATTTGCAATATTTAGCTCTCATTGTCTATCTTTTTTAGTTTAGATATTGCCCAATTAACACCTGCAGAACCACCCCAAGCATCCCACATAATACCACCACAACCTTCTGAATAAGGTACGTCTTTATGTTGCTGATGTCTTTTAAATGATGCCATTCTCGCAATAGTATCTCTACTTAAAGGTTCTCTGTTAGCTAACTGACTTGCTCTTGTCCAGCCAACACTTGTACCACAAGAACTTCCATTCTCTTTCTTATATTTTAATGCTCTCTTAGCATTATTAGTTGCACCTTGTGGATAATCACTATAAGACTTTAATTCTACATCTTCGGTTAATAGTTTCTTTATCTCTTCTAATACACTACTTGCTTCAACCTCTTCAATATCTTCTACGTTATCGCTAAACATACCTTCAATACTTAATCCTAAGTATTTACCTTGCTTAACATCTTCCCATACCTCATCATTATCTATCTTCATAGTAACTGCCCAAGCACCTTCTACTGCATTTAATCCGTATAAAGAAGTTTTATCTTTTTCAGGGTCTTCTACTATCCAAGATTCTATAACAGACACACCTCCTGTAAATTCAGCGTGTTCTAATGTTGTATTATTGTTTTTAAGGCGTTTTAAGTATAGCTCAGACGCTTTTCTTACAGTTTCGGTAGAGAACGTTATATTGTACTCATAATCGCCTCTACGTCTGTATATGAGCTTATTTGGTACTAATGCTAAACCAACTATTATTCTTTTTTCTGAATCAACAGTTTTAAACTCTACTTTATGCTTACTTAAAGCTACAAAGTTCTCTTCAATAGCTGGAAATTCTACTAATGATATTGCATCAATTCCATCTTCTTCTCTTGATTCGTCTATAAATAATTCTATTATATCTAATTCTTCCATATTTAACTTATTTATACTATGATAACTTGTTTTATTTTATTCTGTTTTATTTTAAGTACCTGCTTGACTTACAATCATACCATCTAACTGTTGTTGATTAGTAACGTCTCTCGATACTACGTAAGCTTTTAATGGCTTATCAAACTGTGCTTGTATTGCATTTATAAGTAGGTTTTCATTAGACCTTCCTACTATATTAAACGAAGGGTCTGCACGTTCAGTTGTACCTGCTCCACCACCACCTGTACTTGTTCTTATAGGAGTGTTAGCTGATGATGATTGAAATTTCTGTCTAGATATAGCTGCTACTTGAGCTAAACCTGAACCTATAATAGAAACCATCATAGGTATTTTAGCCCAAGAAGGTAGTTTTTTATCAGCTAATACTTGAGTCGCACCTGCATAGGTATCTATTAAAGCCATAGATAGATTAAGTGCTTTTGTTTGTTTAAACTTTTTCTTATTTATAGCATCTTGTTTTACCCTTAAATTCTCATCGTTTTGAGCTATTTGGTTTTGAATATTCTTTCTTTGTTCAGCTGATAAGTTTTCATTAATTAATCTATCATTTAATTCTTTATTTAAAATATTGGTTTTGTTTTGCTCTATAGTTAATTGTCTTTCAAACTCTCCATCAAGAAATTGAGTTAATCCTGACATTAATGTCTTATAACTTTCAATATAAACAGAAATCTTATTTAACTCTGGGTTTTCATCAGCACCTTCTTCCGTACTACCAACACCTAAAGCATTTCTTCTTGCATCAGCCATTTCAGTCCAAAAAGGAAATAATGCAGCATATTTTTCTGTGATTTGTTGAACAGTTCTTTCTGCCTCAGTTTTTGTTAAAGCTACTTTCTCTTCAACCTCTTTTGTAGCTTTAGCTATAGACTCTTTGCCAGCAGCAGTATCTGCAACACCCTTGTCTTTTAAATTCTTTTTATATTTAACTAAATCATCTTCTAATTGTTTTATTCTTATTGTTGCTTTTTTACGAACACTTGCTTTTTCAGCAGTTTCTTTAGCATCAATACCTTTTAACTCGTAATCTAACTCTATCTCAAGTCTTTTTTGTGCGTAAAACTCTTTATAAGCTAACTTATCCTCTTCTGATTGAACTGAATTTATATAAAGCTTCTCTTCTGTTTTTAAGTTTATTAATTCTGTTTGTCTTTGTAATTTCTGTTGAGCAGTTAAACTATTTTCAACATCTAAATCAAGAGCTTCTTTTGTTTTAAATGGGGATATTTTATTTGTAAGACCATCTCCATCAAGGTCAAATTCTAAACTTCTTTTTATTAACCTCTGAAACTCTTTCTTTAATTCCTTTTCTTTTCTATCTATCTCTTGTTTATCTAATTTTAATTCTTCTAATATAGCTTTTGATATATCTTGACCGAAACCACCTTCTTCACGTAATTTCTCTAAATCTGCAAACTCTTTTCTAAACTTAGAAAATACTTGTAATCTCTCTTTATACAAATCTTGTAACTCAGATTCTGCTGCTTTCATAGCAGCTCTAACAACTACAAGTTTTTTTTGATTTTCTATAAAAACACCTATTTCCTCATTAGCAGGTTCGTAACCTAATTTTTTTAAATCAGCAAGAGCTGCCTGTTGTTGTTCTAATGTTGAGTTAGTATCGGTCATTATATTATTGAGAGCTTCTATTTTAGCTACCTTAACATAACCTTTTGAAACTGTATCAGAAAAAGAATCAAAACTTTTTTCAGCTTTACTTACAGAACCTGCGAAATAATCAAAAGCAGATATAACTGACTGTATAATCAATAATACTGCATTAGCTTTTATAGCGTGTTTTAAGTTTTTTAAAGCACCACTAAAACCAGCAACTTTACCTGTAGTAGCATCAACCTTGTTTGCCATAAAAGAAAACTGCGAAGCAAATTGAGATAAGTTATTCGCAACACCTCGAATACCATAAGGCATATCAGATATAGTTCTACCTAATTCAAGAGTTGCAGCAGTAGCTGCTCCTGTAGAATTACCTAATTTACCTTGAGATAAAGTTAATTCTTTGTTTCTTTGTGTAAGAAGTTCTTTTCCTCTCGCTAATTTTCTTTCTTCGTTGGCAAGAATAGCTACCTTCTCCTTGCTTTCAGTATAACGCATATCAAGACTTTTAAGCTCATTTTTCAATGACTTTATATTAGTCTTTGCTTTAGCAATCTGAAGTTCTGCTTTAATTATTATATCATCTTTAGCCATTATCTTGTTAGTTTTTTTCTTTTTATACTTGTTCTTAACTCTCTAAAACTTGAAGGTAATTCATATAGTCCTTTAGCTATATTAACATCCTTATCTTCTATTAACCACTCGTTATTCCTTAGTAATTCTAATGTTTCTCTTATCATTATTGAAGTGTATTTACTGTTATTGAATTTGAAAGAGCTGATTCATTACCAGAAGCATCAAATGCACTTACTCTAACTACGTATGCAGTTTGTGGAGATAATCCTGTTACTTCATATGTTTGTACATTACCTGCTGCAAGAATTATATCTCCTTGATTTAAGTCTATATTGTAACCTACAACACCAACATTATCTGTTGAAGCAGTCCACTCTATTGAGAAACTTGTAGATGTCTCTGAGCCTTGTACTACTTGTAAGTTAGTAGGTGCAGTTGGAGATTCGTAATCAATAGGAATATCAACATAATCATTAATTAATTCTATATCAGATTTACCTGTATAGAAATCTGTATCTATTGAGTTTATCTTGTAGCTTCTACCTGAATAAATAAATCTATCTGCTAATGTATATTTCTGTAATATTCTTAAAGGCAAGTAAGCACTTATCTTCTTTAACCTATTATTTTGATTAAAAACATTTGAAATATAATTTTTATGATAGTTGTTAAATAAAACATTCCTTGTAGTAACTAAATCCCATTCATCCTTTTCAGAACTAAAGTTTAAAGATTGTCTGTCCTCTATTTCGGTAGCTTCAAAATCTGAGTTAGAAGGTACGTAGTAAGAATTAATTTCTATATGACTTGTAGGTACATTTTCTCCATTTACTGCGTCTACAAAAGATATAGGAGTACCTTGAGGAAGTGTCTTAAAAGTCATATAAAAAATCAAAGGATTTCCTATGTAACTCTGTTGGTTATCATCAACACAAAATCCCCATTGTATATCTGTTAAAGCACTTGTATTTAAGTTTATTAATCTCTCAAATTTCATATGCTCAAAAGGTATTTCGTTTTTAAATATACCTTCAGATAAAATAACTCCATCAGAGCCTTTATACTCTTCCTTACCCCAATCCTTGTTAAATAACTGTTCGTGTTGCTTTGCTAAGAAAGTACCTAAGCCTTTATAGGTGTAAATAACTTCCCTAAAAGGTAATGCAGAATTAACTTGTGATGAGTTTATATCTACATATTTTGTAATGTCATAAGGAGAACCTGATGATGGATTAGCATAGAAATCATCTAATGTTTTAACAACCATTTCACTACCTTCAACATAAGCAACTAAGTTAAACATCTTGAATAATGATGTTAAGAAGTCTAATACCTTCATTTTAGGTATTTGTTGAGTAATATTAAAGTTAATCGAAACATTTATAGTAAAACTTGAGCTTGTGTAATTTTCACTAACAAACGAATCAATATCACTATCAAAGTAAGAATAATTCCATATAGCTTTATCAAATCCTATTGTTTGATTAGATGTAATTTGAATAGTATATGATGAATTATTCGATACATCTACAGATAAGTTTTGAATACTATCTGTTATATCTGAAGCACTATAAACAGAAACACCATCTCTAAATACATTGATAGAGTAATTTGGAGAGCTATATGAAGAATCAACTGTTAAACTTAATTGTAATACTTGATTAGAAAAGTTATATCCATCACTTAAAGTAAGAACACTATTTTCCATACTACTACCATTGTAAGAGGTATAGTCTATGAAATCGCTTACAGAATAAGTAGATGTTTCTAATTGTTCTCCACTTGTAACTTTACCTTTAGTTCTATGTAACCACATATAAAGATTATCAAAAGAAGAATCTCCTCCTTTAAAGAAATCATTACTAAAAGTTAATCCGTATTTTTCTTCTATAGCTTTTATTATAAGACTTAATCTTAAAGCATATTTTAACTCATTAAATTTAACTCCGTGTCTATGTGTACCACCAGCATCGTGATAATGCAAGTCCCCTGAATCAAGTATAGATTGAGTAGTATCGCTATCATAATAAAGCCTTTGTGAGTGTGTTATTAAAGGGATTTGTATAGCGTTAGGGTAGTTTACACTATCAACAAACTTATTAGTTACAGATGTAGTTAAATACTTTTCTACAAAATATTTGTCATACAGTAAATCAGTACCATCTTGTTCTTTACTAAAGTTATCTAACCAAGATAAAGAAGATAATAAGTCATCTCCTAATAAGTTTTTTAAAGATACTGTATTACCAAAGAAAGTTATTCTATATGTATTAGCAATATTACTCTTTAAATCAACCCCTTCAAGTTTTATATAACCATTTCTAAAAGGTATAGAGTTAAGTTCTATATTTGCAGGAACTCGTATTCTTGCATCAAACCCATCTTCAATATCACTATTGTAGTAGTGTTTAAATATTTTATTATTGGTTTTACTAGCAGGTAAAGCAAATGTTTGAGAATACTCTGTAAACACCTTGCTAATATCTCTAACGTCTTTTATAGTATCAGTAATACTAATACTAACATCTTCAAACATATCAACTCTCTGACCTTCTATGTATAATTGAGCTATCTGCATCTATCTAATATTATTTACAGTATCGAATGATTTATCAAACTGTATTGTGTATTGTACTAATTTGTCGTTTAAAGAAGTCTTGTAAGTAATCTCTCCTGTTTTAACATTAATTGGTAAAACTTGTTCTCCTGATTCAGTAATATTTGTAATCCATACCTTTTCAGACAACATCATCTCTTTAAACACTTTGTTATACTCTTCATCTAAGAAACCACTACTTAAAGTAACTGATTCTTTACCTACTACGTTAAAATCTCTGTTTACGTGATTACTTGTACTATATGTACCATCATAACCTAATATGTTAGACTTGTAAGACTCTTTCTCAACATTCATACTCTCAACTGACTTCTTAAAGAACCATAAGTCTTGTAAAGCACCCCAACGATTAATAAAGCTAACCTTCTTAGGCTCGTATTTACATTCATCTAACGTTACTACATCTACTATTTTAGTTTCTGGTAATCTTACTGAAGGTAAGTAAATATCTATATATCCAGCAATATTTGGATTTATATCTATTACCATTCTAGCAGGGTTTCCATCTCTTGCTTTAATCCCAGAAACTTCATATTGAGTCCAAGTTGTTGTAAGTGTTATATTTTTTGCAAAGTAGTTTGTATAATTATCCCCTAATTCTTGAAGCCTAATATTTGCACCTACATCTCCTTTTAACCAAACTGAAATAGTAACCTTTTCTCCATCTGTTCCTTGAATTCCGCTTGTAAATATATGTCCGTTACCACTACTTGAAGTCAATTTATAAGCATCTGGTAATCCTGATGGAGAAGTTATTCCATCTGTTAAAACTGCATCTCCACCATTAAACCAACCACTACTTGTTACATCTATACTTGGTATTAATTCAGTACCTTCTGCTTTTATAGATACATTATCAATAGAACCAACAAAACCGGTACTTGTATAAAAATTAAATCTATTATTTCCTGTTACCCCTTGAGTAAAAGTATATGTATATACACCAACTTCATTAAGTGTGCCACTTATATTAACCCCACCAGAACCAGTATAAGCACCTATTGAGCCAGAATTGTAAGATGTTATTTCAAATGTAACAGTATATTTATTTCCTACTTTAGGCACAAAACTACTTGAAGTTCTTGAACCTGCTCCGCTTATATTCAAAGCACCATTAGAAATATTATCTGTTGATTGAATATTCCAATAATCACTATTCTCAAAACTTCCATTTTTAAGCAATTCAGAACCAGTTTCTAAAACTACTTTATCAACTAAATATAAATCATTGTTTTGTAAGAAAGAATTTATACAACTACCTTCTTCGTAAACACCACCTTCTTCTATTACTCGTTCTTTAAAACTATCAGTTGCTTCAATATATTCAAATACTTCTGTACTGCTTGAAGGCACTACTTTATTAAATGTTTGTGAACCTTTGTATAAATATGTAACTTCTTTTATTTCATTTCTATCTACTGGTATTCGTATATCTTCTCCATACAAAGTATAGATAATATCGTTTGATTGCATATACCCTTTAGTAGCACTTGGATTAGAACCTTCTTCAAAATAACCATAGCCATCAACACCTAAAAAAGTTGTAGTACTTGAACTTGTTGCCGACCCTCCTGCATTTATTTGTGGATATACAGATAGTACATAACTTACAACTACATTCAAATCAGAATCGTTTATGTTACCATTATAAGTTATATCTACATAATCTCTTACTAATTCAGAAATCTCAAATAGTACGTAATTAGAACTTGAAGTTTTATTCTTTACTATTGTGTACTGTAAAGTGCCATCTATTGTGATTTCTAATTTAGCTGATTCATTTGAACCAATATCTTCTGAAATATGGTATGGACTTCTTAATAATACATTTGCCATTACTTAATTGCTTTTAATGTTTTTAATTGAGCAGCTATATCCTTTCTATAACCTTCCTTTAATATTTTCTTTATCTCTTCTTTAGTTTCTTTCTTAATAGCTTCTATAAACTTATTACCTTTGTATTGGTATCTTTTAGATATACCTCCATCAGGATTCTTACCATCTTTACCTGCAAAAGACCTACCTGCTATACTTGCTGCTAAAACCATTCCTAAAGACTTCCAACTACTTTTGTAAACTTTTCTAAACTTACCTGTAGGTTTATACTTCCCATCAACATCTTTCTTATATAACCTAAACATAGGTCTCATACCCTTATCCTTAGCCCACTTAGCTAACTTATCAGCCATATCGTGGCTATACTTACCCTTTTTGTTTATACCTCCAGATAGAGCATTTGCATACTGTTCTCCAAAGATGTATAGCTCATTGTCTTTAACTCTATACTTAAAAGACTTATCTAAGTTACCTGAAGCATAAAAGTCTTTCTCCTTAAACTTTTGTTTTAAGTTCTTTCTTATAAGCTTACCTACTTCTCTTAAAGCTAATTTCAAGTTCTCTCCCTCCATTAACAGATGCTTATACCATTAGGAAC
>Ga0228672_1000937_pt1 | contig 12480 bp, 10 predicted proteins | sample 90DmetaG_FD_182788 | JGI IMG/M metagenome (GOLD analysis project Ga0228672, IMG submission 182788) | Seawater microbial communities from Monterey Bay, California, United States - 90D | ecosystem: Environmental > Aquatic > Marine > Coastal | place: USA: California | collected 2016-11-08 | reverse complement strand
TAAAACGCTTGCTGACACAGGTCAGCTAGATTTTTTAAATGTCGTGCGTGGGCGTATTCATACCGATCCAGCAATGACTGATCTTATACCAATCCAAGGCATGAAAAACGCCCCCCATCTAGATTTCGCAGGACAGGTTAAAAAACTGACAGGCATGCCCACTTTTCATGCCGCAAAAATCCCTGATGTCGCCACCGCCCGTCATGCTGTTGAGGCAGGACTATTAGATATGGTTGGCATGACCCGCGCGCACATGGCCGACCCCCATGTAGTCAAAAAGATCATAGAGGGTCGCGAGGATGACATCCGCCCCTGTGTTGGCGCAACCTATTGCCTTGATCGCATCTACGAGGCAGGAGATGCACTTTGCATTCATAACGCAGCAACAGGGCGTGAATTAACCATGCCACACACAATTCAGCCTGCTGAAAAGAAACGTAAAGTTGTTATTGTCGGCGCAGGCCCCGCCGGCCTTGAAGCTGCCCGTGTGGCCGCCGAACGAGGCCATAATGTTGTTGTGTTTGAGGCTCAACCAGATCCAGGTGGGCAAATTCGCTTAACAGCACAAAGCCCGCGTCGCCGTGAGATGATCTCAATTATCGATTGGCGAATGGCACAATGTGCAGCGCGTGATGTTGAATTTAATTTTAACAGATGGGCTGAAGCCGGTGATGTCATTGACCAGAAGCCAGACGTTGTAATTATCGCAACGGGAGGCATGCCAAATACGGAACTGTTTGAAACTGGCAAAGACAGCACTCACGTCGTGACCTCATGGGATATAATCGCGGGAGATGTAAAACCAGCAGATAGCATATTGATTTATGACGAAAGTGGCGATCACGCTGCGCTGCAAGCGGCTGAGATTGCAGCAAATGCAGGTGCTAAAGTGGAGATAATGACACCTGACCGTACATTTTCAGCGGGTGTCATGGCGATGAACTTGGTGCCTTATATGCGCTCGCTACAGGACAAAGATACGACTTTCACCGTTGCTCGTCGCCTATTAGGAGTAGAGCGCCGTGGCAACAAACTAGAAGCCCAGATTGGGACAGATTACAGTGATCATTCCGACATTCAAGAGTATGATCAGGTTGTTGTTAACTACGGAACTTTGCCTCTGGACGAACTATATTTTGATCTCAAGGATTTGAGCTCGAATGGTGGCTCTGTAGACCATGACGCTCTGATAAACGGTCACACGCAAAATATTGTGAAAAACTCAGGCGGTGAATTTCAGTTATTCCGGATTGGCGATGCGGTATCTGCACGAAATACCCATGCCGCAATTTATGACGCTCTGCGCTTACTTAAGGACATTTAAGCCAAATCATCACGCAAAACATAAGTCTGTATCTAACTGAAATATCCTTGGAAAAAAGTGCTTACCCTCTTCCCACTCATGCATTTTCACATGAATATTTTATCAAAAAGTTAATATTAAATTAATAGTATCGACGTAACTTCCCGCGGGAATATTTTGTCTATGTGGGACGCGTCCGTAAACCACATGATTTACATTCATTCCTGTACCGATGCCACTTACAGTAGCTCCACCACTAGTAGCATCTTCCCACACAACAGCCCGGTTAGCGGTAGTATAGAGATTATAGTTAAGCGTGTGAGTAGCACTGCTCATAGCACGTTGCTCATAACTTCCACTGTTTGCACTTAGACCTATGTTGTATACAACACCGTTAGGGCAGTTCATATTAATCTTGCCAGTGCTGTCCAATGCGGCATTGCTGAACACATCATAAGTGCCAAAGTTTACTCCAATAACGTTTATGCTGCATGCGCGCAACTCTTGCGCTATTAGTGCAAACACTACTGCGATAATCCAAGGCACTAATGGGTTGCGCTTGCTTTTACACGCAAGGATACTTTCCACATTGTTGCAAACGCTTTGATAAGTTAGGCAGAAGCAGGGTTTTAGAATGATAAATATTTTCATTGCTCTACCCCGGCGCACATAAAAGTTCCAAGGTGCGGCAGTGGGTCAGTCGATTCTGGGAAAGGCAAAGCAAACTCACAACTCTGCTCTTTCAAAGTTACTCTCAACCGATTGTTCATCGCAAGTCCAGTTAGATAAAGTTCGCCCCTCAAGCCGATGGGGAAATATTCATTTTCGACATCACTGTCTCCAATAATATGCGCCAGTGCCCCCGCTGACACAGGTTCACCGTTTTCATGAACCACAGTGAGCAATGCCCCACGTGAGCGTTTTACTGGGAACTTCAACATCAAGCCACTGCGGAAATACGGCACAGCGTCGAGCTGCACCACATTGATCTGTGCTTCAAATGGTAAATCTGACTGTTCTATACGCACCGAGTTCTTTTGGTACGGGTGAAGCCCTGTTAGTAAAGCATTCCCATTGGCATCGGTGTGAGTTGACAGTTGGTTGTTAACGTAGATACCCACACCAGAATAGTCGGGAACCTGCACTACAGCAAAACTATCAGTGATACGCCGACTAAAGAAACCTCTACCCCCGAGGAAAGCCACTCCGCCACTTGCACTGCTGCGGAAAGCCATCTCACGTTGGGACTGGTTTGCCCCTAAAGTATAATTACCAACTTTATTTTGTAAACTAACCTCTGCTTCGAGGTGATCTGAATCGCCCAGCCTAGATACTAGACGATAACCAACCCCACTGCCTGCTGGCCTACTGCGACTCAGTTGTAAATTTGCATTTTTACGGTCTTTATTAGCTGACATACTCATGCTCGCAGTCGTGCGATTACCTAGGTTTAGAGACATTGAGAAGTTTAGGCTAAAGAGCGTTTTGACATCCTCGCTTAGATGCTTAGTTACGGACGCACTTAGTATACCTCGCCTCCCTACTTTTCTTGTGTAACTCCCTTTTACTATTTTGTCCTCCTCTCTGTCACGGAAGGCCTGCTGCATGTAGGTTGCTGCAAAGGAACCGTGGTCAACTGTCGACAAATTTACAATCATCTGGCTGATATGTTTTGGCACAAAATCTTTAGGCTGCAACCCCAACTTCGTGAAGCGTTTGCTGGCTATCTGGGTATTTGCGCTGACACTTAAATTGCCACTCTGACGTTGAAATGTAAGCCCTAGCAGTCTACCCACTCCCTTTTCACTATGACTTACAGCGAGAGAGCCAGACATCTCACCAACTACCGGCGACAGAAACATGCCACCCATCCCCACAGTTTGCTGATTATCAAGCAGCTCACCATGAACCTCCCCGGTGAACTTTTCAGTAAAACCCAAACGGTGCGTACCGACTGCTACAAGTCGGCCGTAATTGTTGCTATCAATACCAAAATTTCTACGCACAAAACCCAACTCATAAGAATAATCTTGCAGACCCTGCTTCAACACTCTGGAGGAGATAATGAAGGGCTGGGTTATGATTTGCTCACGCCCCAAAATGTCGCGCACCACCAATCGTGCGTCCCCTTGACCACCCGTTACAGGCAAATCCTGAATACTGAATGGCCCAGGGAGTACTTCACGGCTCATACGCAAGAGATTATCGACATACAGTTCTACCGTGGAGGGCAGCGCCGCTTCGCCAGAAATTCCTGGCAGTGGGAAAGACACGAATCCAGGCTGGAGAGAAAAATCAGTCGCCCACTGGACGCCACCAAAACGTACCGCACCGCCCCAAATGCCCGCACTACTGATCGCGTCACCAAAACGAAGCCTGGTGAATTGCATTGGCTTATCGCGTGTCCAAGTGCTTTCAAGCCTGACGGCACTAGCTTCACTATTCAGGTCTGACCCCAAAATACGAGTTTGGGCTGTACCCCAGCTACCAAACCCGCCTATTTCAAGCAATCCATTACTGTTAGTTATTCCTTTTGCATGATAAGCCAACACATCATAATTTAAAAATCCGCCAGGAGATGCAAGATCAGGAGCGCTTAAATCAGTTTTGCCCCCTTTTAGAAATGTTGCATCAAATAATTTTGGAGGCACTTGCACCGCCAGCGTTTGTGTGGATTCATCAAATTTGAATGTGAGGCCTATCAATGCATCAAGTGAATGGAAGTCTTCGCCATAGAACGCTAGAGGGTGAGAATCAGGCAAACGTAAGCGCCAGCGTCGTAAATCTTGAGCTCCCACAAAGAAACGATTCTCGCTGCGCAGCACTAAGACAATGCCCTTGGGTTGATCGTTGATAAACACATCAAAAAAGAATTCTTCCGCTGCAAGCTTAGTGTCTACCGCTAAAGAAGTAGACGGTTTTAGCATAAGCACTGTTAGCAGCACTAGGAACGTATTTAAAAATATTCGGGTATTAATTCTATGGGCGTTAGCCCACGTTTTGCCCATATCAAGGTGCAATCATGATTTCAGCTTCAACTTTACCAGCATCCGTCTGAGCAATAAGTTTTATGGTGGTGCCTGACTTTGGAGTTGGATTTTCCGAGTTTGCCGGTAGGATCCAATTGTGGCTCTTTCCCATTAGAACATACGAAGCGCTCTGTTGGGTTAACCAAGGTTGCGCGCCATCAGGCAAAGACAGACTGAAATTAGCGATTTGGATATGGGCATTACCATTGTTGATTAGGCTGATTTTGAGGGCGCCATCTGAAGTGCGCACAGCTTTCCAGCGTAGCATTGGTTTAGTTGTGACCTTGGGCAAAACAAACACCGGAAGACTGATACGCATCAGAATCTTTGCACCGTTAAAATCCGGACTGGGTGGCGGCGGTAATTCCTGGACAAAGATGCGATAGGTACGCTCATGCTGCGCGTCAGGTGCACGCCGCAGCCCAATCCGGATCAATTGAGATCCACCAGCTGGTATAGTAAAAATGGGTGGATTTGCGAGTATTTCACGGGTGGGCATATAAACATCCTCACCCTCTTCTTGTGCCCAACTCATCAATTCCATCTGCATAGGCACTGGCTCAGTACCGTCGTTTCGCACAGTGAGTGTGCCAATCTTTTGGTTTTCGGATAGCGTCACTCGCACCGGGCTCACCCCAAGGGCAGCAGCATTTACGACGCCAACACAAGCTAAGAAAAGAAATAGGCCGTAAGCGACCACTATGATTACTCGTGTCCACATTAGTACGTAAGTGTTATATTGATTATATCAGTATAACTCCCTGCCGCAGCATCTAGCTGATTTTTAAAAACTTTAGCATAAACTGGCAAATCCTCGGAGGTGCCACTAGCAATAACTGTTTTATATTGAAGAAAATTCCATACAGATGTTAGACCTTCATTTCTATAAATCTCATACTTCAATTTACTAGAACCACTTGCCATGTTGCGATTATAGCCTCCTGAACTAGGTCCGCGACCGCGGCTAACTTTACTAGATGGGTGTTTCCCGTTATCCATCTTAACGGACCCAATTGTACCTGGAGTGCAGGTCGTTGTTATCGTTGCAGTAGCCAGAAGGTCTTGTGTTGCGTTTACGCCAATAGCATTATATTCACCAAAATCTAAGTCTGTGTTGCTCATAATGCAGGACGCATTAATATCAGCTGAAACATTCATTTTTTCTGTTATTGTAGTAGAGTATGCAGGCACGGTAAAACTTACATTGCTTATTAGCATAGCCGACAAGGTCAAAATTTTAAGATATTTTTGGTTCATTTTACTTTTCACACTATACCCCATGCTACCTTGCGCCATAATGATACAGACCTTAAGCGGCCTGCATCATTGCACATGTTTATCTTAATAGGTAATCGTAATTAATAATTCGTCTGTATAAGCTCCTTTTACAGCTTTATTCTGGCCTTGTGGGACGAAAGCGTAAACAGTACTTATCTGCTCTGCGCCGGTACCTGTATATGCTGGACCTCCTGAGGCAGGCCAATCTCCAGTTGAAATATCATCTGCTACATGAACACTATAATCTAGATATGCTTTCTGATCACCAGTGATAGCTTCTAAAGTTTTCATTGCGCGCGAAGCAACTCCAGCTCCACCTACTGCATGATGTTTACCAGCGTCTATATTTACAGTTCCAGCTGAACCTATAGTGCAAGTCTGTTTTATTTTGCCAGTATCAGATCTAAGATCACTTGTTTTGTTATCCACAACAGCATCATACTCACCGAAGGCTATGTCTACGGTGGTTAAAGAGCAAGCCACACCGATTCTAGCACTAACATTCATTTTTCCAGTTACAGCAGTTGGTCCTTCAGCGAAGGCAGGCACAGTAAGACCAGCCGAACCAATTACCAAGCCCGCTGCGATTGCAAGCTTTACACTATTTTGTTTGAAATTCATTTTCATATTTTTTCCTTTTTTTTAAAGATGCAGTTTTCTGCAATGGATAGGAGCAACCATCCACGTAAATTTATTTCTATCAGTATCGGCAGTCTCTAGCTTGAAGTAGTGGGATAGAATTCAAAAAAAAAGTACAGACATAAGACTACTTTAGTATATACTCCTATACTTAAGAACAGTGTAATAAAGGTTAATAGCCACAAAGACCTATAACCACATATAGGTCATACAGCAGCATAACAGGATGTTTTTGAACGGCCCTTAGCTATCATTTTAAGGGGAACCTTTCATTGCACACAGCAAATGCAGACAATCAAACGGACCACTTCCAATGTTAGTGTGTATTTAAATTTGTTAAAGAAAATGAACGAGTTATGAAAACGAACTTCATCCAAAGCGCTCTTAAACGAGCGATCGTATCAGCCATAACCCTCTGGCTCACAATGCTTGGCACCCAATCTCACGCTGACACGGGCACTTCAATCATGAACGTTAGCGCAACAGTTAGACATTCCTGCTCAATAGACACCACCCCAATGGCGTTTGGAACCTATGATGGTGTTGTCGCCAACGCATCGACCACGCTTAATGCCACGGCTACGATAATTTCAACCTGCACCTCTGGCGCAGCAGCCCAGATCACAATGAATGCGGGTGCTTACGAAGGATCAGTTTCGACTGATGTGCCAGTTCGCCGAATGACTGCTGGAGCAAGTGAGTATCTAGTCTATCAAGTTTATTCAGATGTCTCTCGGAAAACAATTTGGGGAAATTCTGACCCCACAGGTGTTTCATTTACTGGAACTGGCGCCCCTCAAACCCTTACAGTTTATGGTAGCATTCCTTCAGCGCAAATAGTGCCCGAGGGGGAGTACAGTGACCAGATTATCGTCACAATTACTTACTAATGCTGTTACGAGCATTCAAGCTATTTACTTCTAGGTGAACTAGACAGATACGGACACACGCCCTCATTGGTATCTAGATGTTAGATATATCCAAAGTATTGGCGAAAATTTTTTAAAACTATAAAAATATTATTGGTTATTAAATCTTATACTTTTTTAATCGATTTTTTCTTATCTTTATGGATTATAAAAACCCAAAACAGTGCAATAATAAACAAGGGCCTAGTTACACTAAATGCAGAAAAGTATGGCCTGTCAGTTAAGTGCATGAATCCAGAGAATAGTACTGCATTATCAATTGCGCTATTGAGCATATAAACTAACATAATTAAACAGACATACTTAAATCCAGAATTAAAATAAGCCGCGATGTTTAGGGATATAAGAAGTATAAAAAGCAATATACCTCTGGTGTTTAAGACAGATAAAAATCCTGTATCGAGGAAATTATTATTAATACCTTCAACGAGATTACCTTTTACGATAAAAAACAATACAATAAGTATTAGAGCGTATAAATTGATAAAACTGAATGTCAGTCTAAAAGTAGAGGATTGAACAACATAATTTTTATCAATTGAGTGCTCATCTGATGCATGCCCCAATATGGTTGAGAATTCAAGATCGTCTACATTTTTATTTTTCATACTATCAATCCACTGCCATAGGGCGGAATACGAGCTCAACACTCATCCATAACAAGCTGGCAATCATGATTGGACGAAGTGACTGTATCAGTGAAATTAGCTGACTTTCCGGGTATTTAATAATTTCTGATAAAACAAAATAATCATCAATGTATATGGCAACAGCCCATGCAGTTAATGCAACAGTAAAATACTTTGCATATTTAAAAAACCTAAATAGGATTATGGGATATGCCACCAAAGCTAATGCTATAATTGCCAAGCGAACAGTTGCAAGCTTCATAGTCAAGTTAACCTGTATAGTATTATCAAGTTCGAGCAAATATTCTGGAATAGTTGAATATGTATACAATGCAGAAAAACAAAAGGAGTAGGCTATGCTCATTGAAAACCAGAATAATTTAGAGACTTGAGGATTTTCAAACATATGTTTTTACTCGTAATACAATATTAATTTATAATACCTTGGTATATGTGGCTATTCTTTTTTGTAATTATACACAATATAAAAAATGTACAAATAATGTACAGATTTTCAAAATAGTCGAAATATTCTAAAGGAATTCTACAAAACAAAAATTTAAATAAATAGCCACACATTCTGACTACATCTATTTTATAATCAAAGATACATAATTACTAAATATTGCCTCCGACTGTTTCGCAATACCTTCAAGACTTCGAATGCGGTCAGTTAAATCTTTAATGGCATCTTTCCGGGCATCAACTTCTAGTTGAGCAAGTTGCTTCTCTAACAAGTCTTGACCAAACATAGCTGAGGCACCTTTCAATTTATGAACAGCCTCCGCCAGTGCATTATTATCTTTTCTAAAAAAATCCTGATCACACTGCTTTATAAACTGTTCAAGTTCTTCAAAAAATACCCAACCAACTCCCAAGGCTTTCTCACGACCAAGGGTTTCAAATAATTCCATTAGCACTGGTGAGAGTTCACCAATAGTTTCAAATGAAGAATCAGAAATAACATCTGAAATAATCTTTCGTAAAGCAGCTAAACGGATAGGCTTTGTAATATAACAATCCATACCAGCTTCTTTTGCTTCCACTCCAAACTCATCACTACCGTGCGCTGTTAGACCAGCGATATATGTTTTTGAATTCAATCCTCCACCTGAGCGAATTTTGTGTGTGGCCTCAATCCCACCGATGATTGGCATGTTTATATCCATGAAAATGATATCAAATATTTGTTTTTTAGCCAGGTCTAAAGTTTCCAATCCATTTGTTGCACTACTCACATTATGCCCCATCCCTTCAAGCATATCGCAAAGAACTTCTCTATTTGTAGTACTATCTTCAACGACAAGTACGTTAATTTTTTTAAAGTTCTCAATAGGAATATCTAATGCTTTAGGTTCAACAACATCAGTCTTAGCAACTTGCTTCAGCGGTAAGTTCAGAATAAACGTAGCTCCTTCATTGATATTACTTTCCACAATAATATCTCCACCCATTTGACGTGCAATCTTGCGAGAAATAGAAAGTCCCAATCCATCACCCCTGGATTGACGCTCATCACCAGATGAAATAGCCACAAAATCCTCAAAAATCTTTTCATGGTTTTCTGGTGCAATACCCAAACCAGTGTCAGTTATTGTGAATTGAAGTCTGGAAACATCTGCTTCATGACTACAGCTAATTACAAATTGGATACTTCCTTCATCCGTAAACTTGATCGAATTTCCCAATAGATTAGTCAAAATCTGTCTAATCCGATGACTGTCTCCCAAAAAATAAGCCTTAATGTTGTCATCAATTTGAAGTTCTAAACTTAACTCTTTTTCATTAGCAAGTGGCTTTAAAACCTCCACCAAAGATCTAGCCAAATCAGGTAAATTAAATTCTTGAGGGGATAATTCAAAAGCACCACCTTCAATTCGCGTTATATCAAGTGCTTCGTTGATATGTTCTAACATCACTTCACCAGAAGACGTTGCAATCTGAACATAATGATCCTGCTTTTTTGAAAGCTTGGTTGTCTTAAGCAAATCCATCACGCCTATAATACCTGCTAAAGGGGTTCGCATTTCGTGGCTCATAACAGCCAGAAATTGCGACTTTGCTTTGTCTGTGCGTTCAGCTCGATCACGGGCTTCAATCAAAATTTTCTCAGCAACCTTTCGATCACTGATATCGCGTATGTACGCCATGTATATGGCATCATCATTACGTTCAACATACGTCATATTTAATTCAACTTCAAATTCTTCACCATTTTTCCTCCAAGCAGTTAACTCAACTCGGACACCATCAACGGCATTTGTATTAGTTACCTCTGAGGATTGGGCCATTGCATTTTTATAAGCGTCTGTCAGGCCTTTGGGGAAAAAAATTTCCTCCATTGTTCTTCCAATAATTTCCTTGCGAGACCATCCAAAGACACCTTCCGCAGACGTGTTATATTCAATAATTTTACTGTATCCATCTGCTATAATGATTGCGTCCATTGAGCCGGCTACGGTTAAAGCTAATTGCCTAGAAGAGGCAGTAAGTTCATCTGCACGACGAATTGCGGATCTCAACATACGATCTAACAAAAGCAAAAGGCCAGCAAGCATTATCAAAAATAAAACAGCCGAACCACCAGTCCACATAAGCTGTTTTGAAAAATTTACCCGCTGCTCTTGCGATCGAATAACGGCTAATCGGTAAACAAGAAACGCATTTTTACTAATTTTAGGCCTGACCTTTTTAACCATTTCATGCAGAACTAATATATCATCAAATAATATTTCGTCTTTCTTTTCTAAAATTGAAATTGTTTCACCGACAAATTGATCGATAGGTTTCATCAAGACCCGCACTTCTTCATTATAACCTAAAATTACCCCAGATTGACTACTTTCCAGAACTAAAAGTTTATTCAAGACAGTATCGACCTTCAGTAAAAGCTCATCTTTTGATATATTCTTATTTGTTATCTGTTCGAGTAAAGTTATATCTAAGTCTGCCAATTGGGCATCAAGCTGATAGTAATCCTGTCCTGTAAAAATCGTGTCTTCAACAATTGATAAATTTCGATATTCAGAAAGTAATTTACTTATCATCAACCCAAGCAAGAGCGCCAGCAGACCTAGGCCAACCAAAATTAGACTTCGATACCCTTTTAATTCAACATTCATTCGCTAACTTATACTTATATAAACATGTGAAACAAACAGCTTTTAATTTACAACGACTGGATTTGGTCTAAGATAAAAAGCTCCACTAAATGCAACTGTACAGTTTTCTACGGTGGAAAAGATACTTCCAATGCATTGATTTCTTGCACTTATACTGAACCTGTAAAATTGAAAAGAAGTGCAAAAAATACCACAAAAGTTGATAAACAATGCATTCTAAAAGTTAATGTTATCTCCAAGTTTGTTTGAGAATAAAATAACCTAGACGGAAGTATGACGAAATAAGGCATCGGAATAGTATAGTATACTTAAGTATAGGTTTATAATTAATTTCGAATTTTTTTTCTATTAATTGGGATAGAATCCTAGTATTAAATATCCATGACAAACATACTTATAGCCGACGATCATGATTTAGTTCGTGACACCATCGCTGCATATTTGGAAACAGTTGATAGCTTTAAAGTCTTTACAGCTCACGACTTGGCTTCCGCTTTAGAGGTGATGAGCGGGGTAGACTCCATAGATCTCTTAATACTGGACTACAATATGCCTGGTATGAATGGGCTTCAAGGATTAGAGCGTGCTTGCACATCCTATCCGGCTACCAAAGTTGCGCTGATGTCTGGTGTTGCCAATCGTGAAATAGCGAATAATGCAATGGAGCGCCATGCAAGAGGATTTATCCCAAAATCACTATCAGCCACCTCTTTCATTAACGCAATTAAATTCATTTTATCAGGAGAGCGATACTTACCTTTTGACTTAGTATCATCTGCACCAGCAAGTAAAAATCATGATGACTTTACCAATGTCTCTGCACGTGAAATGCAAACACTCGAGCAGTTATGCATCGGACTATCAAACAAAGAGATAGCAAGGAACCTTGATATCCAAGAAGTTACGGTAAAACTTCACGTTAAGAATATATTTTCCAAGTTAGGAGTGTCAAATAGGACACAAGCAGCTTTGTTTGCCAAAGAACGCTATCTTTTTTAATCTTAACAATGTGAACTAGATCCTGCAGCGCAAAACCACAATATAATTGAAATTTATTGATCTAATTTCTAATCACTTATCAAAACAATAATTAATTAATATTCCTGAATAATTACAGGAATTTTATATGCTTAAACAATTATTTCGGAAAATTCCAATTTTTCTGATATGAATTTCTTGCCTACCATGTCTTTGTGACCAATCGTTGCGTATTCACCCGGGAATAAATGGCATTCAATGCCAGATTCAACTGCACAGGATTGATTGACTGTAGTATCTTCAATAGCAACTGCGTCATTTGCTGAAATTCCTAATTCTTTTAGAGCATATTTATAAACTTCGGGATTAGGTTTATCGAATGTCACTTTTTGATTTGAAGTGATTAAGTCAAAATCTTCAAAATCAAGAAAATTCGATAAACCTTCTTTTATTATATTTATGGTTTTAGGCGTCGTAGTAGTTATAAAACCTACTTTAATACCTAACTCCTTACATTTTTTTAAAGTTTGGAGGCATCCAGGCCTTAGCTCAATGCCATCCTTCACTAAATCT
>Ga0228672_1000935_pt1 | contig 12503 bp, 13 predicted proteins | sample 90DmetaG_FD_182788 | JGI IMG/M metagenome (GOLD analysis project Ga0228672, IMG submission 182788) | Seawater microbial communities from Monterey Bay, California, United States - 90D | ecosystem: Environmental > Aquatic > Marine > Coastal | place: USA: California | collected 2016-11-08 | reverse complement strand
ATTTATAAAATATGCTATTAAATCACTTACAACAAGAAATATATAAAAAATATCAACTGATCATCTTGATGAATCTTAGCATCATTAGTTTGTTGCTTATGATAATCGCTCCAACTATTCTTAATATGAATACCCAATTAATACTGTTATTAACAACAGTTACTATTATAGGCATTCCACATGGGTATTTTGATTTCTTAATTGCTAAAAAAATATTTAATAATTATGACAACTGGCTTTTCAAATTTATTTTTATATATTTGTCTTTATCACTTATTTACCTTGTTTCCTGGTTCACATCACCCACAGTAGCACTAGCTACTTTCTTAATAATGTCTATATACCATTTTGGTATAGAAGAGACAGAAGATATTGAAAATAATAATATTATATTGATACTGTATTTAGGAAGTGTCCCTATTATTGTTCCAATCTTATTTCATACCAATGAGGTATTCTATTTTTTTTATATATTGCTTAATCAATCAATTACATATCAAAGTAACTTTGATTTATTAAAATATGGCTATTGCCTTGGTCTAATTGCTTTGCTATTTTTTAAGGTAAAAAAACTAATCCCATTATATGGACTATTACTTATCAACTTTATATTTTTGCCACCGTTATTATCATTCATACTGTATTTTTGTTTTCATCATTCTATCAGGCATTACTTGCATGCAATGGGAGATACCAATATATTTTCAAGTCATGTCAATGTCACAAAGTTTGCAATAATGTTTCTAGTTCTCACAATTCTTTTTACAATCATAGTTTTAACGTACATGTCTGAATTTTCAAATTTAACATTTGAAAACATAATAATTAAATATATTTTTATCACACTAGCTTGTCTAACGCTGCCTCATCTATTACTAAATATAATTTATGAAAATAAAATAAGCCTAAAATAATACTAAATTAGATTATTCTAATATTATTATCATAGTTGATTTTATTTTTTAAAAGAAGATACTCAGATGAGAGGGGTTAAAAAATGGTCTTATCAATTATAGCGTTTATACTTTTAATGTGGCTACTTTGTTGTGGCTTTGCAAGTAAAAAATAAATATATTCTTCACGGAAATTAGCCTTAAATATGAGTGTACCTGATATTTACAAATCTAAAGATTGGATTAAAGATAAAGCATTAATAACCACTGATGATTATGAAAAGCTTTATAGTCAATCTATCACAGACCCAATATCATTCTGGGGAGAACAAGGCAATCGACTAGACTGGTATACACCATATACAAAAATTAGAGATTATTCTTATAACAAAAATAATCTTTATATTAAATGGTATGAAGATGGTATTTTAAATGCATCTTATAATTGTATTGATCGACATATTGAAAAAAATGGTGATAAAGTTGCAATACTATGGGAAGGTGATGACCCAAAAGACACCAAAAAAATTACTTATAAAGAACTATTAATAGAAGTATGTAAATTCTCAAATGGACTAAAGTCATTAGGCATTAAAAAAGGCGACAGAGTAACTATCTATATGCCAATGATTCCTGAAGCAGCAGTTGCTATGCTTGCATGTACCAGAATTGGAGCAATTCATTCGGTTGTTTTTGGAGGGTTTTCCCCTGAGGCACTGGCTGGTCGTTTAGAAGATTGTAATTCCAAATTTATTATTACTTCTGATGAAGGTGTCCGAGGAGGTAAGCTGATACAATTGAAAAGGAATGTTGATAGTGCCATTTCAAAAGTTAAAGATTTTGAAAAATGTATAATTGTGAAAAGAACAGGAAATGATATTCCATGGAATGATAAACATGATCATTGGTACCATGATTTAATCAATAACTCTTCTGATACATTCGAGCCAGAACGAATGTCAGCAGAAGACCCTATGTTTATTTTGTATACATCTGGTTCCACTGGAAAACCAAAGGGCGTTCTTCACACTACCGGCGGATATTTAGTATATGCATCATTAACTCATCAATATGTATTTGATTATCATAATGAGGATGTTTATTGGTGTACTGCTGATGTTGGATGGGTTACTGGGCACTCTTACATTATCTATGGCCCTTTATGTAATGGAGCCACCACAGTTATGTTTGAAGGAGTACCTAACTACCCTACAGCTAGTCGGTTCTGGGAAATTGTAGATAAGCATAAAATCAATATTTTATATACGGCACCAACAGCTATTCGCGCCTTGATGTCTGAAGGCAATAAATTCCTAGACAATACTTCTAGAAAGTCACTCCGTGTTTTAGGAAGTGTAGGAGAGCCAATAAATCCTGAGGCCTGGCGGTGGTACTATGACGATGTGGGCAATTCTGAATGCTCTATCGTAGATACTTGGTGGCAAACAGAAACTGGTGGGATCATGATTACTCCATTAGTTGGAGCAATCGACATGAAACCTGGGTCTGCTACTTTACCTTTCTTTGGGATAAAGCCATCAATTGTTGACCAAGACAATCAAGAAATAAAGGGCCCAGGACAGGGAAGCCTATGTATTGATATTTCATGGCCAGGCCAGATGAGAAGTGTATATGGAGACCACGAGCGATTTATTGATACTTACTTTAAACAATATCCTGGAAGATATTTCTCAGGGGATGGCTGTAGAAGAGATGAGGATGGTTATTATTGGATTACAGGCAGAATGGATGACGTAATAAATGTCTCTGGTCACCGACTTGGTACGGCAGAAGTAGAATCAGCACTTGTCCTTCATCAAGATGTTTCTGAAGCCGCTGTTGTTGGATATCCTCATGAGATTAAAGGACAAGGACTATATGCATTCGTGACATTGAATAAAGGTACTGAGGAAAATAATCAACTAGAAGAGGATTTGTTAGCATGGGTCAAAAAAGAAATTGGTTCAATTGCAAAGCCTGACTTTATACAATTTACCAATGGATTGCCTAAAACAAGATCAGGTAAAATAATGAGAAGAATATTACGGAAAATATCTACAAACGATTATACTGACTTAGGCGATACATCAACCCTCGCAGACCCAAGTGTAGTTGATGAGTTAATACAGAATAGGAAAAATATTTAATGGTCGATATAGTAAAAAAAAGAGTTATCGATTGGGATAACCAATTACGTAAAGAAAAACATTTCAATGAAAAATTTGGAACAAATTTAAGCCCTAGCGAAGTTAAAGAATTAACTGGCTCTTTTAGAAGGCTTACTGAAAAAAGTAAAAGTAAAATTGGCGATGGAACGTTAGAACAATCTGAGGAATTTTATCTTTCTCTTGATCTAATGAAACAGAATCAATATTCACATATTTGTAAAAATAGAAGTGCAGCATTCTACAAGATTGGTGATGAGCCTGATTCAGATAAAAATAATTCAGAGTTTCAGGAAGTATTTACAAAATGGGACCAAGAGCTTAATGCATTCAAGTTAAAAAATAATTGGACTAAATATAATAAATAATCTATGTGTGGTCGTTTTACTTTAACAAATAAAGATGAAATCAAAAAAAAGTTTGATATTAATTTAGCTCAAAGCTTCAATATTTGCCCAAGCACAGAGGTTTTAGTACTCACTAGCAAGATAGAAAAAATTAAATGGGGATACTCCCCTCATTGGGCAAAGTCACCGATGAATCTTATAAACGCAAGATATGAAACTATTCATGAAAAGCCCTCATTTAAAGATGCTAAGAGATGCATCTTTATTATGGACGGTTGGTATGAATGGAAAAGATATTTTGATTGGAAAAGAAGAGAAAATGTTAAAGATCCTTACTATCATCACCTAAATAGTAATCTCATTTATGTTGGCGGGTTGTATAATGACAGCGGTTGCGTCTGTGTAACCAAAGAAGCTGTTAAGCCAATATCAGAAATACATAATAGACAACCTGTCCTCCTTGAAGAAGATCAAGTAGAAAAATGGATGAGAGGTGATCATATACTTAGAGATAATATTTCAAGTAACATACAGATACATAAAGTTTCAACATATGTTAATACGCCAATAAATAATGACTATAAATGTGTCCAGCCTATATAGAAATATTATTTAAAAACTTTGAAAAAAAGAATAATAATACCGATGCAATAACATCATAAACCGGCTGAGCTTCAGGGTAACCATAATTCCATAACACTATAAGAAAGAGCCAAATTATAAAAACTAGCATTTAATTAATTTTATCTAGCAATAATGATTTCTTGCTATTAAACTCTTCATCAGTAATTATTCCACGCTTATTAAGATCTGCAAGTTTTTCTATTTGCGATAAGGTTTGGTCATTATCAGAAGTGGCTGATCCCATTAAATCAAGATCATTATTAAATAGTTTATGAAAAAAAGTATTCTCTTTATCTTGTTGTGACTGCTGTGTATGCCCTATTTTGTTGTGAGGTCCTGGCCTCACTTTGTCTTGAGCAAAACTTTGTAAACAAAAAATTAAGAAAACTAGAGAGGTAAAATACTTCATAGCAATATTATAGTATTTATTTTTTATAAAATCATTTACTTGATAAATATTTATTAAAAAACTCACTTACTTCTTTCAAAGCTTTTTTTGTTGCTTCATGATTATATTTAACAGTCACTCCTTTGATAGAACATTTATCAAGAAAATATTCACTCAATTTTGGTGTGTTTATGACGTCACCTTTCATGTTTTCAATTTCTCCACTTTTAGTTATGGTCAATGTACAATCATCATTAATCATCTTTAAATTAGGCAGTTCATCAAAAGTGAACCCAAAGTACAAAAATGGATTATCAAATCCATGTCTAGCATTATCCATAGAAATAAAATTAATTTTATTATCATTTCTAAAAAACTTAGAATAAATATTTCTGCAAGCAGCTTCTGGTGTTAAGTCGTCATCCGCGCCTGTAATCATTAATAACGGTGTTTCCGTAAGACTATTATCTGGGAATGTAAACCCGCAGTAAGGATACAATGCTACGGAAGCTTTAAACCTCTCCTTAGTTGGCAGTAAATCGTTTATAAATTTGAAATGGGATAAAATAGGCCCAACTCCACCTTGAGACCACCCTAGATATCCAACATTATTAATTTTTGTGTTCGTTTTTAAAATATTAAGTGCCGCATATGCATCGTTCATGAATGTTAAGCCCGAGACTTTTGAAAAGGTTTTATCATATTTTATTTTTCTAGCGGCATAGTGATCTAATTGAAATACAACTAACCCCATGTCTGTCAGTAAATCGATATACTTATCATGGTATCTTCTCTTACCTCCAGAACCATGCGTCATGACAACTGCATCGTATTTAATTTTTTTAATATCTGGGAAAAAGAGCTTACCATTAATTACCACCTTTTCTTTATTTGCGTAATCTAAGTCATAACTATTAACAGATTCAAAACATACCAACGTATCTGATTCAGCATTAATTGTAGATTGGGGTTCTTGATTTTCACAAGGATCTTTTTTAGATCTTGAACAAGATGATATAACTAAAGCTATGAACAGAAAGAAGAAGAAACTTCTGTACACAAGTATTATTGAGCTTTTGAAACTTTACTTTTAATATCTTTTATAACTGCAATAATCTGATTATCTTTATTATATGGATCTGGAAGTAAGCTATTAGGTTTATCTATTTCTTCGAACTCGATTTTCACATCTGGCTCAATACCATTACCATGAATATTTCTATCATTCGGTGTGTAGTATCTTGCTGTTGTAAGTTTAAGTGCAGAACCATCTATCATCTCTTGTATAGATTGAACTGATGCTTTACCAAAAGATTTCTCACCATAAATATCGGCTCTTTTATGATCTTGTAATGCACCCGCAACAATTTCTGATGCGGAAGCGGAGCCCCCATTAATGAGAACGTAAAGTGGAAGACCTTCAAGGACATCTTCGCTATTTGCAAAGTATTCAAGATCTGAATTGTTAGTCCTACCCTTCGTATAAACAATCTTTCCTGATTCTAAAAATAAATCTGATATACCAACAGCTGCACCTAAAACGCCGCCGGGATTATTCCTTAAATCAAGAATAAGTGCAGACATCATTTTACCTGTTTCTTTTCTTAGTTCATATATTGCATTTCGAACATTTGTTGTAGAGTTTGATTGGAAACTTGATAGTCTTAAGTAGCCAATATCGCCATGGAAAACCTTAGTTTTTATTCCTTTTGATACAATAATCTGTCTAGTTAATTCAAAGTCCAAAGGTTGTTTTGCTTTTTCACGCAAAATTTTAATTTTTACTTTTGTTCCAGGGTCTCCTCTCATCAACTTAACTGCATCGTTAAGAGATTTATCCTTCAATGATACATCTTGAACTTCTATTACTAAGTCACCAGCTTTTAATCCAGCTTTCTGTGCAGGCGTATCATCAATCGGTGTGATAATTTTTACAAAACCATCTTCCATTGTAATTTCAATACCTATACCGCCGAATTTACCAGTAGTACCAATTCTAAGTTCTGAGAAATCATCTTTTGATAAGTAATCCGAGTAAGGATCAAGCTTAGAAACCATGCCCTCAATAGCATAGTTGAATAGAGTAGCGTCATCTACCTCATCAACATATTGATCTTTAATCTTTTTGTAAACATCCACAAATTGTTGTATTTTTTCTGAAGGAACTTCTGATTCATTTGTGTGTACAGGCGAGCTTATAAAGGCCAGCATCATAAAAAAAGCTACATATATAGGGGTTTTATTAATCATTTTAATCAGGGGTAATAATAACACTTTATTGCTAGATTTATTATTAGTTTCGGCTAATATAGGTATATAATAATAAGATGGAAAACGAACAAATACAGACCGAAGAGCAAATTGATTACTCTTCTATAGACCAGCAAAAAGATGTTGAAACAGCATCCCGCTCACTCAAAGCCATGTCTCATCCTTTAAGATTAATGATCTTGTGTAAACTCGGAGAGGATGAATTTAGCGTACAAGATATTGTTGACAATGTAGGAACTTCTCAAAGCAACATTTCTCAACATTTAGCTATTCTTAGAGATAAAGGGATTTTATCAGCGAGAAAAGATGCTAACAAAGTCTTCTATAAAGTTGCTGATTTCAAAACTCTTAAATTAATAGACATGATGAGAGAAGTTTTCTGCTCAAAACATAATTAACCCATATCATGGGTAATACAATGGAATTTATTTCAAACCATCCTGTTTTATCTGTAGCCTTATTTATATTTATTTATTTGATAATTTCTTTTGAAATTAAAAATCTTACAAAAAAATATAAATCTATTAATTGTAATGATTTAGTACAAAAGATTAATGAAGATAATATCATTATTTTGGATACAAGAGAAAAATCAGATTTTAAAAAGGGACATATTTCAAATGCTACTAGTTATGAATTATCTTCAAGTAAGAAATTAGAACTCACAGAAGTTGTGGTCTATGACAAAGATGAAACAGCAAGTATTAGTAGTGCAGAAAAACTTGCTAAAAATAATGATTTGAATATTACATACTTAGAAGGAGGAATTCAATCTTGGATTGAAAACAACCTACCATTAGTGGAGAAGACATGACAGAGAATAAAGTTCAATTTAATATACAAAGAATTTACTTAAAAGACTTATCATTTGAGTCGCCAATGACACCTGCCGTGTTTACTAATATGTCATCATCTCCTAAAGTAGGGTTTAACTTTGAATCAAATATTGAAAATATTGCTGATGATACTCATGAATTAACATTAACTTTTAATGTCAAAGCTGAAATTGACAATGAAACTTTGTATTTAGTAGAATTAAAGCAATGTGGCGTTTTTACAATATCAATTGACGATAAAGACGTAAAAAAGAGATTTTTAAATGTGCATTGCGCTGAAATTGTATACCCATATGCTAGAGAAAATATTTCTAATGTAATACAAAAAGGTGGTTTTCCTCCCTTGTTTCTCTCACCCATAGATTTTCATACAATTTATCAAAACGAATTAGACAAAAGAAAAGATAATTAATGACATCCAAATTTAGAGTGCTAGGCGCTGGCGTTTGGGGACTAGCCTTTTCAGATTACCTTCTAAAACTTGGACACAAAGTTGAAGTCTTTCGCAGAGATACTAAATTAAGTAATAAGGACATTACAGAATTAAAGTTATCTCATATATCAGACGATAATATAAAGTCTTTGGACAGTCTAAACGATCAAAAATCGAATGGTGAAATTAATATTATTGCGGTCAACAGTAAAGGCTTTAGTGAGCTTTTAAATAAACATGAAAGCTACTTCAGAACTCTAAATGAGGTAGTCTCTTTGACAAAAGGCCTTGATCATCTCAGTGGAAAATATTTTAGCGACTATGTAGCTGGTATGTTTACTAATATAAATAAATACGGCTTAATATCAGGACCATCCTTTGCGAAAGATTTATGTTATGAAAAAAAAATTAGTGTATCGTTCGCAACTTTGGATGAAGAGTTATCATCGTCCATGGTCGACGCTACAAAGAGTTCATATTTTGAGATGATTCCTACAACTTATATTTATCATATAGAAATTGCTGGTATTATAAAAAATATTGCTGCTATCTTATGCGGCATGGCTGACAAATATTACTCTAAAGGAGTTTATTCGAATGTGATAATTAAAAAAGCATGTCAGGAGACTTGGCAAAAGGGCATTGAAGCATTTAATGGATATGATGGTCCAATTGATGTTTTAAATAAAGACAGAGACTCTATTATCACATCACCAGGGTGCATAGGAGATATGATTTTAACCTGCAAACAAGACCAATCTCGTAATTATCAGTTTGGAAAATTAATTGCAGATGCAGACGTGAGTATTGAAGATGCTAAGAGTATCGTAGGTACAGTCGAAGGCTATGACTGTTGTATTACTCTTATAGAAAAAACTCAATCAACTGAGGGTGAATTATCAAATTTGCTCTATAAAATTATTAAATCTCAAAATACGAAACGTGAGAAATTGCTTAGAGATTTTCTACAAGCCTAAGTCTTTTATCTTTCTTGTGATTGTATTTCTTCCAAGACCTAGAATTTTTGCAGCATCTATTCTTCTTCCCTTGCTTACTTTTAATGCTTCTTGTAAAAGTATCCTATCTAGTTCTTTTGATAAGTCTGTAAGATCATTTTGATCTTTCAATACACTTCTAATATGATCGGATAATGTCACTTCCCAATCAATGTTAGCATCCAACCCATTAACCTGAGTTGAGCTGTTTGCATTCATTTCAATATTTTTTACTTCATCAGGTATATCGTCTATTGTAATGTTTGTGGACGGAGCCATAACAGTTATGTAACGGCATATATTTTCGAGCTGCCTGATGTTACCTGGCCAGCTATATTCATTTAATATATCCATGGCATTTTCTTCTATATCTTTTCTTTCGCTTTTAACTTCATCAGCACTTTTCTTCAAAAAATATTCTACTAGAGCAGGTATGTCCCCTTTTCTTTTTCTTAAAGGAGGCAATTCTATTCTAAACACATTCAAACGGTGATATAAATCCTCTCTGAATTGACCGGTCTTTATAAGATCTTCAATATTTTGATTTGTAGCTGCAATGATTCTCACATCTGACTTTATGGGTTTTTGTCCTCCCACTCTATAAAACTCGTGACTAGATAGTACTCTTAATAATCTTGTTTGTAATTCGGGATGCATATCTCCAATTTCATCAAGAAACAAAGTTCCACCCAACGCTTGTTCAAACCTGCCTATTCTTTGAGATTGAGCACCTGTGAATGATCCTTTTTCATGACCAAATAACTCACTTTCAAGAAGCTCATGTGGTATTGCGGCTACATTAATTGCTATAAACGGTTCACTACTTCTTGAGCTGTTTGCATGAACAGATTGAGCTATTAATTCTTTTCCTGTCCCTGATTCACCTCTTATCAACACAGTAATGTTTGTTTTTGATATTTTACCTATTGCTTTGAATACTTCCTGCATAGACTCAGCTTTACCAACAATTTCACTATTTGATTCTTGTGCAACATCATTTTGAGCTGGTTTAGAAGATTTGGTAGCTTTGATAGCTAGCTTTCTAATTTCATCTATATCAAAAGGCTTTGTAAGATACTCAAATGCCCCACCCTTATATGCAGAAAGCGCGTTGTCAATATTAGCATGCGCAGTAATTATGATTGTAGGAAGATTGGGAAATTTTTCTGAGACTTTATTTAAAAATTCTAGGCCAGACATTCCTGGCATCTTGATATCAGTGATAATTAGATCTGGCTTATTTGAGTTCAGAGCTAATAATGCTTCTGATGCACTTGAAAAAGATTCAACATTAAATAAGTCTTCAAGTGCACTTGTACAAATTGTTCTTATACTCTCTTCATCATCAATTATCCAAATATTAGTCATCTTCATAGCTCCTAATTGGCAATACAATAGTAAATATTGTCTCACGGTGTTTGCTTGAGCATTCAATGAGTCCTGAATTTTGCATAACTATTGATTGAGCAATAGTGAGGCCTAGACCCATTCCTTCATTTTTTGTAGTAACCATTGGATAGAAAATCTCTTTGAGCTTTTCTTCAGGGATACCAGGACCATTATCAATAACATCAATTTTAGCAACTAATTGAAATTTCTTATTTCCTATTGTGTAACTAGATTCAGATCTTGTTCTTAGGACAATATTGCCTTTATAGTCGAGCGCTTGGATAGAGTTTCTAACAAGATTGATTAATGCTTGAATTAATTGTTCTTTATTTGTGTGAGCATCTGGAATGCTTGGGTCGTAATCTTTTTCAAAGATAATATTTTTATTTTTAAGATCAAATTTAAATAAGTCTATAACGTGTTCTGTTGCTTCGTGGATATTAATATCTTGTTTATCTATGGATGTAGCAGGTAAGGCCATGTCATTAAGTAAGTTAACCAATCGACCCGTTTCTTTTTTAATAATATCTGTAAATTTTGTATATTTTTTATCTAAAGATTTCTCAAGTATTTGAGCAGCTCCTAAAATACCGCCCAATGGATTTTTAATTTCATGAGATAGTCCTTTTATCATTTCTCTTACAGCTCTTTCTTGTTCAATCAAATTTTGTTCAAGAGATATGCTGTGTAATCTTCCGGTTTCAGACAGTTCAATAAGAGTAATATTAGAATTATCAATAATTGCCTGAGATATATTACAATCGACAATTTTTTCATCTCCCTCAAAATTTTTAAATTTAAAATCTCTAATCATTTTTGAGTGACTATTATCAGAAATACTCTCGATATGGGATTCTAGTGACTGGTGCCCAACAGATGATTTTAGTGTTTTAATATCAGGAAAATTATTACTAATTCCTAACATATTCAAACCTGCAATATTTATAAAAAAGTATGTATTATCACTATTTAATGCAACTACTGCAGTTGACATATTTTCTATAATGTCGAGCAGTAGTTTAGGTTCTAAAGAAATTTTACTTTGTAGTTTCATTATATATTCCATACCGCCTTCTCAGGCGGTATGTGGTTAAAAGTTACAGACTGTAGTACATCTCAAATTCACATGGATGAGTAGATTGTCTTAATCTTTGCACTTCATCCATTTTCAAATCGATGTATGAATCAATCATTTTATTTGTAAATACATCACCTGTATTTAAAAATTCCCTATCTTTATCTAAAGCATCTAATGCAACATCAAGACCTGGTGCTACAGTTGGAAGTAGAGCTTCTTCTTCTCTTGATATTGCAAATAAATCTTTATCCATCGCAGGACCTGGATCTATTTTATTTTTTATCCCATCAAGCCCGGCCATCATCAATGCAGAGAATGCCAAATATGGGTTAGCTGTTGAATCGGGAAATCTAACTTCAATACGCCTTGCCTTATCTGACATAACATATGGGATTCTTATTGCAGCTGATCTATTTCTAGCTGAGTAAGTAAGAATTACAGGAGCTTCAAATCCAGGGATTAATCGTTTATAGCTATTCGTAGATGCATTAGTAAATGCATTTAATGCTCTCGCATGTTTGATTATTCCGCCTATATACCACAGTGCATCCTGAGACATATGCCCATACATATCACCCGCAAAGATATTTTTGCCATCTTTTGAAAGCGACTGGTGAACATGCATACCCGTACCATTGTCGCCAACTACCGGTTTTGGCATAAATGTAGCAGTTTTACCAAAGGCATGAGCGACATTTTGTACAACATATTTATATTTTTGTACTTCATCAGCTTTTTTTACGAGCGTATTGAAGAGTGTTCCAATTTCACATTGCCCTGCTGTAGCTACCTCATGGTGATGTACCTCACATTGAACACCAACTTCATGAAGTGTAGTAATCATTGCAGATCTACAATCTTGTAGTGCATCAACTGGAGGTACAGGAAAGTAACCTCCTTTGACCACTGGTCTATGGCCCATATTACCATCTTCATAATCTTTTCCACTATTCCAACATGCTTCTGTTGAATCAACTCTGAAAAAACTACTACCTATCTTATCTTCAAACTTAACATCATCAAAAACAAAAAATTCATTCTCTGGCCCAAAGTAGGCTGTATCAGCAATGCCAGAGTCTGTTAA
>Ga0228672_1000931_pt1 | contig 12532 bp, 20 predicted proteins | sample 90DmetaG_FD_182788 | JGI IMG/M metagenome (GOLD analysis project Ga0228672, IMG submission 182788) | Seawater microbial communities from Monterey Bay, California, United States - 90D | ecosystem: Environmental > Aquatic > Marine > Coastal | place: USA: California | collected 2016-11-08 | reverse complement strand
TTTTGTATATTTGCAGTATGATACCTAAAGAACAGAAAAACGGTAATACGCAATTGAACAAAGAAAGAGAGTCTTTCAATGATCGCGTAAATAGATTTAGTGTACTTGGCAAGACCAAGAAGGTTCAATGGGATGCTTCCAGAAGGCATCGTAATATTTAATATAATGTGGATACAAAACAAAACATATGAACAAGCAGATAACGGCTCTTTGCCAGCAAATTATTGGACTCAAACAACGACGTGGGACGAAGATTTTAATCCAAAAACTACAGCAGAAAATTGATAAAATTATGCGACACGCAAGTGACACGCAAGCGACAAACAAGAGTAGCTGATTCTCAGGGGTTTATAGCTCATATTTTAGGTAATGAAAAAAAATAAGTCAAAAAGCGACACGCCTATATAAGAAGAAGAGAAGAAGAGAAGAATTTAATTAAACTAAATATATATACATGATAGAAAAAGAGATTGTTTTTGATGGTGATGGCCGTGAAAAACTTAAAAGAGGAATTGATATCCTAGCTGAAGCTGTATCCTCCACACTTGGTGCGTCAGGAAAGACAGTAATAATAGAAGATGAGTTCGGAAATCCACACATTACCAAAGATGGGGTTACTGTAGCTAATAGTATTATACTTACAGATCCAATCGAAAACTTAGGTTGTAGTATTTTAAAGCAGGCTTCACAAAAAACCGCCAGCGAAGCTGGAGATGGTACAACAACTTCATGTGTCCTTGCTCGAGCTATCATAAACAGATGTTTTGAAAATATTAAGGATATCGAAAATGTAACTCAAGCCAAAGAAGGTATTGAAGCTGCAGCTAGAGATGTAGTAAAACTACTTGAAAAAGGTAGTAAAGAGGTAAATCAAAAAACATTACTCCAGGTGGCTACAATTTCTGCCAACGGAGACTCATATATTGGTGAACTAGTATCAAGTGCTTACCAAGAGGTAGGTAAAGATGGTATAGTTAATATGGAAGATTCATTGTCTGGTATAGATCATACTGAAGTTACTAACGGAACTCGAATAAAAAGAGGGTATGGAACCCCTTTTAGCATTAATAATTTAAGGTCAAAGTCCGTTGAGTATCAAAATCCTTTAATTGTGATAAGCGACACAAAGATAGATATGCATGAAAGACTGCATTTTGCCTTTGAACAGTCGATTAAGCAGAAAAGACCTCTACTTATCATTTCAGAACTAGATGATAGAGTAAAATTGTTTGTGGCTCAGAACATAAATAAGAAAAATCTTACATGTAACTTCATACATCCAGAAGGAGTGGGTATAAGTAAGTTTGAATTACTAGAAGATTTGTGTATGATGACAGGCGCGAGAATGATTTCAGAGCTTTCTGGAGACTCTAAGGATAATATCGACAAAAGTTACCTTGGAACTTGTGCTAGTATGGTCTCTAATAGCAACGAAACAGTGCTTATTTTTGAAAAAGACCAAAAAAACGACAAAAAAGAAGAGGTTATCGCCTACTTAAAAGAAGAAATTTCCAAAACAAGCAACAGAACCATAAAATATCACTTAAAAGATAGGTTATCTAAGCTTTCTGGAGGTGTTGCTACTATAAAATTAGCAGGAAACTCCGAAGTAGAGCTTAAAGAAAAGAAGGATAGAGTGGATGACTCCATCCACGCAACTAAAGCAGCCCTTGAAGAAGGTGTAGTTGCTGGTGGAGGTGTGGCACTTCTTGACGTATACTCAAAAATAAATTCGAAACCCGTTAGAAGCAGTTCAAATTCATTCGAAATGGGATATAAACTGATGATCGAGTCAATTCCTGACGTTTGGAAGAAAATTATATCAAATTCAGGTCAAGATTTAACGGTAGAAGAATCAAAAATGATGCTAAACAGAAAACCAAAGCAAGGTTTTGACGTAAAAAACAAACGATTTGGGAATATGTTCACTTTTGGTATAGTCGATCCGTTAAAAGTAACAAAAAATGCAGTTTTAAACTCAGCTTCTGTTGCTTCAACCATATTAACCACTTCTTGTGTAATATCTAACAAAAGAATCAATAAAAATGAAGGCAGTAGGTAATTATATCATAGTAAAAGACGAAGAAGTCATTCAAAAGAACGATTTAGGTCTAATTATAACAGAAGAATCAGATAATAACATTAGGTACATTATAGGTGAAGTAGTAAGTGTAGGAGCTGATGTGAAAGAAGTTGAGGTTGGGGGTAGAGTTTACTTTGATAAGATCGCAGGATCTAATTTAAGGGTAAATGGAGAAAAATTAAAAGCCATTAGAGAAAGGGATGTAGTGGTTATTCTTGAAAATGCTGATTCCATTATTTAATTACGAAGCTTATAGGATAATAATGGAGTCTTCTTTTGTGTTCAAGGGTAAGGATTACCTCTATTTCCCTGACGGGTGTAATTTTTACACACTATACAGAACCACAAGAAAGATTAACACCTTTTCTGAACTAGAATACATTGCTGAAAAGTTTATTCACCTCAACTCAGAATTTGATTTAGAAAAAATGAAGTCTTTGTTTGTAGGTTTATCAGACAGGGGTTCTGGGCATATAATAAGAACATATAGTCAATCTAGAGTAGAGGACATGATAGAAAGGGTGTTTTCTAAAAGAAAACTTCCGTATTGCGCTAGAAAAAGAAAAATAATTTTTAATCCATCAAAGATGATGGATAGGAAAACTAAAATGAAGATAGTTGGTGAGGTTATTGGAAGAAGGAATAGACCTACTAGCAATGAAATAGATTCTGTTATAGAAGAGCTTTGGTTAGATAAAGATAAAATAACAATTAGTAAAGTTGCAAAAAAATTAAATAAAACTCGGCACCTGGTCAGGTGGTATTTCGATCAAGACAAGCTTGATCAGTTTAAGTCATTGAACTTCGAGATAAAAGAAGAAAATGAAATGGCAAAAGCAATTGAAGCTATAGATGTTTTAACTGAAGGAGGTGATAAGTTAAAAATGAGAAGTTTAAAAAAAATCACTTCAATAAGAAACTACTCTTTACTAAAAAAAGCAGTTATTCGTTATCAGGAGAAGATTTAGCGTTCATTTTCTTAATTACTCTCTTGTAAATTTTATCCATATAGTTTTCGTTTTTAAATAATGGATTTGATCTTGGGTCTTCTGAAATAGGTTCTTCTTGTAGTAACTTCTTATAGGTTAAAGAGCATATGGATTTACCTTTGTGAGTAAGTTCATAAATCTTTGATCTACCATATTTTTCTTTTCCAGGTCTCCATTCTTTTATCAACCCCTTGGAAATCATCTCGTAAAATCTTTTCTTATCCCACGATAAAGTATTTCCATAGTAGTTGAAATCTTCCTTTTTAAAAAAAGGCATATCATACAAGTAAAGGAGCATATCTAGCTCCATTAAAGAAATTTCATATTTCCTTTTTATATAGTATCTTACTATTCTCCAATACTTTAGAAAGTTGTGTTCTCTCTTTCTAGGCTGTGTTTTAACTGTTTTATTAGAACCTCTTATGTATGATTTTATTTGAGTTTGTTTCATATTTATATTAAATAATGAAATGTTATTTTATTTATCTTTGCTGTAAATATAAAACATATTATTATGCCTTACGCAAAAAAATCCGAAGCAAAGAAAATGCTTAACAAGAAAAAGAAGAAAAAAACAAAAGCAAAGAAAAAAGGATATGGCAAGTAAAAGGCAGAAAAAAAAGAAAGGAAATAAAATTTGTTCAGCAGGTATTTCTTGGGCAAAAAGAACTTTCGATACCTATCCTTCAGCATATGCAAATATGGCTGCTAGTAAGTATTGTAAGGATCCTAATTATGCAAAAGGAGCAAAAAAGAAAAAGTAATGGGTGAGCTAAAAAAATGGCGTGATGAAAAGTGGGTTCGTATTGGAACTGATGGCTCTATTAAAGGAGCTTGTGGTACTAGTAAGAATAAAAAGAATCCAGATAGATGTTTGCCATTGGCTAAAGCCAAAAGCATGACTAAAGCTGAAAGAGCAAAGACTGCTAAGAAAAAGAAAAGAGCTGGGGCAAAAGGAAAAACAGTAGTTGCTAATACTAAAAGAGGAAGAGTAACTAAAAAATATACAAAAAGATAATTATGGCAAATATAAGCAGTTATACAAGTGATGCTACCATAGATCCAGCGGACAAAGTTATTGGTACTGATGGAACTAATGGAGCTGATCAAGGAAAAACAAAAAACTTCACTGTCTCAGCACTTACAACATATGTTTCAGCTCAAACACTAGCACACCCAGTTATACTAACAGGACTAGTAGATGCATCATCTGATCAAGATGCAGCTGACAACGGAGTCCCTCTGAATGGTGTTTATGAAAACAGTGGTCAATTATTTATAAGAAAATCATAATGGCAGATAAAAGTAAAATGGCTTGTAATAAGCCAAAGAAATCAGATAGGGCTGGTAAAAAGAAAATGGTTAAGGCTTGTTCAGGAGGTAAAGAAAAGTTAATTCATTTCGGAGCTTCTGGTTATGGACATAACTATAGTGCTGCTGCCAGAAAATCCTTCAAAGCTAGGCATAAATGTTCTACTGCGACCAATAAGCTAACAGCTAGGTATTGGGCATGTAAGAATTTATGGGCTGGCAAAGGTGGATCAAAGAAATCAAGTCCAAAAAGTAAAAGAGGAAAATATTAATATGGGAAAGTTTTTAGTAAAAATAGGATTAAAGATTCAAGAAGCTTGGTGTGGTTTTCAATGCTGGTGGAACTGGTTAGTTTCGAAAGCAATGTTTAAAGTTGAAAGCTGCCCTAATAAATTATGCACTTGTAAAAAATAAAAAACTATGAAATCAAGAGGGTTGGGCGATTCAATCGCTAAAGTTACAAAAGCTACAGGTATAAAATCATTTGTTGAAGCAGCTTCAAAAAAAATGAACAAACCATGCGGGTGTCAGAGTAGACAAGAAAAGTTAAACAAATTATTTCCATATAATAATGGCTCTAAGTAGAACAGCTAAATATTACAGAAAAAATCCTAAAGCTAGAATAAAGCACAGGAAAACTAGTGCGAAGGCTCAAAAGAAAAAAGAAGCTGTTCGTAAAAGAGTTGAGTGTAATTTATTTAATAAAAAAAACAAAAAATCTAAAAAAGGAGATAAATTAGATTGCTCTCACAAAAAAGGTAGATTAGTTTTAGAAAAACAAAAGAGTAACAGAGCCAGGGGTGGTGGAAAAAAGAAATAAAAAATAAGTAAACAAATATAAATAACTAGTAATGACTAACAAAATATCAGAAAACACTGAATTAACATTAGATTTAAAGACGCTAATAATTATAGTAAGCTTTGTCGTAACCGTAGTAGGTATGTGGTTTGCTATACAGGCAGATATACAGTTAGCCAAAGAGCTACCTGAAGCTGAGGTTAGCAGAACAGAGTATGATTTAAAGGATCAATTAATTAGAGAGACTATAATGAATACTCAACAAAAAGTTGAACAAAATAGTGATAAGCTTGACAAAATAGATGAAAAGCTTTATCAAATTATAAAAAAATAAATAATGAAAAAAGCAATAGTTCTATTACTGATTCTGTTTTCTAGCTCATTGTTTTCCCAGGAATATGTTTTATTGGAAATTAATTCTGAGTGGAATTGGTCAAATAAAGCTAAGGTAGACAGAATAAGAAACATACCTCATCAAATCGCTTACCTAGAGAATCAAACACCTAAGTTTAGAGAAAAGGTAAGATCAGTTCCCTTAGTTATACTATACAAAGATGGAAGGCCTATTATGCAATGGACGGCTGATATAAGCTTTAAGTTGGTTGTAAAAAAAGAAGAAGTACTGAAAGCTATAGCGAGAGAAGAAAAAAAATAAATTTTAATAAATGAGAGACATAAATAAAATCATATTGCACTGCTCAGCAACTAGAGAAGGTCAAGATATTTCAACAGAAACAATAAGAGGTTGGCATGTAAATGAAAGAGGGTGGTCTGATATAGGTTATCATTATGTTGTTTTGTTAGATGGAACTGTTGATAAAGCTAGACCAGTTGAAAGACAAGGAGCTCATGTTCGTGGAAAAAATAAAGGTTCTATTGGTGTTTGCTATATCGGAGGATGTGATGCAGATATGAATCCAAAAGACACCAGGAATGAAGCTCAGAAAAAAAGTTTAGAAGAGCTTATTACGTATCTAATGGAAAGCTATGATGATGCAACATTACATGGGCATAATGAGTTTTCTTCAAAAGCGTGTCCTTCATTTAACGTGCAAGAAGTATATAAAGAATTAATAGAATGTCATGAGTAAACCTAAAAAGAAATTTAAAGACACTAAAGTAGGAAGTTTCTTATTTAGTAAATTACCAGGACTTATTGGAGATGTTTTACCCGATAAAGGAGCTTTAGGTGTTTTGAAAAACATTATAGATAAAGATCCAGATACAACACCAGAAGAAAAAGCTCAATTACATAAAGAATTAGTTTCTATATATGAGCTTGAGGTGGCGGATAGAGACTCTGCTAGAAAAAGAGAAGTAGAAAAAGCTAAGTCAGGAGGCTTTGACTTAATGTTTAATCTTACAGGGCTTGTTGGATTAGCAGCATTTTCTTTTATTATATATGCGATTGTTTACCTAGATATTCCTGAGTCAAACAAAGAAGTTTGGATTCATCTTATAGGAATAAGTGAGGGTATTGTGCTATCAATTTTCGGATATTTCTACGGAAGCGCCGTTAGGAAAAACAAAGAATAACATGTCATAAATATATTATCTTTGCATAAAAGATAAATTAATGGCTAGCATAAATACTTACGCTATAGATCAGATACTTTCCGTTAGGGATAAAGTTATAGGAACTGATGTAGCGGGAATTACCACAAAAAATTATGAATTAGGAGATATAATATCTTTTTTTAACAAAAAAGGATTAATAGAGTCTGGTAATTCATCTTTTATTTATGATCAACAACCTCAGTCAGGAACTTCTAGGGTAGATGGGACAATAAGTTTTGATCCTCCAACGTCATCACAAGTTGCCTTTTCATCTATTAGCTTATTGTTGGTGTCAAATAAAGATCTTGCAGGAACATCTTTGAGTACATATTATTCAAACCTTGTTGGGTCTAGGATCATAATTCAAAAGTCTGGAGATCCTTCTAAATTTGGTATATACAATGTTACTGCGTCTACAGCCTCTCAGAAGTTTACTGGAGTAACTCAGATGAACTTAACGTATGTATTTGGTAACTCAAGCTTAGAAAACGAGTCTAATTATTTAATATCTTTGCTTCAGTATGATTACCTATCAGCAACTGATAAGAATTTTGTGTTTACACAAGCGACGCCGTCGGCATCTTGGAGCATAAATCATGGGTTAAATAAATTCCCATCAGTAACAGTTGTTGATTCGGCAGGGACTCAAGTAATAGGAGACGTTTATCATACAGACATAGATAATTTAACAATAACATTTATAAACCAATTTTCTGGTAAAGCATTTTTAAACTAAAACACCATGGCAGATATTAAATTTTTAAACAACATTTCATTAGAGAACCTACAGCTAAATAACGCAAAACTGCAGGTTGTAGCTTCAGACCCTACACTATCAGGTGCAGATTATGAAGGTAGGGTAATATATAACTCTACTGACAATGCTATTAAGTTTCACAATGGAGGAACAAGCAATTACTGGATTACATTAGACGGTTCTGGAGATATTTCATCAGTAACTGTAGGAGCTGGAGAAGGTTTAGAGGTTGAAGCTGGCTCTAACTCAGCAAACTCTGGAGCATTTAACGTTACTTTAGGTTTAGCAGATACTGTTGCTGGAGACGGTTTAACATACAATGCTGGAGTTATAAATGTTAACGACGACAATTCAACACTTACTATTGTTAGTGATGTGTTAAAAATTAAAGACTCTGGTGTTGGATCTAGTCAAATCGCTGCTGATGCAGTAGATGGAACCAAAATAGCTGATGATTCAATAGACTCTGAACACTATACAGATGGAAGTATTGATTTAGCTCACTTGGCAGCAGATAGTGTTGATGGAACTAAGATAATTGATGACGCTATTGATTCAGAGCATTATACTGACGGGAGTATTGACTTAGCGCATTTAGCTGCAGATTCAGTTGACGGAACCAAGATAGCAGACGATTCTATTGATTCAGAGCATATTGTAGACGGATCTGTAGATAATGAACATTTAGCTAATCCTTCAATTACAATAGGAACTACAGATGTAGATTTAGGCGATACAATAACTGCGCTGGTAGGTCTTACAGATTTAGATTTAACAGCAGCTGCTCACACAATTTTTGATACAGTTGGAGCAAACAACCTTACAATGGGTGCTTCAACAACAACAGTTATTATTCCTGGAGACTTACAGGTTACAGGAACTGTTACAACAAATAATGTAGAGACTATATCAACAACAAATGGTGTTGTTTTTGAAGGTAATGCTGCAGATGAACATGAATTAACTTTATTAGCAGGAAGTGTAACAGCGGACAGAACAATAACATTACCAGACGCTACGGGAACAGTGGCTTTAACCAGCGACTTACCTTCAGTAAACAATGGAACACTTACTGTTCAAGGAACTGGTGCTTTAGGAGGTACTGGAACATTTACAGCAAACCAATCAGGAAACACAACGATAAGTATAACTCACGACGATACATCTTCTCAGGCTTCTGTAGATAATTCTGGACTCACCGTTATACAAGATGTTACTCTAGACACATACGGTCATACTACAGGTTTAGCTTCAGTTGATTTAACTGCTGGTGTTGATGGTAGAATTACAGCTAGAGAATTTTCTGCTCTTATTGGAGATAATAGTGCTACAACTTTAATACTTAAAAATAGTGGAGCTTCAGGAACAGCTCAATCAAATCATGGATTAGGAACAGACTCTACTTCCTTTTTAATTCAATTAATAGAGGTTTCTTCAGGCTCAACAGTATATGCTGATGTTCAGAGAGCTTCTGGTGGTGTTGTAAACATTATATTTGCATTAGCGCCTGCGTCTAACGCAATCAGAGTGCTTGTGAGTAAGATAGGTTAATATAAATTAAATCAAATGATAATTAAATTAAAGTATAACAAAATCGAGAAAACGCTCGAAGTAAGTAATGATATTCCCGAGTGTGCGATTGTTGTTAATAACAATGCTACAATAGATATGGATGAAGATATAGTTTTTGAACTTGCTCTTGATACTACTTATTTAGCAGAAACACAACAGGATTTAGATGGCGAACTTAACAAGTAGTCAGTCTGGAAATTGGACTAGTTCATCTACATGGGGAGGTTCAACTCCAGCTGACGGAGACATATTCACAATATCACAAGGGCATAAAGTCACTGTTAATTCTGATATAAGAGCAGGCGTTGGTTTCGGAGATATTCTTGTTCGTGGTTGTTTGCATTTTGATACTGGAGGGAAAATTAGAATAAACGGAAGAGTTACCGTACAAGGTAATGGTTCTACTGATTATTCAAAAACAGACGGTGTTTCTGCTCAAGACTTCACCGAAGGAGGAAGCTCTTCAGGGGCTTTATTGTCTGCAACTGGTAACAATATACATTTAGAGTTTGAAGGTTCTAATTCTGATCAGCACGGTATATGGATAGAGGCCACTACTTATTCATCTTGGAAATTTATAGGTGACGACAGTGTTACAACCACAGAGCTTAGTAGTGTTGCTAACCCAGGAGATGAATATCTTACTGTAGATAACACAACAGGCTTTGGTCTTGGTGATTGGGTTTCTATTTATAACACAAACAACGCTAGACCCGAAGAACAAAAAGATGAAGGTTGTTGGGTTCATGACGTAGATGCGTCTAACAATAGAATATATATAAAAAAATTCGTTGGCCCAAAAGCAATAGTCACTTCTGCTTTAGGCTCTTCTTTAGTTGTTGATCATTCTAAGATATTTAGAGTTGGTTATAAAATCATCTTTGGAACTGGCAATAATAGAAACGTTAGAACAATAACTTCTATAAACGGCAACACTTTAATCTTAAACTCAAATATATCTGGCACTATATCAAGTGGCACTGAAGTGTATGAAACGGGTTTAGATAAAAAACACGCTATAGATCGTAAGGTTAGAAGAAACTCATCGGTGCTAACTAGTGCCGCCGCTGTAAACGATACGACTATAACCATAAGTGATGCAACAGATATTCTCGTTGGAGATTATATAAATATCGATGTAAATAACGACGTTGATACAAGCTGGGATTACAATAGTGAATACGTTGTTACTGCCAAAAGCGGTAACACATTAACGCTTAACACAGCTATAACAAATGCAAGAAAAGTTGGTAGCTTAGTTCAAAGATTAAATAGGTCAATAACCATAGAAGGCGTAGACACAGATGTTAGGGCTTTTTGTTATGTTAAATACTGGACTGATAGTAGTAGAGCTGGCACAAGAGAAATTGGTTTAAAAGATATACGTTGGCACAGAATGGGTGGTAACACTAATAACAATTTTTACCGTGGCGCTTGTTTCGTTTCAGGATATAACAGTGATTATAGAAACTTCTCATCAAATTCAAATGAAGACTATCAGAGTAAATATGAAAATTGTGTAGTTCATAGTTCAACTAACAGGAGTAATTACACGGGTATGAATACTAGGCATGTCCAAGGTTTTATATGGAGGAACTGTATTTCAGTTAACGCGGGTAACCATGCGTATTGGCAATGGTCAAGTCATTACAGCATGCAGTTTATGAACAACTACGCTACAAGAAACGCATACGCAAACCTTGATAATGGCGCAATGTATGATTCCCCTGAGTATGGGTACAACTACTTAACAAGATCCGATGACCACGGTATTCTGCTTCACCACATGAGGAATATATGTAACGTTCACAACAACATTATATTAAATAGCGAGCAGAAACCTTTATACATATATTACCAAACAGGTGGAACGCAGTTTAGAAGAATGCACATTGATGGTTTTAGAGCTATACCATACGTTGGCATGGGTGGTGGACACGCGCATTTTGTAGATTCATACATACAAAACAAATATTATAAACAAATACCAGGTGTATATGCTGGTTATACAGATACTTTTGGTATAGTAGATAGTAATGATTACTTTGGTAGTAGCGGTTGGGATTCTAGGGCTGATTACACCAGAAACCCAGGTTTTGGTATGTACAGTGAATACATGGATTGGAATTTTGAAGAAGGAAGTTTTGCTGTAATTGAAGCAGCTAATTTAGTGTACCAAAAAAGTACTAGTAAGATATGGGGGCTTGTTAACTTAAGAACAGAGACTTCGATAGCGCTACAGTCTCATGTTTATGTTCCAGCCAATACATCTGTTACTATAACGGGTGAGTTTAAAGGGGAAAACAATACAGGTTACACAAAACCTCATTTAATAGCAAAAAAATTATCTAACAGGTATTTAGGTAAACACGAATTAAATGACAGCAGTACGTTTTCAACAAGTAGTGATGTTGCGGTTAAAAACAGTAATATATATGGCTTTGTGGATCAATCTCAATTTACTAGTGACAGCCAAGGACTTTGGGAGAAGAAAACATTAAATATAGTTGCTCAAAAATACGCTTATAGATTAGTGGCTGGTTACAGAATAGACAGCGATAATCAAGAAGAGGTAGGTTACATAAAAGATTTAGACGTTGTGCTTTCTAAACCTGGAAAATTAAGGTCAAGGCATTTTGAGTCGAGATCAAAAGGAAGTACTAGTAAGAAAAGAATATCAGGAAGAATTTAAAATATAAAATATGTCAATACCGTTTTTAAATAATATAGTAATAGACGACGCGGGTCACTTGCAGTTTAAAACAGCAGCTGGATTAAATGCTGGTAAAATAAATCAAGATGGTAATGACTTAGTTTTAACGAACGCTGTTGGGGATATTTTACTTGGAGACGGTTCTTCAGATGTTTATATAGGAGATGGCACTAATAACGTAGATATAATATTTGAGCAATCAGGATCTATTACAGGTGATGGCAGCGCAGTAACACTTACGCTGGGTGGTGCTAATACAACTTTAAATTTAGAAAATCCTAACATAAATGGTTCTGTAACTCTACCTACTACAACTATAAATAGTAAAATGACGTTTGGAACTTCAAGTGGTTACATACTATTTGATTACGAACCAGCAAATTATGATGGTACTACATCAGTTCCTATGATAAAAGTAGATAGAGCTGGTAGTGAACTAACAGTTTTAGAAAGAACATCAATAAACGGCGCTATATTGCTTGGTAATGATGATTCTGTTATAATAGCGGCTGGAGATACCAGAACCACTATGAGAACTAATATTAATGAAGGCAGTGAAGAGGTTATATTTGCTGCTGAAAGCGGTTTTGCTGCTTATGGTTTTCCCGATAATATGTCTGGTGGCTGGAATGCTAGACAACAATTTAGATTTTACACTGGCGGTACTACTATTGGAAATAATGGTTTATATATAGGTAGTGGTGGTGATACACAATTTATAGATTTAAGTAGAAACTTAAAAAATATTGGA
>Ga0228672_1000930_pt1 | contig 12548 bp, 11 predicted proteins | sample 90DmetaG_FD_182788 | JGI IMG/M metagenome (GOLD analysis project Ga0228672, IMG submission 182788) | Seawater microbial communities from Monterey Bay, California, United States - 90D | ecosystem: Environmental > Aquatic > Marine > Coastal | place: USA: California | collected 2016-11-08 | reverse complement strand
CTTTTATGATTTGCGTATTAATAACCTCTTTTGGTTTCGCACAAAACGTTTCCACGGGGCTTGTAACACTTACTACTGGGTTTACAGTACAATTTGATGTCAATGGCACTACCAATATAGTTACAATGACAATGGTGGGGCCTGCTGATAAATGGTTAGGTGTTGCTTTAAATGTAAATTCTGGTAACGGGATGGGTTCTGGTGGTGAAGATGTTATTATTTATTCTGGGTCTAGTTTATCGGATCGGAATTTTACAGGAGGATTAAATACTCCAAATACTGATGCTTCACAAGATTGGACAGAATTAAGTAATTCTGAAACTAATAATGTTCGTACAATTGTAGCGACCCGTGCACTAAATACTGGCGATTCTAATGATTATGTATTCACGACTACGAGCGGTACAGGTCTTCCGTTACTTTGGGCAATTGGTAATAATCTCACTTTAGCTCAACATGCCGCTAGAGGTGCAGAGCCTTCCACTCTTGGTACTGAAACACTTGCACTTACCCCAGAATTTCAAGTGTATCCCAATCCAGTAGATTTGGAACTGAATGTTCAGTTTCCTGTTAGCATACAAAAAGCAAACATCGCAGTGTATAGTGTTTTAGGAACTTTAGTTTTTCAAGCTGATATGGACCAATGGAACTCAAAAATTAATACATCGGAGTGGAGTTCAGGAGTTTTTATTATGAATATTAGTTCAGGGGATTTCTCTCAAACAAAACGTATTATCAAACACTAATAATTAGTTTTTAGTATAATTTATAGAAACCATTAGATGTATTTCTAATGGTTTTTTTTAACTTTAACCAATGAAACAAAAGCTAACCACCCTATTTTTACTTTTTAGTATTATGCTTTACTCTCAAGAAGACTTGTTGAGTGAAATAGACACAGACATCGACACTCCTGTATATGCCTCGGCAGTATTCAAGGGATTGAAAGTTATAAATTTTGAATCGACAAAATTAGTTGCTAAAGGCGGATTTAATTTTATTGTGTCGCACCGATTCGGAACGGTTAAAAATGGTTTTGAAAACCTTTTTGGATTGGATGAAGCTGTAACCCATTTGAACTTTGTATATGGGATTTCAGATCATTTTAATGTGAGCGCTTCTCGAAGTTCTAATCAAAAAATTTATGAGCTTGCAACTAAGTTCAGATTGGCAAGACAACAAGAAGGAAAGCTACCGTTTACTTTGGCTGCATATACCTCTGTTTTAGCAAACACGGCATTAGATACCGATAATTTGCCCAAGTTAAGATTTGAACACCGCTTGAGTTATGTTGGTCAATTGATAATTTCTCGAAAACTAACAAAAGAACTTTCACTCTTAGTGTCTCCTACATTTTTTCATGACAACTATGTGCTCGACGATTCCCAAGAAAACTCTCAATATGCTGTTGCTTTTGGTGGGCGTTATAAGCTAGGTGCACGTTGGTCTATAAATATGGAATACGGCATGCATTTAAACAGAAGCTCAACTTCCTTGTATAACAATCCATTTTCAATAGGAGTTGATTTAGAAACTGGAGGACACGTTTTTCAGTTGCATTTTACCAATTCTCAATCCATGAATGCCAACGGAGTTTTTGGAACCAGTACAGGAGATTGGGGCGAAGGTGATGTGTATTTTGGATTTAATCTAGCACGCTCGTTCTAACAGCTAGCTGAACTAATGATTGAAATCTATTTTAGATTCAATTTTCGGAATTTCACGCAGTTGCATCTCGTTTTGGAGTTTATCAACTTTTGCTTTTAAATCCTTAGTTAAAATCTTTTTATTTCGCTTTTCCATTGGAGGATTCAGCTTTTCGGCATTCTCAAATTTAATGACATTTTCTAAAATTTCTCTTGGAAGTTGCGTACCTGCTTTGCTTAAAGTATCTAAAAATTCTCGTGCAAAAAATTCATCAATTTGAATACGTCTCTTAGTGGTATGTGCAAACTTACCAATGATCCTACACACATTATCACGATCTTCGGGACTTAGTTTGTCAGCAAATTCATATTCTTCAATTTTCTTTAGACTCAAGATAATTGGCTCGAGAGCATCTTTGGTAATGATATACACATTGTAATCGCCAATATTGTAATGAAACTGATCTATTACGTCTAAGGTATTTGATGGTATAACTAAAAACAAATCATTTTTTACATTATCATGCTTGGCATACTTTTTTAAATTCTCAGTTTGTAATTTGATATATTTAGGGAAATTTGAAAGGTCATCATTCGCTGGACTTTTCGCATCAAAAACAATCAACTGATCCATGATTTCGATAGAATTATCAGGTTTATTTCTGGGGTGCGGAAAATTTTCTTGATTGATGTAAGTAATAATATTATTTCTACAGATATGTTGAATATGATTTTCAACATCTTTTTCGTGTTCAGACCATTTTAATTTCATTTTATTTAAGTGATCCTCCTTTTCCTTAACACGATCGTCGTTGAGTCGTTCTTTTTCTTTTTCTAATGATTCTTGTAGGGTTATTGCTGCGGCGATATGTTTTTTGGATTCAAGTTGTCTTCCTTCTTCTGCTTTCTGTAATGAAACCGTTTCAACTTTTAAATTATTTCGTTCTATTTCAAGACGTTTCAACCCTTCTTCAAGTTTTGCTTTTTCAATTTTTAGTTGTTCAAAAGCTTCCATTTTTGCAGAAGCAATATCAAACTTCTTCTTTAGATTAGAGAAATGCAGCTCTTTTTCAATAGCTTCATTTTCTAACTGTGAAATTCTAGAATCTTTCTGCTCTAATTGTTGTTCTAAATTAGTGTTTGGGGTTTTTAGATATAGCGCCAATAAAATAAAGCCAATAACAATACAAGCTAGAATGATAAATTCCATAATAAATAAGTTAACCCTAAGCTAATAGGGGGGTGGTTAAAAAGAAAATAAAATGCGTAAAATCGCTTAAGCTAAATTAAGATATTTTTTTTGAACATAATTAAACCCAAGAATCATTACTCCAGAAAAAAAGAAATCTCCTAGAAGTGAATTCCTAAAAAATGGAATTGCGAGGGTGTAGCATTCAATAAATCCAGTCCAAGTTTTTGGGTATCCAATCAGCCAAACCCCAAAATTAGTAATGACGAAAAAACTGACACTACCTAATAGAATTGTGAAAACACTTGGTTTTTTGGTTTGGGTTCCAATAAAACTAACGACTAAAAACGCAGCATATACAACAATTGAAATGCTGTGAAACCCTAAAAATAAATCCGATAGTACCATAATAAACAATGGGACTAAGTATGCCATAGATTTTTGAGTAAAATAAAGTCCTCCAAAAAGAGCAATTGCAGTAATTGGGGTGAAATTTGGAAGGTGGGGAAGTAGTCTAAACAAAACAGCCAATAGCATAAATGCTATGATAACAATCTGTTTTTTAGATAAGTAGGAATTTAACATAAAAGTAGTTTTAAACAAAAATAATAATATTTCAATTAATTTCATCTTTTGTGTTAGAATTTTTTACATTTGATCCGAATTTTGGTTTGGATATTTATTTTTAAATATTTCAATTAAAAGGGAATCTGGTTAAAATCCAGAGCTGTTCCCGCAACTGTACACTTAGTTTTGCTTTTGCAAAATGCTTTTGATTCCAAGCTTTGTCACTGGAAATTTCTGGGAAGACTAATCAAAAGACGTAAGCCAGGAGACCTGCCTTATTCAAAAACAATGTTAAACTTTCGGGATAGAAGTTTTCATACATTATCGTATGCCCTTCAATCTCGACTAATTAAATTCAAATGACCTACAAGTCCTACCTTTTAATCGTACTTTTTTTATGTGCCCAAACTCAAATTATTGCTCAAAACATTACAGAAGAATCCCTAGATGAGGTTGTTGTAACCGATTCTCGTTTTGAACTCAAACGTGAAAACTCGGGGAAAACCGTGATTAAAATCACTCAACAAGAAATTGAAAACAACCAAGGCCGTACCTTTTCACAACTCATAAATACCAAAAGTGGTATTGAAATTAATGGAAGTCGAAGTAATGCCGGACAAAACTTAGGCGTTTATGTTCGTGGTGGGAGAAACCGCCAAGTTTTAGTTTTAATTGATGGTGTTCAAGTCAATGACCCGTCTCAACTCAATGGAGATTATGATTTTCGATTACTTGACTTGAGTCAAATAGAATCTATTGAAATTATTAAAGGCGCTTCTAGTACACTTTATGGAAGTGGTGCCGCTGCCGCTGTTATTACTATTACCACCAAAGCAGCGAATGCCAAAAAATTGAGTGCTGTATTTTCATCGGCCCTAGGAACTAATCAAACGGAATCCGATCAAAACAATAATATAGCAGACTTTAACAATAGCGTTGCTTTTAGTGGTACGCTAAATAAGTTCACGTATCGCACCGCTTTTAACAATCAATTTTCGGACGGATTATCAGCAGCAACTGGTGATGAAAATGAGAATGATGCGTTTTCCAAATATGCAATTGATGTGAATCTTGGCTATAAATTCAGCACGAAATTTTCTTTAAATGTTTATGGAACGTATACCGATTCAAAATCAGATATTGATGGATATGATGCAAATTTTAATTTTGTGGATACTCCAGATGAGTTTAACAGTTCTCAATCGCGTTTAGGGTTGTCTTCGAAATTCACTTACACTAATGGAAGCCTTAATTTGAATGCGGGCTATAGTGCATACGACAGAGCATTTGTTTCTCCCTATCCGTCCCTGTACGAATCCAATAACTTAGTATTTGATATCTATAATAAATATGAATTTGACCAAACGTTTTATACAATTATTGGATTGAATGTAATTGAAAATAATGCAACGTTTTCTAATGATGAAACGTTTCGAATTACAGATCCTTATGCGAACGTTGTATATGTTTCAGACTTTGGTTTTCATATGAATACTGGATTACGCTTGAATAACCACAATGTATATGGGTCCCATTTTATTTATAATTTTAATCCATCGTTTACCCTTAAATCAAACACAGGATATACAAAGTTTTTCGGATCTTACAGTACCTCTTTCATAACCCCTTCCTTATCTCATTTATATGGCGATTTTGGTGCTAATATTGATTTAGAACCCGAAGAGAATTTAACCGTAGAGGCAGGAGTAGAATTTAAATTAAATGCTGATTTTAGAATCTCTGGATTGTTTTTTAGTAGAGAAGAAAAAAATACTGTTTTATGGATTGACGGAGGATATTTGAATGCAGCTGATGAGTTGTATGCAAGAGGTGTAGAGGTTGAGTTGAAAACAACTCCTACAGAAAAATTATCAATTGAAACCAACTACACCTTTACGGAATATAAAGAAACCTTGGCACGCAGAATTCCTAAGCATAAAGCGAATGTTCAATTGGGTTATGATATTTCAAAAACCACTTTTACATCCTTATCCTATCAATATACACACGAAAGATTTGAAAATAGTTTTGTCCCTTTTTTAGAGAGTTATAGTATTGTTAATTTCTACATAAACCACAGCGCCTTAAAACAAAAGATAACATTTTTTGGTGGTCTTGATAACATCTTTAACGAAGCTTTTGAAGATGTTCCTGGCTATGCAACCAAAGGACGTAATGTGAGGTTAGGGTTTAAACTCACACTTTAAAAACAGAAACTAATCGATATACATTTCTTGAGAATGTGGCTTAAATGAATTCGAATCCAAAACAGGGCTGACACCCTGTGTATCAATTGCAAGTCTTCCAGTTTCAATTGCTGCTAGTGCAGCGGCAAGTAAAGGTTCATTGGTTTCTCCTAAAACACCGTAATTAGAAACGTTTTCTTTGACTTCAATAGTAGGTACCAAACCTGTTGGTGGAACTTCTAAATCGTCTTTGTTTACGGTAATTGCTACCAAAGGTTGTAGTGCGTAAAGATGACCAGGGTTGGCGCCTTGTCTTAGAAAGTTTGGAGAATCATAAAGCGTAACAGATGCTTGAGATTTCCCAACAGTTTTAGTGCCAATATGAACCACATTGATATAAGATCTTAAACTGTTTATAATCATTTCACTAGCAGAAGCCGATCCCTTTGTGGCTATGATAAATACCTTGTTGAGTCCAACAGAATTAATGGCGATACCATCTGAAAACGTGTTATCAAAATCGTAATTTGTATTGTTACTCTGCAAGTCATTATTGTATTGTAGTTTGGCAAATATTCCATTTGAAATCCCTGTAATCATACTTCCTAAAATACGGGCAGAATTTACACTCCCACCTGGGTTATAGCGTAAGTCTAAAATGAGGTTTTGAATATTTTGTGATTGAAATTCTGCAAATACAGCATTCAATTGTTCGTCATAATCTGCCACAAATCCATTGTACATTATATAGCCGACGTTCTCATTGTTCGAAGTTAGAATTTTTATTTTGAAAATTGGATTCTCAGAAAAAACTGTTTTTGTAAGGGTGATTGTTTCAGTACTATCTGTTATACTGTCATCATCAGAAGTGTCTGTTCCGTTTGTATTATAACTCGCTAAATTTAGCGTGTACGTTTCACTACTCAAAAGCGAACGTAAGTTATCTTCTGTTAATGCGATACCATCAATTTTATTAAAAATTTGCCCTCTAACCAAATTGACTGTGCTCGCGTTACTATTGGGTTGTACCAGACGTACGACTCCAAACAATTCAGTCGTACTTCCTGGAACATCATAAAAATTAAACTCCGCTCCACTGGTTTTGGTGATTCCGCTAAATTGTTGTTCGAGTGCAATATAATCACTTGTAATCCAACTGAAACGGTCCACAATTTCTCGCTCATAAATCAAACTTTCAAACAAATCTTCTGGACTCTCATAACTGTTCAAAAAACTTTGATAGTCGTTGTCTGATGCAAAACGATCATTGCCTAAATTGGGACTGTTATTTTTGTATAGATAGGCAAAATTCATTGCGTTCCAAACAAAATTTTTGATATCAGTGGATAAAGAAATTGAATCGTCATTGTCTTTAAAACAACTGAGCGTGAGACTTAATACAAGGGTAATTAGTGCAAATTTAGAAATTGATTTCATTGGACTTATTTTTTCTGTAAGGGCTATAATGTAATATCCACTTCATAATAGTCTTTAATATTAAGGTTTTACTGTGAGTGGTTTTATAGGTAGTTACAAATTATTTCGTTAACGACATTAGAGTTACAACTATTAATACTTTTAAAAAGTATTAAATTAAAGCCTTTTTTAATAGCTTTGAACCTAGGCAACTAATTTAGACTATTTATTACAAAACAAAAATTATTTCACATTCTTGTAACAAAAAAAGAATTGAGTCGTCTTTAAATTGTAACCCTTTGATATCTAATGAACGAAAATGAATATTTGAAAATTGTCACTCCTTTTAAGGATAAGGTTTTCCGAGTAGCGAAACGTTTGTTGGTATCAACAGAGGAGGCTGAAGATGCTACTCAAGAAGTGTTTTTAAAACTATGGAAGCATCGGCAAAAACTTAAAGACTATAACAGTCCTGAAGCATTTGCAATGACAATAACAAAAAATTGGTGTTTTGATCGTTTAAAATCAAAACAAGCACAAAATTTAAAAATAGTACATAACAATTATAAAGATCATTCTCAATCCTTACAACAATCAATCGAGGTTAATGATAGTCTTAAATGGGTAGAAACACACATGGATGCATTACCCAAAACACAAAAATTAATACTACAACTCAGAGATATTGAACACTATGAGTTTAATGAAATAGCAAAAATTCTGGATATGAATGAAGTCACCATAAGAGTGTCTTTATCTAGAGCAAGAAAAACAATTAGAAAAAAACTAATGAAGACCCATAATTATGGAATTAAAACACATTGAAAGTCTTTTAGAAAAATACGAAGATGGGCAAACATCTTTACAAGAAGAAGCACAGTTAAAACACTATTTTACAACTGAAACTGTGGCACCTCACTTAGAAGTTTACCGCTCTATATTTACTTATTTTGTATCCGATAAGCAACATTCTAGCCAGAGTCTTTTACACACGACGCGCAGCACTTCTGTTCAGTACCGGTGGTTTACATCAGCTGCAGTCGTTGCTATTATGTTTAGTGTTTTTATGACGTTTACTTCTGAAGATGAATTTACTAAGCTTACAAATGAAGAGCAATTAGTTTACAATGAAACCCTTAAGGCCTTTGATTTAATTTCAAATCATATGCATAAAGCAACAGTCCAATTAAATGCTTTAAACATAATCTCAAACTCTTTTGAAAAAGGACAACAGAATGTTGTTTTTTTAGAAGAATTTAATAACTCAACTAACAAAATATTTAACTTAAAATAATTAAATTAAAAATTAAAAAAAATGAAAAAAATTGTAGTAGTTCTTAGTTTACTTTTAGCTCCAATTGTCTTATCAGCGCAAAGCATATTTGAAAAATATGAAGATCAAGAACATGTAACCTCTGTAGTTGTTAACCAAAAAATGTTTAAAATGTTGGCTAATATCGACGTTCAAACTAATGATCCCGATTCCGATGCGTTTATCAACCAAGTAAAAATGCTTGATAATTTGACCGTCTTTACAACCGATAATATTGGGGTTTCCAATTCCATGAAAAAAGATGTTGATAAGTATATTAAAAGCTCAAAGTTAGAAGAACTTATGCGAATCAAGGATGGCGATCAGACCGTTAATTTCTTTGTTTTGGAAGGTAAAGATGATAACCATGTGAAAGAACTTCTAATGTTTGTAAACGGATTAGGTGATATTACTAAAGAAGAAAATATTTCTATAAACGGAAAACAACGTGTCATTGAAACCGTTCTTTTATCACTCACTGGAGATATTGATTTACGTCAAGTTTCAAAACTTACAAATCAACTGAATGTTCCAGGCGGTGACCAACTCAAAAAAGCAACAAAAAAATAAATGAAACTGTTTCTCAAATTTTTTACAATTTTTGGTTCAGTTCTCGTTTTAGGATGTTCTCAAGAATTAACGCTTCAATCCTATTTTGTAGCCCATCAAGAAGCCTCCGGTTTCATGTCTGTTGACATTCCGATGTCCTTTTTGAATCCTGATGAAATAGAACTTTCGGACGATCAAAAAGAAGCGGTAGATTCAATTGATAAACTCAACATGCTTGCCTACAGTTTGAAAGAAGGTTCTGAAGAAGAATTTAACGCCGAATTGACTACAGTCAAAACACTATTAAAAGCAGAACTCTACAACGATCTCATGCGAGGTGGCAATTCTACTGATGGCAGACTTTACATCAAATATATTGGAGAAGATACCGAAATAGATGAGCTCATTATATTTGGTTTTTCTTCTGATAATGGATTTGCTATTATCAGGGTATTAGGAGATGATATGGAACTCTCAAAAATCATGAAGCTTGAATCCGTAGTAGATCAGTTTGACACTGAAAATGCCAACGTTGAAGACTTTATGGGATTTTTACTCTAAAAGCAAACGCAGTTTAATCTATAAAAAAGCCACAATTTGTGGCTTTTTACAGTTATATCCCTGTATAGTTAGAAGGTGTAATGGCTCTCAGTTCGGCCTTAATAGCATCACTAATTTCTAGGGTATCAATAAAATTAGAAATGGACGTTTTACTAATGGCTTCATTCGTTCGAGTTAACCCTTTTAGTGCTTCATAAGGATTAGCATAACCTTCACGTCTTAAAATGGTTTGAATTGCTTCAGCAACAACCGCCCAATTGTGTTCTAAATCATCTTCTATTTTTGAAGGATTTATCAATAATTTTTGCAATCCTTTTACAGTGGATTTAAAAGCAATGAGGGTGTGGGCAAATGGCACTCCAACATTCCTTAGAACGGTACTGTCGGTCAAATCGCGTTGTAGCCTAGAAATAGGAAGCTTTGCCGATAAATGTTCAAAAACTGCGTTCGCAATCCCTAAATTTCCTTCACTGTTTTCAAAATCAATAGGGTTGACTTTGTGAGGCATAGCCGAACTACCAACTTCACCTTTTTTAATCTTTTGTTTAAAGTAATCCATGGACACATAAGTCCAAAAATCACGATCCAAATCTATAATTATGGTATTGATCCGTTTTAAGGCATCAAACTGTGCCGCCATATGGTCGTAATGTTCAATTTGTGTGGTAGGGAAGGAGTGGTGAAGTCCTAGCTTGTCTTTTAAAAAGTTATGAGCAAATGCTTGCCAATCAATTTGTGGATAAGCAACCTTATGGGCATTGAAATTTCCTGTAGCACCTCCAAATTTCGCAGCATTTGGAATCGATTTTAAAGCCTCAAACTGAGCTTCCAAACGTGTAACAAAGACTTGAATTTCTTTTCCAAGACGTGTGGGTGAAGCGGGTTGTCCGTGTGTACGTGCCAACAATGGAATGGACTCCCATTCAGAAACCAATCCTTTTAAGCAGTCCAACAACGTGTTGTACTCTGAAATATACACTGATTCAATCGCATTATTAATGCTAAGTGGAATTGCAGTGTTATTAATGTCTTGAGAGGTTAGTCCAAAATGAATAAACTCTTTATATTCAGAAATTTGAAGTGCATCAAATTTATCTTTTATAAAATATTCAACTGCTTTAACATCGTGATTAGTAATGCGTTCAATATCCTTAATCGCTTGTGCATCTTTAGAAGAAAAATCATTATAAATCGCTCTTAACTCCTTAAATAAGCTTGAATTAAACCCGTTTAATTGTGGTAATGGAAGTTCACAAAGTGCAATAAAATATTCAATTTCCACTAAAACACGGTATTTGATGAGAGATTCTTCAGAGAAATACTCTGCCAAAGCCTCGGATTTTGATCTGTAGCGACCATCAATTGGTGAAATAGCATTTAGCATGGAAATAGACATAATCGTATTGTTTTTTTGAAGCTACAAATATAGGACTTTTCTGTCATAGTAATTGGACTTGTTTTTAAGTTTTTCTACGTTATTAACACTTCAATTAAATATTAAAATTCATTTGGTAACTAAATAATTTTAATAACTTTATACTTTAATCAATTGAAGCATGAACACTAAGAAAAAAGTACTAATAGGATTAGTGATTGTATTTGGAATCGCTCAATTTTTTCAACCCAAAAAAAACCAAGGCAACCTAGAATCTGTAGCCCTTTTTTTAGAAGAAACTCAGGCTACAAATGAAGTTCAACACATTTTAGAACATGCCTGTTTTGATTGTCATAGCAGCTCTACAAACTACCCTTGGTACAACTCCATCACTCCTGTGAATTACTGGTTAAATGGTCATGTCAAAGAAGGAAAAAAACATTTTAATGTATCCGAATGGGATACCTACTCAGTGAAGAAAAAAGACCATAAACTCGATGAGTTGATTGAAGAACTTGAGGAAGAATCCATGCCGTTGGCATCTTACACTTGGACGCATAAAGAAGCACAACTGTCAAAAACTCAAGTACAAACTTTAGTAGATTGGGCCAATAGCATACGCTCCAATTATGGACAAGACAGCCTTAACAACTAATTCAGCATCATGCAGTCAACATTACTTGTAATTGGATTTGTCTTTCCGGAGCCTAACTCTTCAGCAGCAGGGTCGAGAATGCTTCAGCTTATAGAAGCATTTCAATCGAAGGACTATCACATTACTTTTGCCACAACTTGTAAAAAATCTGACAATGCATTTGATTTAGAGTCCATAGGGGTGAGTGTTGCAGAAATTGAACTCAACAATTCGAGTTTTGATTCGTTTATAAAACACTTAAACCCTACCGTTGTGATGTTTGATCGGTTTATGACCGAAGAACAATTTGGCTGGAGAGTCGATCAACAGTGTCCGGATGCCTTAAAACTATTAGATACCGAAGATTTACATTTTCTAAGAAAAGGACGACAAAAGGCGTTCCATTCAAATCAACAAGTTGAGGATGATTTTTTCACCACCGATACAGCTAAGCGCGAGCTTGCCAGCATTTACAGAAGCGATCTGACTTTAGTAATTTCCGAAACGGAATTGAAACTGTTAATCCACACTTACAAAGTAGATCCTGCGTTGTTGTGCTATCTTCCTTTTATGATTGCTTCTGAACATTGCGAACCACATCCCAATTGTAAATCTTTTTCTGAACGCCAGGATTTTGTAGCGTTGGGTAATTTTTTACACCCTCCAAATTTAGATGTGGTACGGCATTTAAAAAAAGACATTTGGCCCCACATTCGAAAAGCACTTCCAGAAGCTAAATTGCATGTTTATGGGGCTTACGACACTCCAAACATTAAAGCTATGCACAATGAAAATCAAGGGTTTTTGATTCATGGATTTGTGGATAATGCATTTGAAATTTTAAATTCGTCCAGAGTGTTGTTGGCACCGCTTCGTTTTGGGGCAGGTCTAAAAGGTAAACTCATTCAAGCCATGCAAACAGGAACCCCATGCGCCATGTCTTCTGTTGCTGCTGAGGGGATGTTTGGAGCAATGAAACCCAATGGGATAATACAAGATACTATCAGTGAATTTGTAGCCCGTACAGTTGATTTGTATTCCAACAGTTCAGAATGGGAAGTGTTTCAAAACCAAGGATTTTCGGTTTTAAAACATAGATTTGAAAACACAACG
>Ga0228672_1000926_pt1 | contig 12580 bp, 12 predicted proteins | sample 90DmetaG_FD_182788 | JGI IMG/M metagenome (GOLD analysis project Ga0228672, IMG submission 182788) | Seawater microbial communities from Monterey Bay, California, United States - 90D | ecosystem: Environmental > Aquatic > Marine > Coastal | place: USA: California | collected 2016-11-08 | reverse complement strand
AGTGCTCAAATGTCTGTCTATGGCGCACTTTTGAAAAAAATGCCGCCGGGCGGAAACGTGTTTTTGAGTCACTTTATCGCACGAACAAAAATCGCCCAAATTGGCGTTTCCGCCCGGCGGCATTTTTTTCAAAAGTGCGCCATAGACAGACATTTGAGCACTGAGAATTTCTCCCTCCGGGGTCGACCCCCTAAAAGCGAGCACCTTTGGCTGAACGTGCGTTTACATCCACCAAAATACACGAATTGGTTCGCAGTCTAGTGACACGCAGGTAGAGCTCTTCGAAAGGTGACACGCAGGCATGATCGACTACACTATTCTTGTCTCGCTAGCTAGGCGTCAACACAGTGGAGAATTTCTACACTGCACAAATCGACAACGATGCGTTCGCGGTGCGCGCGCTTAGCTAAGCATAAGCATCATCCACGAACGAAAATCCTGTGGGCGAGGGACCAACCATGCACACAAAATACACCCAATCGTTCTGATATCCACAAGAAGCTTAGCATCTTCGAGTCGTGGAAGCTCAAGAAAGGCTCTGGGTATCTGAACAGGGGGACTACCGGCAGCGTTCGAGGGAGAGGCGCCTCGCGTATCAGCGATTACATACCAATCGCTCTCTTGTATCAGAAGCACCTCGTCCAGCCATCGGATGGTATTTACTCAGATTCGCTCATACGTGTCATTGCCAAATCAGTTCGAGATGTCTTGGGGAGTGCCAACGACGATGTGTCTTTCCGAGGGGGGAATCACAAGCAGAAATGCTGCAACAAAAGCGGTGTTGAGAACAACATTGAGAAGCATGCAAACATAGTGCAGACCATTGTCCAGCGGCCCAACTCGGTCCGATTTGTTAAGGAAGCATCCGGCAAGTTTGATGAATACACGGAAATTCTTGTCGGTCGCCTTTGCAAGGTCGAAGAGTATGCCGTTGAGCGCGTCTTGCACGTGACCTCGACTTTGTTGTCTCTATGTATCACGTGGAATTCATACTTTGGCGGGGAGGTGGGCTCTACAATGGATGCGCTCATTTTTTTCAAAGACTGGTGTCGCCAGTGCGTCGCCAGGCCCCAAATCCGGGCTCGAAAAATGCCGCCTATGGTGATGAACAACGGGTCGTCGAATACGCCACAATTCCTCGCAAACATGAGGGGGGCCATGGGAGATATGACATCCTACTACATGAATCGTTTCAATTCCGAGTTTGACACACGCGTTCATGGCGTATACAACGTTTTAAAGTTCAACGTGGCAACCCTGACCATGGCGCGTACGCTACTCAAAGTGGTTGCACAACATGTGGGTGGTGCCATTGCTGCGAGGGAGTCTGTGGTGGGATCCTCCGCAAACACGGGAGCTCTCCTGTGCAGCGTCCAGCCGGGCCTCGTTGCGTTTGGCACCACATTTGTTCCCACCCTTGAAGATAATCACATGATATCACAAGTGTACGACTTTATCGACAGAAACAATTCGCATGGATGCTTCAACACTGCACTGGATGAACTGCGAACCACTAGTCGACTTGCCGTGCACCATGGACTTGCAACGGATGGGGCTGTTGCACTGAGTGGAGTACATGTGATTGATGCAATGGTAGCTCTTTCGGACAACAGCACCGGTGTGCGCGAGATCGCCGCGTCTTTGATTGATCGGGTTGGTGTTGGGGTTTCGCCCTCTTCGAAGAAAGAACGGCGCTACAGGTCGAACCACTGCCGAACACAGATGAACGTGTTGGCATCGTTCGAACCTCGTGCGCGTTGGAGTGACATTTCCATCGACAACATTGACCAAGTGGCAGCCCGAGGCGCGCAGTATTGGGTCGATGCAATTCAAGACTCAGACATGCATACCACCGAGATATCTAATGCGCACGCTGAGCACTTTGTACTTGAGGCACTCCTCACGATGGGAATGAATATGGAAGTCGCGGACAGTGTGGGTGCGTTTCCGGTCCCGCTTCCCGGGTCGTCTTACGCAACACGCGTGGTTTCTGGATGGGCAAACAGTGATTGAACCACCGTTTTTGCGCGTCGCTAGCGTATTGTAGCATCACACCCCCCCGCAGAGGGATCGTACAAAGTAGAGAAGCAATGATGCAGCGGTTGGCACTCGTGGTTGCGGTTGTGTTTCCGCAGTGGTCCTGGTATGTGTCTGTAGTCTCACTCCTCGTTGTTGTACTAGTCACCATTCGATACTTGAGCACAATGGATCTCAAATCTGCACGATCATTTGCAAGTACACTAAATATACGTGAACTACTTTCTGAAATGGGCATCATAACCAACCACGAGAACCCATCTGCTCCGTGTACACTGTATGCCATCTCACTTGTGTGGCCCCATGCATCGGATGGGGGGAACGGGGGGGGATACGAAACGATGCGTTTAATGCAAACAATTGAACAGACGCTGCACGATGATCCGTCAGCGCGATTCCATGTACATCTGCATGGGGCGCTTCCTTCCCGTGTCCGACACGTAATCGCAAGCGAAATCTATTCAATCTACAAAAATATGGCGGGGTGTGTGCCAACCAGCAAAAATGTGGATATTATTGCTTGCGATGCCAATGCACCACAAGCGTGGCCCTCTGTGTGCGCGCTGGTGTCATTGTTTGACACACATTCGCCGAATGCAACCGTCGTCGTGGGTGGGTTTACAAACTCCCATTCCATGGGGGAACTTTCTCTTCGGCTTGCATTTCAGCCATGCGCCACACCTTCTCGCGACAGAGGCGTAAAGTACGCCCCCGAACCGGTCCTTGTCGCGGACACGACACCACAAGAGAACGAGCATGGGATCACATGGCGTGCAGTTGCCACTGGGTGCAGGACGACACCAACCTTCAGGATGCTGCTGCAAAACGCAAAGGCGCTTAGTTTTGCGGAGCATGCTGCAGCATGCATGCGACTGTACGACAACACACCCGTTCATGGTCTCGCAGACCTCGTCTTGGAGCAGTATATGACTGACGCACACTCGGAAAACTTGATGCACATTAGCCTCATGCGCGCACACGCCGAATTAGAAGCCACTGTCCCCGCTCCGCCTTCGGCGATCAACGCCACCACTGACGCCTTGTCCATCCTCACCCACGAGGGTGTTTACTATACCTACACGCCGCCGACGGACAACGAACCTATGGTATATGCCACGATGCAACAAAGCCGATATGAAGCCCGTTGTCGTCCTCTGCGTTGGCGCATGCTCGCTCCACGTCGTCGGCGTACGAGTCTAACGCGCAACTAATAATCTACCCAGTTTTGTGCATGTATACTGCTCGGACGGAATAAGAGACATTAGTCGACAAAATAGCTGGAAACCCTGCTCTCGACATGTCCTTCCGACCACCAGAAGCACAGCAATACCCTTTGCAATTACCGCCAGTTCGGCGACAAGAAGCACAGCTGCAAGTGCCATGGGAAGTTATTAATCAGGCCGCTCAATATATGGCTGAATGGGAGTATCAGAAGAATAAGGATGGAGTGTTGCCAGTCCGTCGTGAACTTTCCAGTTACGTGCAGCAGTTAGTGTATCAACACAGGGAAGCTTACGATACAGCGTATCGGGCCCACTACAATCGTCTTCGCGCGGGCGGTGCTTAATAAAGAGTACACCCTACTTTGTTGTCTTAGAATAGTTTGTAATAGAATATTCTCGTACGAGATGGAATATCGCTAGCTGGACTCTCTAGTCGGTATTCTATCACTGCAGAGTAGGGTGTAATGTAAGAGATTACAGATACTTTAGACTTGCGACACGGTCCTCTCAAGCGAACTGCTTGTTAGAGGCAGTCTGGGCGGGCGCGTCCTGGCAGATCTAGGCGGTTTCGATCTACGTGCCTGATCACGACTGACCGTGGTTCCTTTGCGAGATACACGCATCTCACCACCCAACTCGTCGGACGAGTGTCCCTCCTCCTCTGTCCCTTCTTCTTCAACCGGTGGGCACGTGTGGCTTACCGATCCTACCGTCGATGCAAGCATGGACGCGATCACTTCTGGCGAATCCACCACGTCCTGGGTGCAGCTGCGAAAACTGGGCGGTGGGAGACGCGCGGAAGTTGGTAGGGTCGACCCCTCTCGATAGGACACGGCAGGTTCGGATGAACGCGACGCGCGTCTCGACTTTCGCGACTCGCGAAACGGCGATGTTCTGCGCACACTGCGGCCCCTATCGCTTTCGACGGAGTGTTGCATAAAGAGTCCGGTGTCGTCGTGGCCATCGACAACCTCCGGCCAAGCGGATTGTGCAGAGCGCGCAGTTGAACTGCCGTCGTCTTGTATACCAGGGAAACTATGTAGCGTACCCATCGCTGAGTCTCGCGAGCCTCCTCCGTGTGTTGCGCACGTGTCTCTCCGTTCGGTGTTCCTCGGAGACTGAAAGTATATGTCTGGCATGTGTGCCCCTTCATTTACGTCTGCAAATGTGCCCGCGTCGAGCAAGCCTTGGTCTTTTTGTTTCGACGTCCGTCGGGAGCGCAGCTTCCACATGCACAGACCCAATGCAATGGCAAGGAGTACCGCACCGCCCACCGCTGGTCCAAGCACCTGTGGTGACGACACATCGACGGTACCAGATGCCAACGCAGCCCCGTTTTCTTGAAGTTGTAGATTAGGATCGAAAGGGGGTACAACGTCGGGAGTATCAGGAGGCGGCGGAGGTGGCGGAGGTGGTGGTGGAGGTGGGTATGGCGGAGGAGGCAACGGTGCTGGTGTGGGAGACGGAGACTGTGGGGGAGGGGGAGGTGGTAACGGTGTTGGGGACGGAGGAGGTGGAAAAGATGGTGGTGGAGGTGGTGACCTGGGTGGTGGTAGATGTGGAGGAGGAGGGCTGGGTGAGGGAATGAATGGCGGTGGTGGGGGTGGTGGCGGCGGTGGCGGCAGTGAGGGTGGAAAGGAAGGCGGCCCAGATGGCGGAGGCAAATCTGGGGGACTTGGATGAACGCACACTGTCTCCCGCACACACGTCCCGCTCAGCGCGGGCAAAGGGCAGGCAAACGTGTTTCCTGTGTTTTCTTGTGCGATCGAACAGTCAGTTGGCTGTATAGAGACAAGGTCATGTGGGAGTGTGCCACTTAGACGATTCCAGAAGAGGTTGAAGCTGTCCTTCAAATGGACGAGTCTTCCGAGTGACTCGGGTACTGTTCCACTAATACGGTTGTTTTGGATTGAAAATCGCGAAGTCAAACGACTCAGGTCCCCAATCGAATCTGCCAGTGTGCCGCTTAATTCGTTGTTCGAGAGCACCAACGAGCCGCTCATCAGACCGAGATCCGAGATCCGAACAGGCAACGTCCCGTGCAAATGATTCGAATCCAATTCCACCGAGTCGATCTGTCGCTTTGCATTGCACGAAATTCCAAACCACTGCCCGGGCCCTTCTGTCTCCCGACAAGGGTGTCCCTCCAGCCAATTATCACGACGAGACCAACTACCCCCACCAGTCGAGTGATATAAATCGACAAGGGCTGCTCGCTGTACTGCACTCTGTAGCGTTGTCAAATCGGGAAGTTTGGGTGGATGGGGGGGCGGTTTCATTGGAGGCGGATGCGGCGGCGGAGGCCGCAAGGGAGAGGGAGGCGGGAGAGGCATTGGAGATGACGGCGGCGATGGCGGCGATGGCGGCGATGGTGAAGGTGGCGGAGAGGGAGAGGGAGGCGGTGGCATAAGTGGTGGCGATGGAGAAAGGTTAGACTGGTCTGTAACTTGAAGCGAGGCGCTCTGTTCGTTTGAAACCATACTGGCGACAAGTGCGGCGATGTCGGACACTGTGGCTGCCCGAGGTGGAGAAGGCGGCGAGAGCGTGCCCGTAGGAGAAGGCGGATCCGGGGAATGCATGGGTGGAAAGGGTTGCACGACAGTCAGTCGAGGAACTTGCGATGCCCCCGGAATGGATTTTGCTTCCAGAGGAACAGACGGCGTCGAACTTTCGTCCACTTGATTGGAGTTTAGCGTGTGAAGCAACAGGCCAACGGTCGCAGCTATGACTGAGAGTATCCCAATGCCACAGCACACGATAAGAGGTTTGCTAAATCGATTACTCGTTTTCGGCGCTTCGCCGTCCACTATCTCGTCCATGCCCGGTAATGCTCGGAGAGCAATCCCTTGCCGTACATCGGATGCAATGCCACAATGAAGCAGTGGTGGCAGTGTGTTTACGCGAGTAAGCGGCTGCCGTTCCCATGCGCCATGTACATCATGCTTACGCCAAACACCATACAGGCGACTGTTTGCCTCGGGCATGGCAAACGCAATACCCACCCCTCTATCCAGTCTGACGTTCATTGTGTATCAGTGTCATCTTATTACTCACAACTCTTAACGTACACGTGTTCTGTACTGTGCTATCGTTGGCCGTGAAGTGTCATTAGCCCTTTTGGTGCCCGAAACATACCAACGATTGCCCTAGATGGGCGTTCACTGCATCTGTGCATCTCTGGTGGTGCACAGACGACAGGGGCATATTTCATCCGTCTTGAGTCTGAGACCGGCCCGCCATATTGTGCACCCAGTTCTGATTCTCGGTCTGCGGCAATCTTTCGCAATATGTACGGATTCCCGGCGCACGCAGCACTGTCCTTGTACAATTTGTAGAGTGACTGGGGAGTCGCGGCACCGGGATTCGAGTCACGAGACCTGACAGAACAAAGGGTAGTTATGAGATATCTAGGCAATACACGGCGACTGTGCTCAGCGGCGCACATGAGCCCTCCCGCCTGCAGCGTTGCCGCAACCAGCTCTGTGCACAAAGGGCAAAATGTGTCACTTGCAAAGCGTCAATAGTTGATTGTGAGGGAAGAGGAGGGGGCATACCAGCGCAAAAGTAGTTTTCACCGTGGGTCTTTCTTGGCCAAATGATTGACCTTGCCATGGCAGAAAGTGAAAATGGTTTTCCTACTTGGTTTCTTCCAAATTCAAGCATAGTAAGCTCAGCCAGTTTTGTGCACCCAAGCTGTAGATACACAAAGCTGGGGTTCTTTCCCGTCCTCTGCGTTAATTCGGTACCAATGTCGTCATTGAACACTCTCAGTACATTACACATCTGCCCACTCGCACCTGCTACTTCTCCTATAGCCATCTCAACGTGTGAAAATATGGAGTTTGTCGCCCATGCAGCGAGCGTATTTAGTGGATGTTCAGTTCGCCAATTTCCTCGTTTGTAAAATATGAGTGTGACATTGCCTCCTTCGTTCATGGCTATGGTCTCTTGTCTCTTGGATATATCTGATAGTTTTATTTAGGGTAGCATTGGAATTGCACTTTATTCATGTACCACACTCAACTCTACATCGGATCTGGTGGTCGAAGGAATGAGTGTTCTACGGTACACGGCCGTCTCGAACTCCCCGAGACGGTGTAGGACGGCCCGAAATGCATTCACTTCGGCCCAATTCTCGGAAAGAATTGTCAGTGAATCGAATACGCGACCAAACGCGTTCGATATCTTTACGAGCAGCCCCAGTGTGATTCTACGCTCTTCATCAGCGGCGAAGAGCAGTGGCGCAGTCAACAAGTATGGCAGGATTGCGTTAAACTGGTCGAACGTGCTCAGCCACGTGTTCATGAGTGCAAACTGGGTGTATAACCGTCGGTAATTTTCCCACAGTCTGGATAGCACCGGATGAAATGCTGTACGTGGCAAAACGACTGCCTGCACAGCTGAGCGGTCAATGTTGGTGAACCCGTGCCGATCCGCGCCGTTCTCCGCTTGGTGTTCACCAGTATCGGGTCGAGAAGGCCCACAAACTGCTGCGGGAGACTCCGCCAGGAGCACCAGATCGGTTCGAAGAACCGCCTCCACGCGTTGGTTTTGCACTTCCAGCCGTACGAGCTGCCGACCGACGACGACAGAGACCGCGAGTCCGCCTGTCGCAGATGCAAAAGCAACACAAAACAGCCACGGTGGCCAATCGATGCCCGACGGGCGCACCTGTTTCCCCAGATCAATTAGCAGTGGTGTAAACACAATCAGTGTAAACATGGCGTCGAGGAATTTGGTAATACACCCCGCGATCCCCTCCTCGAATCGCTTTGTATCCTCGTGAATGCGCTGGGCGGATCCCTCTATGGGGGCATCATGCACGTCCCACACTCCGAGATACGAACGCACGAGCGCCATGCGCCAGGTGAATTGCCACACCGAGAGAACCCATCGTGCCACTGGGTTCACCACAACCGCTGGCATGACTATCACTGCGAATTGCACCAGAAGGCCAAATGTCTCCTCTCGCTTCGATGGCAGTTCGCCACTTCCCGTCTCAGCAGAGGCGCTACCGGCAATTTCGTAGAATCGTCCGTACCACGTATTAAGCCTTGCCTTTAGGCTGGCTTTGAATATTGCATGGCATAAAAACACCAACAGACCAACATACGCAAACCCTCTGACACGAAAGGTGTCGTGCTTAAAGAACTCTGACAACATCTACTACAGAGTAACAACTACACAGACAGTTTCACAAAAACATGTTTAGCGATTACAGGGGTCCACCGCATTCAAGCGAATGCTGAGCCGCCTTGCCCGTCGGAATCGGACAAGTCGCCTTGCCCCTCGGAATCGGACAAGTCGCCTTGCCCGTCGGAATCGGACAAGTCGCCTTGCCCGTCGGAATCGGACAAGTCGCCTTTCCCGTCGGAATCGGACATATCCCCAAAGAGATCTTCCAGTGTCGTCATCTTCTGTTGTGCAGCTTGCCTCTTCGCCTTCTGTTGTGCAGCTTGCCTCTTCGCCTTCTGTTGTGCAGTGAATTCAGGATCGGGGTCGGAATCGGACGCTTCATCAGATGAAAAACAAGACACAGTATTGGGAATGCATCCGGACGACGTCGCCTTTTTTTGTGCAGCTTTGGACGGCTTACTCGTCGCCTTTTTTTGTGCAGCTTGGAGTTGCTTGTACTGTGCAACTTCCTCTTCGGATGGTTTTGTAAACGGAGACCGTCTTTTCTGTCGACTCTCTTCTGGTTCTTCGTAGAACAACCTGACAGACTCCATGATAACATAGTCCAAGCGAGCATAAAGGAATGCGTAAGCTTTTTCGTCGGTCTTGGAGGCACTTTCCATCGCCTCGTCAACCATTGGCTTTATTTTTTCCGCAGCGTTGTCTATGAACCAGTCGTTGTCATCGGCAACCTTTCCGTAGAGACGGCCGTCGACGTATAGAGGAAATATGCGCTCGTATGACCGGTCTCCCTGAAATCGACGCCTCCCAACTGCACCGCGGTACCTCAACACCGCCATACGAGCACCCTTTGCGTGGCGTTCCCTTAAGTCCTTGCCGAGTTTCTGGCCGTCTTCGTCGTTGTACGCTACATCATACACCTCTTCACTTTTCAAGTTGTGTTGGTCTGCATACCTGCCCCAAAACCATGAGTCATGGTTGTCGTTATACTGCTTTTGGGGATCGTCATTAGGAGTTCCCTCGAACATTCGACCCCATTGGATTTTAGAAGACTTTGGTTGGTTTCTGGGCCTCGTTGGTGCATCATTTGTGGGCCTCCTTGGTTCATCGACACTCACTGGCGGTCTGGGTCTGGATGCGGCAAACAAATAGAACAATCGACGGTGCGCTTCGAGTGCGTGCTCGATTCCACTCCCATTTGATGTGTATTGGGGTAATGCCATCCGTGCTAAAGCATAGAGTCGTTCGTCGCACGCACTTTTTAGTGTGTGTTTGTCGTTCCTCCATTTCTTGTACCCAGGCATGCCTTGACTACTGAACGCCTCAATCTGTTCATCCAACAGTTGCAAGAGAGCGTGTTTTTGGTCTGCCACAATCTTTTCATTCAAATACGACCACGTGTTCAGCGCAAACGCGAGCATGTTGACCAATTGCACCGAAGATTTGGGTGGACTCAGTGTGGTATTGGCACCAGAAAGCAAGATGGCGCGACCCGGCTTGACATTCTGCTTAAAGTCCACCACAACGGCAGACACGTCATCAGATCCTTTGTTGCTTACCATGCAGACACCACCAAGGCCAAGATAGGTATGCATTATGTCATCAGACATCTTGTAAATGCAATCCACAACCTTTTGTTGCCACACAGAAGGAATATCTTGCAATAAATATTCTTGTGCGCCGACCATAGATTCAGGGTTTTCCAGCACGATTGTACACATGCTTCCATTCTGAACTTTCCCCCCAACAGCAGATGCGAGCACCTGTAGTCCATAACCATTCTTTGCTGCGGTACAATAGCAAGAAAGCTCATCGATCGACTGATCTGGTTGAAGTATAACTTGGCGGGCAATTCCCTCACTTGCGGATACACCCTCGACATACAGGTAGTGCATGTTGTCGTTGGGTCGAAGTGGAATTGTGTGAGTGAAAGTACCGGATGCAGTCTGATCCTGACGATCTGTCTCCGTTGTGCAGAGTGCTGCAACGATGTCGTGCAGTCGACGGGCATTTTTTATTTGATCTTCCCAGCTCCAAAACAGCTGAACCTCTATTCCTCGTTGTTTCATCGCTACTGTGGGCACCGTTGTCAATCCTGCTGGGTCAGCTGCAACCACACCTGTTCCAAATTCTTGCTTAACGAATGTGCGAGCTTCACCATCCACAGCCAGTTTCCACTCTTTTGTTTCGTACAAACGATTCAATAACATAGTGATCGAACGGAGCTCGAGCTCGTCAGCTTCAGCGACCTTTTCGTTGAACCATCCTCGTTTCTTCAACTCGATAAATATGTCTCTGTTGTACGACGGCATCTGGTCCTCAGGCGTTACCATCTGCAGCGCTTTCTTTGTTACGTAGTCACTGTACTCTTCGAGTATGTTTTTGATCTCCTTGTCCGTGTAGTGCCGGTTAGGGTAGGCAAGACCCGCATCTGTCAAAGACCCGTTGTACAAGTAATGGGTAAACAACTGCCTGTTTCGTTCTGCCTCTTCCCGCTCCATCTCTGCCTTTCTCCGCTCCATCTCTGCCCTCCTCTGATTCTGAATCTGTCTCTGCCTCTGCTCATCCTTCGCTTTGTTGGCCTCTGCGGGCCTCTTCACCTCGATGGATTGCAAGCCCAGCATCGACATGTTCGGGAGGGTTGCCTGCACAGATTGGACATGGTCTGTCGCAACTGCAGGGGTCTGTCGGCGTACACTCATCGTTGTCTTGTGCGCTAGTCATATGCCAATGAATGGCTTCTTATGTGACTATGTGGCAATATGAGCACAACTTGGATTGTACTAGTGCGACGTAGCAATGTCTGTAAAGTGGTCATCGATTAAAAAGGACGTACCCTCGGCGACGATCGTGTTTAGCATTATTGAAGCAACCGTGTTCTATGCAAGATCATCTCGCATCTTTGCGCTTCCCATGCCGCTCGCCACCGGGCAATGGTGGCGCGCGCTCACCTGCGTCTTCGCACATGCAGACTCCAACCATTTGGCGTCGAACGTGGTTGCACAACTGTTCATTTTGCCGATGCTAGAATGGGATGCAGGGACGGGCGCGGCCGTTCTCATTTACTTGATGTCGGGGTTTTGTGGGTCGCTCGCGCAGGCAATTTCGTACACGGGACAGCCCACCATACTGCTTGGTGCGTCGGGTGCCGTATTCGGCATAATAGGGGGACATTTGAGCACAATTCTGCTCAACTGGGGAGACGGGATCGAGAATGCAGAGATATTCTTCCTTGTTGTGTCGTTTTACATAGTGAACGAGATTGCAACAGCCTTGACAACAGAGAGCAACGTCGCACGCCATGCACATCTCATTGGTGCTCTGGTCGGTGCACTAGTAGGACTGGCAGTTACAGTGAACGTGAGGAAGCGGCCCGGGGAACAGTACTGCCGATGGTTTGGAGCTATCGGTGCTTGTGTGAGTCTAATAGTGCTCAGCGTATTGTACTCAGTGTATGGGTAACTGCCTGCGTTGTACCAGTGTGGTGTCACACAGGCAAGCCATTTGAGCTGCTCAAATTATCCCTCTGAGTCACACGCACACAAAATGGCCACCTCATACCATAGTCACCGTCGCGGAACAAAACGCCCGGCACCACAGCCGGAGGATGACACGCTCAACGAGGACGATCAGATGCGTTGTGCCCTCAAATCTCTGCAGGAACACATAGATCGTATTGTTGAGCAGACAATTACCACCGCAAAACTCGACAAGGAAAGCTACAAAACCCCAGAAAGCATGGGTTGGGAGCAAGGACAATGGCACATTGCACGAATTGGGGGGAACGCACTGCAATTGGTCGTGAACCCAGTCAAGTACCCGGGGTTTGTCTACTTTGGCCATAGCGGCGAAGGCCTAAATACCAGTCCATTAAAGAGAATAATTGAGTTGAACCCGGATTCTATCGAGGAACGTGACCACGTATTCCTGTTCATCACCACGCGGTCGATGTATGCGGTACCAGCAAAGCACCAGAGATGGGTAGATAAACAGCTCCGCACAGAAATTATAAGGAATGGTTATGCGACATTTGGTGTTGAATACGACTGTTGGCGTGAGTGATACTTTTGTACTCAGTTGTCGGTAGTGTGGCGAACCCACTCGTGTATTTTGGTGGATTTAAAAGCACGTACAGCCAAAGGTGCTCGCTTTCCTGGGGTCGACCCAAGGGGGGCAAATTCTCA
>Ga0228672_1000924_pt1 | contig 12599 bp, 13 predicted proteins | sample 90DmetaG_FD_182788 | JGI IMG/M metagenome (GOLD analysis project Ga0228672, IMG submission 182788) | Seawater microbial communities from Monterey Bay, California, United States - 90D | ecosystem: Environmental > Aquatic > Marine > Coastal | place: USA: California | collected 2016-11-08 | reverse complement strand
CAGTTTGTTCGAAATACGCAATGTAATCCAAAGCATTATTGATATTAGGGGTCTTTTTAGAAGGCTTAACTGCCACTACCTTTGGAGGAGTTGGGGGTGCTTTTACCTTTCGCCGCGACCCACAACTGCTGAATAAAAGTCCTAATAAAATAAAAAATACAATGCGGTTCATGTGTTTATATTTAGTGTTTTTTGACTTTGCTTTATGTTTATAAAACCTATTCCTCGAATACTGCTTAGGTTTATGGATGATTTATATCTAAATTATTTCTAATTGTTTTTGTTTTAGCTTTATATTCATGCCTTCTATTCCTTGTAAGCCTCCCGTATGAATTGCCAAAACCTTGACATCTTTAGGGATTCTTCCTGTTTGAATCGCATCAAAAATACCATACATCATTTTAGCGGTATAAACAGGATCCAAAGGAACTTTATAGGTGGTTTTGAAGTGGTTCATAAATGTAATTAGTTTAGAATCCACTTTGGCATAGCCCCCAAAATGATAGGCTTCCCACAATTCCCAATTAGACTGTTTGGCAAATTTACAAATATCTTCGTTTAAAAAACTCCCTTTTAGGGCTGGAAATCCAATAATCTTTTGGGCGGGTAAACTCGAGTTTATAAGACCTGAAATGGTACCGCCTGTTCCTACGGCACAACAAATAACATCAAAATTGAGATCTTCATCCGTAAGAATTTCTTGACAGCCTTTGACAGCCAATGCGTTGGTGCCCCCCTCAGGAATAATATAAAAATTTTTATACTTTTCTGAAAGTGTCTTTAAATAGGCTGAATCTGTTTTTTGTTTGTAATCCGATCGCGACACAAATTCTAAATGCATTCCACAAGACTTTGCATATTGGAGGGTTGAGTTCAAATTTGAAGCCAATTCTTCTCCTCTAATGATTCCAACTGTAGGAATATTAAGAGCTTGACCCGCTGATGCTGTTGCCGCAATATGATTTGAAAATGCGCCACCAAAAGTGAGAATTCCTTTATAATTTTCGGATTGTGCTTTTTGCAAATTATACTTTAACTTCCTATATTTATTTCCGGAGACTGTAGGGTGAATCAAATAATCTGGCTTCAATGAAACCTGAGCATTCAAACGGATATTTTTTGAAGTTTTGATATTCAACATTACTGTAAAACTTAATTGTAAAAATACTAAATACTTTAGACTGTATTTAATTATATCCTACAAAGCCAAATAAGTAACGATTTGTGTCTCTAAAATTTAGAGTATCTTTGTTAAACATGAAAAAACACATCCCCATAGAAGATGGTGATTATTACCTCACACCAGAAGGATACCGTTGTTTTACGACTCAATATCATCTCAAACGCGGCTATTGCTGTGAAAGTGGTTGTAAGCATTGTCCTTATGGTTATAATATGCGAACTAATACACAAAATCTAAAAACATGAACGCAATAGAACTTTCATTCTGTGAAGAGATTTTAGAAGGAATTCCAGAAAATTTACCTCCAAAAAGAGCATATGACAGTAGTTATAACCATGCTCCGAAACGAAAATCGATTCTAAATGCAGAAGAAACCAAATTGGCCTTAAAAAATGCGTTACGTTATTTTGATAAAAAACACCATGCAGTTCTTATTGAAGAATTTAAAAACGAATTGGATACTTATGGGCGTATTTATATGTACCGCTTTCGCCCTACTCATAAAATTGTTGCACGTCCGATTAACGACTATCCTGCAAACAGCAAACAAGCTGCTGCCATAATGCTAATGATTCAAAACAATTTGGATGATGCCATCGCACAACACCCGCATGAGTTGATTACTTACGGAGGCAATGGCAGTGTGTTTTCAAATTGGGCACAATACCGTCTGACGATGCAGTATTTGTCACAAATGACCGATAACCAAACATTAGTCATGTATTCCGGGCATCCCATGGGGTTATTCCCTTCACATCAAGAAGCACCAAGAGTAGTTGTTACCAACGGTATGATGATTCCTAATTATTCAAAACCCGATGACTGGGAGAAATTTAATGCTTTAGGGGTATCTCAATACGGTCAAATGACAGCTGGCAGTTATATGTACATTGGCCCTCAAGGGATTGTTCATGGTACGACGATAACAGTACTAAATGCATTTAGAAAAATAAAAAAATCGCCTTCAGGAAATGTGTTTTTGACCGCTGGTTTAGGAGGTATGAGTGGAGCTCAACCCAAAGCAGGAAATATTGCAGGCTGTATTACGGTATGTGCTGAGGTAAATGAGAAGGCCATTCATACCCGTCACTCACAAGGCTGGGTCGATGAAGTTTTTATGGATTTGGAAGCACTTGTTCAACGTGTACGCAAAGCTAAAACTGATAAAGAAATTGTTTCAATTGCTTATTTAGGAAATGTAATTGATGTTTGGGAAGCGTTTTATACTTCTGATATTCATGTCGATTTGGGAAGTGATCAAACTTCCTTACACAATCCGTGGGCTGGAGGATATTATCCCGCAGGAATAAGCTATGAAGAAGCCAACACACTAATGGGGTCCAATCCCGAACTATTCAAAGAAAAGGTAAAATCATCTCTTAGGCGACATGCAGCTATCATTCAAAAACACACCGATAATGGCACCTATTTCTTTGATTATGGGAATGCATTTTTATTAGAAGCTTCTCGAGCAGGTGCAGATATTATGGCAAAAAATGGAATTGATTTTAAGTATCCAAGTTATGTTCAAGATATTATGGGGCCGATGTGTTTTGACTATGGATTTGGTCCTTTTCGATGGGTATGTGCTTCAGGTAGTCCTGAAGATTTAGCAAAAACAGATGCCATCGCATGCGAAGTTCTAGAAAAACTTAAGAAGGATGCTCCACAGCAGATTCAGCAGCAAATGTCAGATAACATCCAGTGGATTAAAGGGGCTCAAGATCATAAACTCGTGGTAGGATCTCAAGCACGTATTTTATATGCAGATGCAGAAGGTCGCATGAAAATTGCGGAAGCCTTTAATAAGGCCATAGCTAATGACGAAATTGGCACAATTATATTAGGACGTGACCACCATGACGTTTCAGGAACAGATTCCCCTTACAGAGAAACAAGTAACATATACGATGGATCTCAGTTTACAGCAGATATGGCGATTCAAAATGTGATTGGAGATAGCTTTCGAGGTGCCACTTGGGTAAGTATTCACAATGGAGGTGGTGTTGGCTGGGGCGAGGTAATTAATGGAGGTTTTGGTATGGTTCTTGATGGTAGTAAAGAAGCCGATAAACGTTTAAAGTCAATGTTGTTCTGGGATGTTAACAATGGTATTGCGCGACGAAGCTGGGCTCGAAATGAAGAGGCTGTATTTGCCATTAAGCGAGCAATGGATTCCGAACCACTGTTAAAAATAACAATCCCAAACAATGTGGATGAAACACTTTTAAAATAACTATAAAAATTACTTTTATGAATGCTAAGATATTTCCTTTTATAATTGCCCTTATTTTTTTAACTGCTTGTCAGTCGGTACGTGTTGTTACGGATTATGACAAGGTCGCTCCTTTTAAATCTTATAAAACCTTTGGGTTTCATAAAGAAGGTGTGGATCGTTCAGAAATTAGCGATTTAGATAAACGTCGTATTTTAAAAGCTATAGAAACTACACTCCTTGAAAAAGGTTTTACAAAATCAGATACCCCCGATTTATTGGTTAACTTTTTCACTAAAGAAAAACAACAAGTTAACATCTACAATAATAATTTTAATTCATTTGGCTGGGGTATGGGCTGGGGGCCTTATTTTGGATCTCAGTATAATGTTTCAAACTCAACTCAAGGTACCTTGTATATTGATTTGATTGATACCAATCGAAAAGAACTTATTTGGCAAGGAATTGGTCGCGGAAATTTGACCACCAGTGTTAAACATAAAGATGAACGTATCAATACATTTGTTGCTTCAATTTTAGAGGGATATCCCCCTGAAATAGAACTTTAGGATTTTACATCCAAAGCATCTCTCAAAGAGTTTCCAATTAGCATAAAAGCCATCACCAGACTCATAATACAAAATCCTGGAATAAGTGCTAAATAAGGTTTCCCCAAAATAATATAATTATAATGATCTTTAATCATTGCCCCCCAACTGGACATTGGAGGCTGTGCGCCAATGCCTAAAAAACTTAGTCCACTTTCAATGAGTATGGCTGCGGCAAAATTAGCTGCAGAGATCACAATTACAGGCGCTAATATATTGGGTAAAATGTGTTTAAAAACAATTCTGAAATCGGTGTAGCCTAAAGCACGGGCAGCAGTTACATATTGCATTTCTTTTACACTCATTATCTGTCCCCTAACTATTCTAGCCACTTCTACCCACATTGTTAGTCCTACCGCAATAAATACTTGCCAAAATCCTTTTCCCAAAGCTAGTGTAATAGCAATGATCAATAATAATGTAGGGATTGACCACGTAACATTAATAATCAACATGATTAACTTATCCCATCTACCACCAAAATAACCTGCAATACTTCCGAGTAAAATTCCGATAATAAGGGAAATAAAAACAGCTACAAATCCAATTGAAAATGAAATTCTGGCACCAACTAAAATTCGACTAAGTAAATCACGCCCGTACTTATCGGTTCCAAAATAAAATGTTTTTTGGGTTACAAAAGGACGTAGTGAAGCTTCAAGTTCTGTGGAAATATCAATAGTTTTCTCTAAAGTATCTAGTCCTTCCGATGCATATTCGATATATTTTATTTGATGGGGTCCAAAATTACAAGATGTAATAGGAATTTCCGTGGGAGGATTTTTGCTTCCAAAAAATACACGGTTCAAAAAGCCCTGAGAATTTGCCGAAGAATTTGGAATCACAAGCATATCGACTGTAAACCCAGGTTGTTTTGAGTGGATAGACAAATGCATTTGATTTGCAAACTGAGAACTATCTGGAGCTAATACATAGGCAAAAACAGAAACAAATGCCAAAAACACAATGAAACCAAGACTAGAAACGCCCCAAAAATTTTTTTTAAATTTCTGGAGGGCTAACCTCGTTAATCCTTGTTGTTGCATGTTTGGTTAATCTTTGAGCTGTGCTAATTTATTGATTTTATAAGAACTTCTCAAATCACTCAGCACATTAATTGCCTCTTCAATGTAGATGTCTTTGCTGAGATTTTCGTGCCAACGTTCGCGATTGATTCGTAAAACAGAATCTCGCTCCATTAGAGGGCGTTCATATGGTAACGACTCAAAAACCAAATCTGTTTGGTATTCTGAAAGCACATCAAAGCGTTTAGCTTCGGCTTCATTTGACTCAACATCTAGAGAATATTCGGAAAAATTAAGTGGGTAAACAGATTTATCTCTAATCGATTTGATCCATCGTGCATTGTCATCAATGAGCTTAATTTCAGCACTTGAACTCATACGATCTTTACTATTTTGAATTGTAGTTTCGTAATTAAAAGTGCTTTCCCAAACATCATAGTTTGCAGCAGCAATCTCATCCCACTTTAATGGGTTATCCATATCTTTTTCTCCGATATCTATATAACTGTAGCGGTCTGGAACGACTATATCACTTTTTACCCCTTCTAGTTGGGTTGAGCCACCATTAATACGGTAATATTTTTGAGTTGTAAACTTAAATGCACCCATATCACCATTAGTGTTGCTTCGAATCATACGGTTTAAATCTAAAACATTTTGTACCGTGCCTTTTCCATAGGTTTGCTTGCTCCCTATCACAATTGCGCGTTTATAATCTTGCATAGCCGCGGCTAAAATTTCTGAAGCAGAAGCAGATAATTCATTTACCAATATAACAAGTGGGCCGTCCCATTCAATAGATCGATCTGTATCTTTTAGGACGTCTTTGTCGTCGGCTGTAGAACGCACTTGAACAATTGGCCCATCTTTTATAAATAAGCCTCCCATATCAACTACGGTTTTTAAAGACCCTCCCCCATTATTTCGCAAATCCAAAACCAGTCCTTGCATGCCTTCAGCCTTAAGACGTGAAATTTCTTTTTTGACATCTGACGCAGCATTTCTACTGTTGACATCTTCAAAATCTATATAAAATTTAGGCAAATTGATCACTCCAAATGTAGCACCATCTTTTTCAGCAGTTGTCGATTTTGCATAGGTTTCTTCAAGCTCAATTTCGTCTCTTGGAATGCTTAAATCCTCAATTGTGCCATCCACTTTTTTGAGTGTAAGAATTACATTTGTTCCTTTAGGACCTTTAATGAGTTTAACCGCATCAGACAAACGCATCCCCACCACATTTACAGCTTCTTGTTCGTCTTCTTGACGAACCTTTAAAATGACATCTCCAACTTCTAACTTATTTTGACGCCAAGCAGATCCACCAGAAATGAGCTCTGTAATACTAATTTCATCCATACGTTTTTGGAGGCGCGCCCCAATTCCTTCATATTTTCCTGACATTTGGGCGTCAAAACGGTCTTTATCTTGTGGTGCAAAATAAAATGTATGCGGATCAAATTCTTCGGCAATCGCATTGATATAAATTGAAAGCCAGTCCTCTCGCCTCAAATCGTCCATATAACTATAGCTTTCATTTAAGGATTTTAAGGTGGCTTCTCTTGACTCAACTTCTAATTCTGTGAGCGATGTTTTAGGTTCTTCTTCTTTATTATTGTTTTCAGTGACTAAATCGTGGTAATTTGAAAGTGTTGAAAATTTAAGCTGTTTTCGCCAGTTATCTTTCATTTCAAATTTAGTTGATGCATAAGGCTTATTTTCATAATCGGTATTGAACGTTTCCTCCAAGGTATAATCAAAGGGGGGTTCTAAAACTTGTTTGTAAACCTTCTTAGATTCCTCAATTCTAACCAATAAGCGTTCGTGAACTAGATTAAAAAAACTAACATCATAATTTAAAATTTGATCATCTAACTCTGTTTTATAAGCTTCAAATTCATCAATATCAGATTGGTAAAAATAATTTTTGAAGGGATCGATCTGACTCAAAAAGCTCGTATATACACCTTCTGAAAAAGTATCGTTTATATCTTTTGGTTCAAAATGGCCTTCTTCCAATAAATAAGTAATGAGTTGCATCAAAAGCTTATCCTTGTCAGGGTTATCAAAAGATTTTGACGTAAAACTACAAGACGCGAACGCGATTAGTATGGAGACTAAAAAAATATTGATATTACGCTTCATAAGAGTAAATTGTTTTAGGGGTGTCAAATAATATTCTAAAATATGAGAAAAAATTATGCCAACCTTGTTGAATGGTAATAATTTTTTGTTAAAGCGTCGGAAATCATCAAATAAGCCACAAATTACTTACTTTTGTAAGAACTTAAACGAAAGATAAATGACAAAACGACCCTTAATTTTGGTCACCAACGATGACGGCATTACTGCACCAGGAATTCGTACTTTAATAAAAGTCATGAACACAATTGGAGAAGTCATTGTTGTTGCACCTGACAGTCCACAAAGTGCAATGGGACATGCCATCACTATTAACGATACCTTGTATTGTAAAAGAGAGCGGATTGATAACGGCCCACAAACGGAATACAGCACTTCAGGAACACCTGCAGATTGTGTTAAACTAGCCGTACATGAACTCTTAGATCGCAAACCAGATTTGTGTGTTTCTGGAGTAAATCATGGTTCAAATTCATCTGTCAATGTCATTTATTCAGGAACGATGAGTGCCGCAATTGAAGCGGGTATAGAAGGCATTCCTGCGATTGGATTTTCGCTTTTAGATTACAATTGGGAGGCTGATTTTAGTCAAATTGAATCGTATATAAAATCTGTAACCTTACAGGTGCTTAACCAAGGGTTGCAAAAAGGAATTATTTTGAATGTAAATTTTCCAAAACTTTTAGAGTCGGAAATAAAAGGTATCCGTGTTTGCCGACAAGCCAATGCAAATTGGATTGAAAAATTTGACAAACGTCAAACCCCTTTTGGCAACGATTACTATTGGTTAACTGGAGAGTTTAACAATTTAGATAAAGGTGAAGATACCGATGAATGGGCGCTAAAAAACGGCTTTATTTCTGTAGTCCCTGTTCATTATGATTTGACTGCACATCATTATATTCAAGAATTAAATAAATGGGATTTCAATGCGTAAGAAAGACATTATTCAAGGGGCTGTAATAGGTCTGATTGCAAATAGCGTTGGGCTGGTAACAGCTGCTATTGTTTTGAGTAAATTATCGGGACGTTCAGATAGTATTCTTACGGTGTTAGAAACTGCACAATCTGATAATTTCTTAGGAAAACTTATCAGTTTGGGTGCTATATTAAACTTACTTAGTTTCTTTTATTTTATTAGAAAACGGCAAGATGGTCATGCGTGTGGGGTTTTGATTGTCACTGTTCTGATTGCACTGGGAACTTTTTTAATTAAATTATAAATGAAGTATTACATTATTGCTGGAGAAGCCTCAGGAGATTTGCATGCTGCAAATTTAATGAAAGCCCTAAAAAAAATTGATGCAAGCGCAGAGTTTAGATTTTGGGGTGGCGACTTAATGCAAAATGTAGGTAGAACTTTGGTCAAGCACTACAAAGAATTGGCTTTTATGGGCTTTTTTGAAGTGCTAATGAACTTAAGAACTATCACCAAAAATTTATCTTTTTGCAAAAAAGACATTGAAGCATACCAACCAGATTGTCTCATTTTTATTGATTACCCAGGCTTTAATATGCGCATTGCAAAATGGGCAAAAATCAGAGGAGTTAAAACACATTATTATATTTCTCCACAGATTTGGGCTTGGAAAGAAAATCGGATCACTGCCATCAAGCGTGATGTCGATAAGATGTATGTGATTCTTCCTTTTGAAAAACCGTTTTATGAAGACAAACACAGCATGCCTGTGGAATTTGTGGGGCACCCACTTATTGATGCTATAGCGGATCGTAAACCTATTGATGAAACAGCTTTTCGCAAAAAACATCAGTTGAACGACAAACCCATTGTTGCACTGTTGCCTGGAAGTCGAAAACAAGAGATTAACAAAATGCTTACAGGTATGCTTAGCGTTGTAAAACGTTTTACCGACTATCAATTTGTAATTGCTGGTGCTCCGAGTCAAGACCCTGAATTTTACAGTTCGTTTATTGCGAATGAGAACGTGTATTTTGTTGAAAATTGCACCTACGATTTATTGAGTGTTTCACATGCTGCCCTAGTTACATCGGGAACCGCAACCTTAGAAACAGCCTTATTTAAAGTCCCCGAAGTGGTGTGTTATAAATCGAGTTGGATTTCGTATCAAATTGGAAGGCAATTGGTAAAATTAAAGTTTATTTCCTTGGTGAATCTGATTTTAAACAAAGAAGCCGTAACCGAACTTATTCAAGGTGATTTTAATACGGAACGAATCATAAAAGAGCTTTCTGATATCTTGGAAGGCCCTAAACGTGAGGCACAATTTGAGGCTTATCACGAACTGGAAACCACTCTCGGTGGCCCAGGTGCCAGTCATAATGTTGCAGAATTAATTTATAAATCCTTAAGTTAGGCGTATAAAATAACCAGCTGCGCAAAGTCTCCCGACTTTGAGCAATTCTTTCTTTTTTTATGTTCCGCGAAGTCAGAGACGTTGCGGAGTGGGTAACCGGAAATATAAGCATAGTAAGGGATTTAGATGTAATAAATTTCGGTTTATAAACTATTTTTCAAATACAAATTATCTTTTATGCTAAGCCTTAAACCCTTATTATGCTATACATTGTTGCAAACAGTTTGCTTCATTCAGTTCTTTTTGTAAGGGTTGCTCTAAAGCCATCAGCCGAAGGATCATCGGAAATAATTAATGTATTTCCATTTATAGAAAAATCATATTCAATATAATCGATTAATATTCTATCACTATTTATAGAAAAATCATATTCTCCAATTGTTTTCAGCGGTGGTGTATTGACAGAATTACTTACTTGAACTTGTAATTTGTTCGTTGACTGAAAAGTCCAAGAAATTTCACCATTATTAAAGTTTTCAGTTGGAGAAAAACCTGGCTCATATTTTATTAAATTCCATTGACCATAAATAGACTTTTCTTGTTGTTTGGTTTCTTCTTCACTACATCCTGTTATAAAGAAGAAAATAGATAAAATTAAATACATATTTTTCATGATTACCGTTGTTTTTAAAGATTAATGTTTGTTCAAAATTGTTTGCAACTAGTGTGTATATACACCTTTAGGTGTGTTTGATTTCAAGGCGCTTTTTATGAGTTACCTTACCCTATTTTTTTTGTATATTTTTTATCGTAAAAAAACATTTAATACTTTAATTGTGTTGGGGGGGTGTGTATTAGGGTTTCAAATTGTAGTACAACAGATTCCAGCACTGACTTCAAAAAATGCGTTTGTTGTTTTTCATAAATCACGACACAGTGTTTTTGGACTGAAGTCCAATGAGCATCTAGAGATTCATCATGACCAGATTCGATAACTGATCTGAGATTACTTACGGGTTATAAAGTTGGAGCGGCCATTAAAACGCAATCGACCGACCGAATAAAAAACTTATATAAAATTAACAACAAACTACTTTTGGTGGTGGATAGCCTTGGTGTTTATACTATTAAAAGTGTGAAACCGCAGTGGATTCTATTGAGGCAATCGCCAAAAATCAACTTAAACCGATTGATTGATTATTTGAATCCTGAACTCATAATTTGGGATGGAAGCAATTACAAATCCTATCAAGAACATTGGAAGTCAAGCTGTGAGGCAAAACAAATTCAGTATCATCAAACGCGTGAAAACGGAGCATTTATAGTTACTTTTTAATTAAGGTGCAAAAGAAGGTACAAACGCTCTGTAGTAGCTGTTAAACGCTTCTTGGGTGCTCATCTGTTTATAGGTATCGTCTTTAAATAATTTCAAATACAATTCTAGTTGTTGTGCTGTTTGATACCCAGGAATTGGTGCAATTAGTTCTGCGTCTAAACCTAAAAACAACATAGTTGGGTAGGCTCTCACTCCTAGGTAGAGCGAAAACTGATGTGCACTATTTCGACGTTTTGCATTTTCGGGTTTGTAATTAGGGTTTGTGAACTTTTGATCCTTGAAATTCACAACCTCATTACCTTCTGCATTGAATTTTACAGCATAGTAATGTGTATTTACATAAGCAATCAAGTCTTTGTTTGTGAACGTGTTTCTGTCAAGCATTTTACATGGCCCACACCAAGAAGTGTACATGTCGATGAGTATTTTCTTTGGCGCTTTTTGTTGTAATGCAAGCGCTTCATCCATACTGACCCAATTAATACTTTGTGCAAAAAGTGATGTAGTTCCTAATAGGAGAACTACAGCTAGGATATATGTTTTCATTTGTTTAGTTCTATGATTTAGTGTTAACAAATATAATACCAAAATTAACGAACTCCATGCATTAATTTTTTAATTACTGGGTAGAGCAATGCAGACATTACTCCTAGTCCAACCGCTACGGCTGTTAAAATCCAGAAGAAAAAACTCAATCCTTCAGATTGTGCAATTCCCTCAGAAGCTTCTCCAAACACACCGGCTAATTTCATACCAATAGCTACGGCTAAGTACCAAATTCCAAACATCATGGCAATCATACGACCGGGCACCAATTTACTCACATAGGATAAGGCAACCGGTGAAATACACAATTCGCCCATCGTATGAAAGAAGTAAACCAAAATCAACCATATCATACTCACAGAAGCTGTTTTAGCTCCGGGTTCGATTGATGATGCACCGATAGCCACACAAGCCATCCCTATTCCTAATAATACCATTCCGATGGCATATTTCATATTGGCGTTTGGATTGTATTTACTTTCCCACCACTTTGAAAATAAGGGCGCAAAAGCAATAATAAATAACGAGTTTAAAACACCAAACCAAGATGCTGGAACTTCTGCAATTTCTTTTCCAAATTCAATCGATAACATCCAAAGTGCGATGGCCCAAATAATGACAAAACTAATTGCTAAAAAGATATTTGAAACTGCATATTTTGAAAATGTTTTTTTGAATAGCAACCATAAAACCCAAGTGATAATTCCCAAGGGGATCACAGTCATCAGGGAGTTGACGACCTTAAAAATCATTGCGCTATTTCCTTCAAGAACGCGTTGGGTATAATCCCGTGCAAAAATGGTTAAAGAACTCGGTGATTGTTCAAAAATGGCCCAGAAAAAAATAGTAATAAAGGCAAAAAACATGACTGCCAACATACGGTCACGAGTGATTTTGTCATACCTAGGAATTCGGATAACTAGGAGCAACACAAACAATCCTAATGCGGATAGAATTGCGAGGTTTGAGCCTTCAACTCCAAACATACTAAAGTCAAATAAATTATAAGCACCATCTGATATTTTAGAAACTGGATCATTAAAAATCCAGGAGATTCCCAAAAGCCCAGCAATGGTTATCAATGCCAATTGAAACGAACTAAACGGGTTAAGTTTAGGTTCATCGGCACTGACTGTATTAGTTGTGGACTCTAGGGTAATAGGTTTTGTACCGATATCTCCAAAAATATTTTGAGCAAACCAAAACTGAAGCAGTCCGAACAACATAAAAACGCCTGCGAGTCCAAAGCCCCATCGCCATCCTACTTG
>Ga0228672_1000920_pt1 | contig 12624 bp, 10 predicted proteins | sample 90DmetaG_FD_182788 | JGI IMG/M metagenome (GOLD analysis project Ga0228672, IMG submission 182788) | Seawater microbial communities from Monterey Bay, California, United States - 90D | ecosystem: Environmental > Aquatic > Marine > Coastal | place: USA: California | collected 2016-11-08 | reverse complement strand
CAAGTGTGACCCACCTGATCCCATCCCGAACTCAGAAGTGAAACCACTTAGCGCCGATGGTAGTGTGGGGTCTCCCCATGTGAGAGTAGGACATTGCTAGGCTTTTATTCAAAATACCCCGACCTTTTTAAAGGCGGGGTATTTTTTTATCCAAACTAATTCAAGTAAAATCAAGCTTCTTAAAAAGAATTTAATTTCAAAGCATTCATGATGAATACAGTAGAAGTAATAAATATTGCTGAAGGTATTGATGTTGTTGATTCCGGATACTACAGTCAAGACTTTGCAGCAATATATCTTCTGAGGCAGAACAGCAAGGTTGCCATTATTGAAACAGGCACCAATTATAGCGTTCCTGTTGTAGAGAATGCCCTAATGAAGAGCGGCCTCACTCTTTTAGATGTCTCTTATATTGTTCCAACTCATGTCCATCTTGATCATGCGGGTGGTGCTGGTGAGCTGATGAGGCAATGTGTAAATGCCAGATTAGTAGTTCACCCGAGAGGCGCACGTCATTTGATTGACCCAAGTAAACTCGTTGCAGGTGCTATGGCTGTCTATGGAGAAGAAAAATTCAAGGAATATTATGGTGAAATTATTCCAATAGATGCTAATAGAGTGACTGAGGCAGATGATAACTTTATTTTAGATTTTGATGGGAGAGAGCTCAGATTTATTGATACGCCTGGACACGCGAGACATCATTTTTGCATCTGGGATAAGACCACGAAGACTATGTTTACAGGCGATACGTTTGGCATCTCATATCGCGACCTTGACCATCAAGATGATTTCTATATCTTGCCGAGCACAAGCCCTGTCCAGTTTGATCCTGAGGCCCTTACTAAAAGCATCAATCGAATCATGGATTTTAAGCCAGAGCACGTCTGCTTAACCCATTTTTCAGCGATTAAACCCACCAAGAAAGTTGCCAATAAATTAATAGAAAGTATCCACTTTGTAAGCGATTTAGCAATCAAGCATGCAGACAAAAATGATGCAGAATCAATCATTTATAATAATATGATGGATTATTTTCTTAAAGGACTGAATGAGATTGGCTTTCAAAATAATGATGAAGCAAAAGACAGACTAAGTCTTGACGTTCAAATTAATACTCAAGGCCTCATTTACTGGCAGAAAAATAGACAAGGATAAGACTTGAATTTAAACCTTTAATGAACAAATAGATATAATATAAGTCGGCGTTAGAAACTTAAATATGAAGAATCTATTACTTTATCTCAATGGGTATTTTGCAAGGGTACCTGGCCAACTTATTCCATATCGCAAAATAGTTCTCATACTTGCTTTGCTATCAACCATTTTTATGGGTTTTGGCGCCTCTCGTTTTGTACTAGATACATCATTTGATGTCTGGTTTAGTGAGTCCGACCCTGCAATCGAGGCTTTGGATGAGTTCCGCGATCAATTTGGAAGTGATGACGGTCTCTTCATTGTTTATGAAGCTAAAGACGGTGATGTCTTCTCAAATAAATCGCTCACTTTAATCGCAGAGATCACAGAGACTCTAGATAATTATGAGCAAATCAGTGATGATGTATGGCTTAACCAGTATGGTTTAACTCCAGATATTGTTGAATCACTATCGCACATCAAGCGCATTCAATCTTTATCAAACATTAGAATTCAGAAAAATGATGACGATGTTTTAAGTTCGCCCCGCTTAGTACCTAAAAATATTCCAAGTGATGTCAGTAAGCTCAATGCCATTAGTTCTGAGGCAGACGATCAGCCTTCTCTTGAGCTATTTATGTTTTCTAAGGATCATCGCTATGGGGCTATCTCTATCAAAACGGATTTTGGCGCTATTCCAGTAGTTCAAGAGTCTGGCGATGATGTCTCTCTTTTATCTGACGATGATTGGAGTGATGATTTTGATGCTAGCATGGATGATAGCGCTGTCATCCAAAAAATTGAATACCAGCCCGACGAGCCTGCCCTTTATATTCCATTTATGAAGGCTATAACAGCGATCACAGAGCAGCCAAAGATGATTGAGCATTTCAACTTTTATCCAATCGGTAACTCTGCAATGATCTCTTTAGCTATGGACACTCTTATCCAGGCTGCATTCTTATTGGTAGGAATGGTAGTCATCATAAACCTCTTGCTTTGGACTTTGTTTCGCTCTGCAAGTGCCGTTGTTCTTCCTCAGCTTGCAATAGGTTTGAGTATATTGTTTGTCATTGGTGGCCTGAGTTGGTTGAACTTAGCATCAACAACTCTCATCGCTTTAACAGTAATGCTTGTTATTGCGGTAGGTGTTGCCGACTGTGTTCATGTTATGAGCTCCTATTTGTTTTTTAGGCGAGATGGGAAGGAGCACAATGAGGCACTCTCTAAAGCTTATGGTAAGACTGGGGTTCCAATACTCCTAACAACCATTACAACAATGGCAGGTATGTCATCACTAGCTGCAATAGGCATGCCGATGTTTGTACAGTTTGGGCTTTCTTCCGCGGCAGGGGTTTTCTTTGCCTTTCTATACACAATCTACTTGCTACCCGTTTTGTTAAATTACTGGCATCCAATGCAGATTAAAAAATCAAGCAATGAAGATACTTATAACAAAAAAGGAATTAGAGTTCTAGTCCTATTGCTGAAATCAAAGATATTAAGTTTTTTATGTTTCTTTGCAAAACCCCTATTAAGTGCATCAAAAAAAGTTGGTTTGACCTGGTTAGTGAGTGCTGAGTGGCTCCAGCCGTTGCTAGACAGAATCCCAGCTTTTGTAGAGCGTTTTCGATACCTGATTGCCATCATATTTTTTGGCGGGTTTATCGTGTGTTTGTATGGCGCAACGCAAGTAAAAATAGACTCTAACCTAGTGGAACTTTATTCTGACGATGTTCCGATTGGTCAGGCATATGACATTGTTGATGACAATATGATGGGGACTGGAAACATGGTCATAGTGGTTGATACTGCTATATCTGATGGAATCATGGATCCTGCGGTATTAAGCTCGATGGATAGACTTCAGACTAAAATCGAAGATAGTTATAGTGATTACATTATCCGTACAAATTCCCTAGCTGACCTCGTTAAAGATACTCATGCGATTATGCAAAGTTCAGAGGAATTCAGAACTATTCCTGACAGTCAGATTGCAGTCTCCCAGCTCCTTTATCTCTTTAATAGTTCAAATCCAGAGGAGCGAAGAGCTTTAGTCAGTGATGATTTCAGTAAAAGCCATATTAGTGTTCAACTCAGGAATGCAGGATCAGAAGAATACAAAGATTTTTTTGATGAGATACAGAAGGATATCAATAACGAGTTTAATAAGCTTACAGCAACCTATCCAGAACTCAAGGTTCAAATTACTGGCTCATTTGCATTGATGATGAGGCTAGCAGATGATATCAGCAAGAATCAATTTAAGAGTTTAGCGATAGCAGCAGTTGTCATCAGTCTGCTTATGATGTTGACACTTGGCTCATTGCAGGCAGGTGTAATCTCGATTGTTCCAAACCTAATTCCAGCGACATTGGCGTTTGGATTGATGGGCCTACTTGGAATTTCGCTGGATACAGATACGCTCATGATTGCACCTTTAATTATTGGTATTGCGGTCGATGATACAATTCACTTTATTAGTCATTACAGAATGTCACTCGCTCAAAACCACAACATGAAAATCGCGCTGGTTGAAACCATAAAAGAGGTTGGACAGGCGGTTACGTTTACAACACTCATACTGGGTTGTGGGTTTTTTATGTTAACCTTTAGTGACTATTTAGGATTAGCTAAAATAGGAGGCTTTGGCTCCTTAGCGATTTTTGTAGCGCTGCTATGTGACCTGTTGTTTTTCCCTGCACTGATAATGATATTCAAGCCAAAATTTGGCCAGAAAGACGTTGATGATAATTTAAACTTTATAGAGGTTTCAAAATGAATAAACCAGTAAGAAATGATTTGTCCTTAAAACTGCTCATGTTAAGTTTCTGTGTAGCAATGTTTAGTCTTAATGTCAGTGCTGATACTGAAATGAGCGCAAGAGAAATCATGGAAAGAGTTGACGAAGAGTCCAGAAAATCGACAGACTCTGCGTTCACCAGAATGAAGTTAACGACTTGTAAATATGGCAAAAAGGATGGCAAGATTAAGTGTGCTGAAAAGCCCCGTGTTAAATTAGTCGAGAATGCACAAATCAATACTGGCGTTGATGATAAGGATACCAAGAGTGTCGCAATCATTCTTGAGCCAGCCAGTGAGAGAGGCATTGGAATGCTCTCTTACAGCTATGATGATAGTGACAGAGATAATGAGACCTGGCTCTATTTGTCTGCGCTTGGAAAGGTGAAGAGGATTAGTGTCAGAAATAGTGATGACGAGGAGACTGAGTCCGCTAGTATTTTCGGAACTGAAATGACAACTGAAGATCAGGAGTCCGGAAAGCTCGATGACTATACCTATGTATTACTAGAGCAAGGTAAGTTTAGAGGTCGTGACGTTGCCGTCATTGAGTCGACACCAAAGCCTCATCGACTCAGTAAAAGTAGTTATGGAAAAACCCAGAGTTGGGTAGATACTGAAAGATTCATTACCTTGAAGGTTCAAATGTTTGATAAGAACTCCAATCCTATTAAAAAGCTTGAGGTAGGTAAAGTTGAAAAAATTAATGATGTTTGGATGGGTAGAAGTTTGACATTTTTTAATACTGTCAGTAACAGGCTAACCAATATGAGGCTTGAGGCTATCAATTTTGATATGGACATTGAAGAGGATTTTTTAACTCAGAGAGCTCTTACTGATCAGGCCTTCAGAGAGAAGTATCTGAAAGATCTTCGCAAACAAGCCAAATAAATCTTAAGATGTTAAATAGTGTTCTTAGACAATTAATATTTGTAATATTTGGCTTTACCTTCTTAATGAATGTCAATGCAGACGACTCATTTTTTGATGACGACATTGCTTTTGATGAGTCTGAAGGGGATTTTGATGAGTGGTCTGATGATAGTGATATCTTTGGAGAAGAAGCTGCTATTGAAGAAAAAAGATTACCTTGGCTAGATCTTGGAGTGACTCAAAAGTGGGGTTTCAATCCTGCAAGTGATTACAGCACCACTCAAGAAAGAACAGAGATGAACCTCGGAACTAGTGGTAGCGTCTCTGATTCAGGTTATGGAGAGGTTGAATTAAAGGCAACCAAATACTGGCCTAGTGACAGCAATTATTCAACTGAAAAAAGTGATTTAGAGGTTGAGCAGGCTTTTTTACAGTTTAGCTTTGATGACTGGAGCACTAAGATAGGTAAATATACCATTGGCTGGGGTGAGCTCGAAGGCGGTGCAATTGACGTTGTTAATCCTTCTGGAGGGTTGACAGATCCATCTATGATTCCTCAGTGGTTTTTAAGCGCAACCCGCTATTTTGATCATAGTGATTTAAGTTTTTTTTACAATACTAATCCAAAAGTTTCGAAGAGTAGCCTCCTTATTCTGAAAAATGGTACCTATGATGAATTTGGAATGCGATACGGAATTAGCAGTGAGGGAAGTGATATGGCATTGTATTTGGGTCAACTAGTGCCCAATGATGCGCTCATTAATCTAACTGATGGAATGGTTTATGCAACCCCTTATCAATTAATAGGTTTTGGAATGAACAAGGCTTTTGATGACTTTTTGCTTAAATTTGATATTGCCCTCAAGAACAATGTTCAGCACAATCGAACAGGACAATTTATTAAAGTAGATCGGCTTGATTGGGACTTGGCATTTGATATTCAAAACGATGATAGGCAGTGGCTTATATCTATTAATTCTCAGTATCTTTTGGATTATGCTAATGATTATTTAACGCCTTCAATTTTAGGTGTTGGTGTAGGTGCAAAACGAAATAACATGAGCTACATGGTCAGTGTCAGTGATAGTTTTGGAGACTCTGACTGGAAATGGGGCTTATCTAATGTCATATCCTCCAATAATGACCTCAATCTCAGTTCAGCAACGCTAGATTGGGACATTAATGATCAGTGGCAAGCTTCTTTAAGTGGAACTTATATCGATGCTAAAGATAATCGTGCTTATGCCGCCCTAGATGATTATCAGAGAGTGAACCTAGAAATTAAGTATCAATATTAAGACGCTTAACTTAAAAGTGATTCAATAAAGACTGATGCCAAGCTAACAATGACCCTACTTCGTTAGTACATAGTATAATTTACGCATAATAATTTAACTGAGTATCATGCTAGAGAGTAAGCTTTTAAGAGGGAATATAGATTTTGTTGTTGAGCAACTCAAAAGACGAAATTTTTCCTTTGATGTTGACGAATTCAATGAGCTTGAAAATCAAAGAAAAATTATCCAAGTTCAGACTCAAGAGTTACAAAATCTTCGCAATACCAAATCTAAATCTATAGGTCAGGCTAAGGCAAGTGGTAAAAATATTGAGCCACTTCTTAAAGAGGTGTCAGACCTTGGTGAAAAGCTTGATAACGCTAAAGTTGAACTCCAAGAAATTCAGTCAAAGATTAGTGATATAACTCTATCAATGCCCAACATACCGCATCCTTCTGTGCCAAAGGGCAATTCTGAAGATGAGAATGAGGAAGTTTCAAGTTGGCCAAAAGAGGGACCAACACCATTTGATTTTGAGCCTAAAGATCATGTTGATTTAGGTGAATTACACGGAATTGATTTTGCAGCAGCAGCTAAGATTTCTGGATCTAGGTTTGTAGTTATCACTGGGAAGTTGGCAAAGCTTCAGCGTGCATTAACTCAGTTTATGTTGGATCATCATACTGAAAATAATAATTACAAAGAGACTTATGCTCCATATTTAGTAAATTCAGATTCTTTAATGGGAACTGGTCAATTACCTAAATTTGAGGCCGATTTATTTAAAACGCATCTCCACGGCGAGGAGGGCGAGGCAAGAGCCTTGTATTTAATTCCTACGGCAGAAGTTCCAGTTACAAATCTTGTCCGAGATTCAATTTTGAAAGAATCTGAGCTGCCACTTAAGTTTGTTGCGCATACCCCTTGCTTTAGATCAGAGGCTGGTTCTTATGGAAAAGATACGCGTGGACTCATAAGACAGCACCAGTTCGAAAAAGTTGAGCTCGTTCAAATTTCAAAACCTTCTGAATCATACAATATTCTAGAAGAGTTAACGAATGATGCAGAAGGTATTCTGAAGTTATTAGAGTTGCCCTATCGAAAAGTCACTCTATGTACAGGTGATCTTGGTTTTTCTTCCGCAAAAACCTATGATTTAGAAGTGTGGCTTCCAGGTCAGAATGCCTATCGTGAAATCTCTTCATGCTCTTGTTTTGAGTCGTTTCAAGCAAGAAGAATGCAGCTTAGATGGAAGAATCCAGAGACAAATGAGTCAGAGTTTTTGCATACTTTAAATGGCTCAGGATTGGCAGTTGGCAGAACATTGGTGGCAGTGATTGAAAACTATCAAAATGCTGATGGCAGTATTACTGTACCAAAAGTCCTACAGGGCTACATGGGCGGCCTAACTAAGATAAAATAACCCCTTTATTATTTTTTGGAGTGAAAGATGAATCTACCACCAGAAATTTTTCTGATTGCAATGTTTGTGCTGATGTATTTTTTACTAATCAGACCACAACAAAAAAGAGCTAAAGACCATAAAAACTTATTGAAAGAATTAAAGAAGGGTGATGAAGTTGTTACTAATGGTGGCGTTATTGGAAAAATAACTGCTGTTGATGAATCTTTTGCTGAAATAGAGGTTTCTTCGGGCGTTTCTATGAAAGTTCAAAAGCAAGGTATCAATCAAAAAATGCCAAAAGGTAGTGTCAAGCCAATGACTAAGGCAACCAGTAAGTCAAAGGCTAAGACGAAAGCAATAGAAAAAGCGGAATAAAGAGCAAATACACCATATGAACCATTACGCAGCCTGGAAAAATCTTCTAATTGTATTTTTCCTATTTATTTTAGGTCTATATGCATTGCCAAATCTTTATGGTTCAGATTTGGCGATTCAAATTTCTGGATCTGGGAACTATGATGTCAGCGAGAGAGACCTCGATAAAATCAACGACACATTGTCAGATAATGGTGTGGACTTTAAATCGATTTCTCTTGAGGATAAGAATGTATTGGTCAGATTCAATGACTCACAATCACAACTATCTTCCAAGGCAATTTTGAAAGACTCGCTCACGAGAAATTATGTTGTAGCTCTTAATTTAGCGCCATCAATTCCTCAGTGGCTTTCAAATCTTGGTGGAAAGGCAATGTCTTTAGGTCTTGATCTTAGGGGCGGTGTTCATTTCCTCTTAGAGGTCGACATGAATGCAGTCACTGCGATGGCTGTTGATCGTTATTACAATGAACTTAGAGCGGCACTCAGAAAAGACAAGCTTTACAAGAAAATCCGTAAAGAAGATAATCTGCTTTTTGTTTCATTCAAAAGTGAAGCGCTCAAAAATGAGGCAAAAAAGGTCATAAAAGAGGACTTACCTGACTTGGTTGTTGCTGAAGGCAGTGAGCAAGAACTTGAAATAGGACTTGAAATTTCAGCTGCTGCTCAAGCAGATGCAAAAAATGGCGCATTAAAACAAAATATTACGACGCTCAGAAATCGTGTGAATGAGTTGGGCGTTGCTGAGCCAATAATCCAGCAACAGGGAACAGAGAGAATCGTGGTTCAATTACCAGGAGTTCAAGATACCGCAAGAGCAAAAGAGATTTTAGGCGCCGTAGCAACTATTGAGTTTAGGATGGTTGATGAAAAAAATGATGTCCAGACTGCAATTCAATCAGGAAAAACGCCTGCAGGCTCAAAAATTTATAAGTTTAAAGATGGCAGGCCACTCCTTTTAAAGTCTAATGTAATTACAACTGGTGAAAACATAGTTGACGCCTCTTCCAGTATGGATGAGAACAACCAGCCGAGCGTCAGCATTGTTCTTGATAGCTCTGGCGGCCGCTCTATGCTCGATACCACAAAAGAGTTCCTAGGCTATAGAATGGCGGTTGTCTTTATCGAAAACCAGGTAGAAACCGTGATGGAAGATGGCGTTGCTGTTAAGAAGCGCTCTAAGACGCAAGATATAATTAACGCTGCAACGATTCAGGGTACTTTTTCAAATCGTTTTCAAATTACAGGATTAGATAGCGCCAGAGAAGCAACAAATTTAGCGCTTCTTTTGAGAGCCGGATCTCTTTCTGCCCCAGTTGAGATTATTGAAGAGAGAACTATTGGGCCAAGCCTTGGTGCTGATAATATTCAAAAAGGGTTAATTTCAGTGCTCGTGGGTTTTGGCTTAGTGCTGATTTTTATGGCATGGCGTTACCGAGTTTTTGGACTGGTTGCAAATTTAGCTTTGACACTCAACTTAGTTACCATTATCTCTATTTTGTCACTGATTCAGGCGACACTCACACTCCCTGGAATAGCAGGAATTGTGCTGACTGTGGGTATGGCAGTTGACGCAAACGTTTTAATTTTTGAGCGTATTAAAGAAGAGATGCGCTCCAGTAAAAATATTCAAAAAGCAATATCATCAGGCTATGAAAAAGCCTTACTGACAATTGCAGATGCAAACATAACAACGCTCATCGCATCGATTGTATTGTTTAGTTTTGGTACCGGCCCTATTAAGGGTTTTGCGGTCACTTTAACTATTGGCATCATTACATCGATGTTTACAGCGATCATTGTCTCAAGAGCAATTATCAATCTAATCTATGGCGGTAAAAAAGTTGAGGAGTTAGCAATATGAGTCTCAGATCTTTAAATATTCCTGTGATTGATTTTGTTGGTAAACGTAAGTTTGCATTGATTTTCTCTGCCATTTTGCTGATAGTTTCAATAGCCTCCTTGGGTTTGCAAGGATTAAAATTCGGTATTGACTTTACGGGCGGTACACTAATTGAGCTAGGTTATGAAAAAACTGCTGACCTAGAAAGCATAAGAACTAAACTTGCAGAAGCAGAATACAAAGGAGCCAATGTACAATATTTTGGTTCAGATACTGAGGTGCTTATTCAGTTAGAGCCACAAGCAACATCTAGTGCAAAGTTAAGCTCATCTATTATCAGGATGCTAGGTGAAGGTATCGATGTAAGGAGAGTCGAATTTGTTGGTCCAAAGGTAGGAGAAGAGCTGACTAATGATGGTGGGCTTGCGATGCTATATGCTCTTATAGGTATATTAATCTATGTTGCATTCAGATTCGAATATCGATTCGCCTTGGGTTCAATTGCAGCTATAGTTCATGATGTCATTATTACTCTTGGAGTTTTTTCGATTCTTCAGATTGAATTTGATTTGACAGTCCTAGCAGCTATCCTTGCTGTTATTGGTTATTCTTTGAATGACACGATTGTTGTTTTTGATAGAATACGCGAAAACTTTTTGGCAACTCGTCATGTAGAGCCTGAGCCTATCGTCAATGAAGCCCTTAACCAGACATTATCTCGAACAATCATGACCTCACTTACGACTTTGCTCGTTCTTCTTGCTTTGTTTTATTTGGGTGGTGAAGTAATCAACAGCTTTGCTGGTGCGTTGATTGTGGGCGTTATTATTGGAACCTACTCTTCAATTTATGTTGCAAGTTCAATGATTCTTGCCCTAGGGATTTCAAAGGAGGATATGCTCCCATCTGAAAAAGAGAAAAAAGAGATTGATGCCAGACCTTAGTAGGCTATATTAGCTAAATTTCTCAAAAACAAGGCAAGCGTTAGTTCCACCGAAGCCAAAACTATTTGAAAGTACTCGGCTCAGTTTTACATCTTTTGTTTCCATGACAATAGGCATTCCAGTCGCTTCAGAGTCAAGATTTTCAATATTAACAGATTCAGCAACAAAGTTATTTTGAAGCATTAAGAGTGAGTAGATTGACTCATTAACACCTGCCGCTCCAAGAGCATGCCCAGACAAAGACTTAGTAGAACCTATGAGAGGTATATTTTCCGCAAAAACCTCTTTTATTGCGCCAAGCTCTTTGACATCTCCAACAGGAGTTGATGTGCCATGAGCATTTATATAATCGATGGAGCCGTTCACACTAGCCGTTGCTAGCTCCATGCATCTTTTAGCTCCTTCTCCAGAGGGTGCGACCATATCATAGCCATCGGATGTTGCGCCATAGCCAACAAGTTCAGCAATAATTTTTGCCCCGCGGGCTTGGGCATGATCTAAAGACTCAAGAACTAGAGCGCCTCCACCTCCTGAAATAACGAACCCGTCTCTATCCGCATCAAAAGCGCGCGACGCTTGTGTAGGTGAATCATTGTATTTTGAAGAGAGGGCGCCCATTGCATCGAACAACATAGTTAGAGACCAATCAAGCTCTTCTCCTCCACCAGCAAAGACAACATCTTGTTTACCCAACTGGATTTGTTCCATTGCATTTCCAATGCAGTGGGCACTGGTTGAGCAAGCAGAACTGATTGAGTAGTTAATTCCCTTAATTTTAAATAGCGTAGAAAGACATGCGGAAGTTGTTGAACCCATTGCTCTTGGAACGCGGTAAGGCCCAACTCTTTTGATACCTCTATCTCTTAAGATATCTGCTGACTCTACAACATTTTGATTGGAGGCTCCACCAGAGCCCATAATGAGGCCTGTTCTTTCATGAGAAATCATTTCAGGACTCAGGCCAGATTCTTTGATAGCCTCGTCCAAGGCCACAGCATTGTAAATTGCTGCATCTGCCATGAACCTGAGCATCTTGCGGTCAATAATCTCGCTAGTATCAATTTCTGGAATAGAGCCATGAACATGAGATCTTAGGCCCATCTCCTTATATTTTTCGCTAAACGCAATTCCAGATTTTGCTGACCTAAGGGACTCTAAGACTTCTAATTTATTAGCACCAAGACTGCTAACGATGCCCATACCAGTAACTACGACTCTATTCATCAGAATGCTGAGGTGTCAGTGAACAAGCCCACTTTAAGGTTTGTTGCCTCATAGATAGTTTTGCCATCAACTTCCATTGTGGCATCGGCAATTCCCATATAAAGTTTTCGTGCAATAACTCTTGAAAGGCTTACGTTGTATGTCACTTTTTTGCTTGTTGGGAGGACTTGTCCTGTGAACTTGACTTGGCCTGAACCAAGCGCGCGACCCCTTCCAGGGCCACCTAGCCAGCCAAGATAAAAACCGACTAACTGCCACATAGCATCCACACCTAAGCATCCAGGCATGACCGGGTCCTCATTAAAGTGGCAATCAAAAAACCATAAATCTTTGTTTATATCTAGCTCAGCAGTCATACCACCTTTGCCATAGTCACCGCCATTTTCACTGATGTGCGTTATACGATCAAACATCAGCATCGGTGGCTGAGGTAGTTGAGCATTGCCAGGACCAAACAGTTCGCCCTTTCCACATTGGATTAAATCTTCATAAGAGTAGCTGTTTTGCGTCATAAGTCCTGTCAAATCTTTTGATGGATAAATTTTAACATAGTTGAATTGAGGCGTAATTCAACTTAAGGCCTAATGTCATCAATGATGTCTTCAATATTTTCAAGTCCAACAGAGATGCGAATCAAGCTTTCTGAAATATGTGTTTGCTCTTTTTCTTCCTTTGTCAGCCTTACATGAGTTGTGGTTGATGGGTGAGTAATCGTTGTTTTAGCGTCACCCAAGTTCGCTGTAA
>Ga0228672_1000917_pt1 | contig 12644 bp, 8 predicted proteins | sample 90DmetaG_FD_182788 | JGI IMG/M metagenome (GOLD analysis project Ga0228672, IMG submission 182788) | Seawater microbial communities from Monterey Bay, California, United States - 90D | ecosystem: Environmental > Aquatic > Marine > Coastal | place: USA: California | collected 2016-11-08 | reverse complement strand
GAATTTACTGCAAGTAGCACCCAGTAAGGATCCCTTATACCTAAACATTTCAGGATCCTTTCTGGCCATAAGAAGAGAAACGGCACTACAAATCATTGTTCGAAAATAAGGTGAGTAAAAACTTAACCGTTGCGCTTATTGGAAACCCGAATACTGGGAAATCATCCGTATTCAATCAACTCACAGGCCTGAACCAAAAAACGGGGAACTATCCCGGTATTACCGTAGAGAAAAGACAAGGGGTTTGTCGGCTACCGAGAGGTGTAAAGGCGCGTATCTTAGACCTGCCTGGCACCTATAGCCTCAATGCCTCCTCTTTGGATGAGAATGTGGTGGTTGAGCTGTTACTCAATAAAAATGACAAGGACTTTCCAGATGTTGCTGTGGTGATCTCCGATGTAGAAAACTTAAAGCGAAACATGCTGCTGTTCACCCAAATTAAAGACCTCAGTATCCCTACCATTTTGGTCATTAATATGTCCGATCGCATGAATCGCAAAGGCATTAGCATTGATGCTGAAAAAATGGAAGAACTACTGCAAGCAAAAGTAGTTCTGGTAAGTGCCCGAAAAAACGAAGGTATTCATACGCTAAAGCAGCATATTGCTGCTTACAAAAATATTTCAACAGCCCCCTGCGTTTCTATAGCCGAAATTGATCAAGATTATTTTTCTTCTCTGGAACGCACATTTCCAAATCAATCGCTATACAAGCTTTGGTTGGTTATCACCCAAGATGTAAATTTTGCGCGCATAGAAAGACAGAAGATGGAAGCGCATGATGCCAATCATATGCGCAGTGGCTCATTTTTAAAACGACTCCAGCAGAAAGAAACCATCAAACGCTACCAATATATTAACAATGTGCTCAAGGCCTGCTATGACAAAGACAGCGCCAAAGCAACCGACTTGCGTGGTAGATTAGATCGCATACTCACCCACAAAGTATGGGGTTTTGTGATTTTCTTTTTAGTGCTATTTACCATTTTCCAAGCCTTATATGATTGGAGTAGTGTTCCCATGGACTTCATAGACACCTCCTTTGCCCAACTCAGCGATTGGGCCAAAATAAACTTGCCCAATTGGTTGGCACCCAACCTCATTGCAGAGGGCGTCATTCCAGGACTGGGGGGTATTGTCATTTTTGTACCTCAAATTGCCTTGCTTTTCCTCTTTATTGCCATTTTAGAAGAAACCGGCTACATGAGTCGGGTGGTATTTATTACAGATCGTGTGATGCGCCGTTTTGGACTTAGTGGCAAGAGTGTCGTCCCCTTAATTTCAGGAACCGCATGTGCTATCCCGGCCATTATGGCAACACGAAATATTGAAAATTGGAAAGAGCGACTCATCACCATATTGGTTACCCCTTTTACCACCTGTTCTGCACGTTTGCCTGTTTATCTGATTCTCATCAGTCTGGTGATTCCCAACGAACGAATTATAGGGGCAAATCTCCAAGGTTTGGTGCTTATGTTTTTCTATCTACTAGGGTTTGCTATGGCGCTACTTGCAGCGTTTGTGTTACACAAGACCTTACCAAAAAAGCAAACCAGCCATTTTGTTGTAGAAATGCCAAACTACCGCATTCCCCTGTTGAAGAATGTGGTCATTACCATAGTTGAAAAGACAAAGTCCTTTGTACTTGAAGCAGGTAAAATCATTTTAGCAATATCCATTTTACTTTGGGTAATGGCTTCAAATGGTCCAGGTGCTACTTTTAAAAATGCCCCTGAAATAGTCGCTGCCCAAGCAGCAGTAACAGAAGCCAATTTTGAACAAAAATTAAGTGCCTACAAACTCGAACATTCCTACTTAGGATATATAGGAAAAGGTATTGAGCCCATAATTCGCCCGCTGGGCTACGATTGGAAAATTGGCATTGCCATTGTCAGTTCTTTTGCTGCGCGTGAAGTCTTTGTGGGAACTCTTGCTACCATTTATAATGTAGGCGATTCGGAAGAAGAAACCATTAAAAATCGCATGTCTGCTGAAACCTATTCCGATGGAACACCCGTTTTTAACCTTGCTTCTGGCTTGTCGCTTATGGTGTTCTATGCCTTTGCTATGCAATGTATGAGTACCCTAGCCATTGTGCGAAAAGAAACCAACAGCTGGCGTTGGCCTGCTGTCCAGCTTGTAGTCATGACAGTAATCGCCTATCTTGGTGCACTGGCAACATTTCAATACTTTAGTAATTAATTATGGAACACGTAATTATCATTGCAGCTGTACTTTGGTCGTTGTATTTTCTTGTACAACGCTTTCGTCCTAGAAAAAAAACAACGGGGTGCGATACAAAAGGATGTGGTTGTCATTAACCCCCTAGGGCTACGTCTAGCGTCATCATCACTACAAAACCACCTATAAAACCCAAGGCCGCAATATCTGTGTACTTGTCTTGTTGGGTTTCAGGAATTACCTCCTCTACTACAACAAAAATCATGGCTCCAGCTGCAAAAGCTAATGCATAAGGCAAAATGGGCGTGAAAAAAGTAACCGCAAAAGCGCCAATTACAGCGGCAATAGGCTCCACAATGGCAGAGGCTTGTCCATAAAAAAAGCTTTTTCGTCTGCTAAGTCCCAACCGACGCATGGGCATGGAAACCGCAACCCCTTCTGGAAAATTTTGTATGCCAATTCCAATGGCCAAAACAACAGCACCAGCAATTGATGCTTCGGGTAGTCCAGCGGCAACACCACCAAACAATACGCCCACAGCCAATCCCTCTGGAATGTTGTGAAGGGTGATGGCCAAAACCATAAGCGTAGTACGATGCCATGGGGTTTTGATCCCCTCTGACTCTTTAAAGTTAATATGCAAGTGTGGCAGAACCTTGTCCAGTCCAAAAATAAATAATGCCCCAAAAGTAAATCCAACAGCAGCTGGTATGACCTTTATAAAACCGGTCCCCGGACTCATATCAATCCCAGGAGCCAACAAGCTCCAAAAACTTGCTGCTACCATTACACCTCCCGTGAAGCCGAGCATACCATCAAGAACGGATCGGTTCATTGTCTTAAATAAAAAAACAAAAGATGCGCCAAATGCGGTAAGACCCCAGGTGAAAAGCGTAGCGTAGAGTGCACCTAAAATGGGAGGGGTGCTTTCAAAGAAATTAAGAATAGATTCAAACATGCTGCAAATATAACAGATTGAAAACTTAATTCTTTGTGCTTAATCGGCATATTTTGTACGTTTGGCGAGGTGGAAAAGGAGCTGGATTACGATTTTATATTTGCAGGTGCTGGCGCAGCTACGCTTCAAATTGTTCAAAAACTGATACAATCGGGTGGTTTTACAGATAAACAGCTCCTTATTTTAGAACGAGATCCCAACAAAAAAAACGACCGTACTTGGTGTTTTTGGGAAACCAAAACCAATACGCAGTGGTCCGAACACATTGTAAAAGAATGGGATAATATTTCATTTAGATCCTCAAGTCTAAACTTAAAAGAAAAAATAAGCCCCTTGTCATATAAAATGATGCGTAGCGCGTCTTATTACTCTTCTATGCGAACGCTGATTGAACAACACAGCAATATCAGGCTTCTATATGAGGGCGTTGTTTCTTTTGAAGAACACGAATCGGGAGTACGGATAACCACTAATGAAAAAACCTATAACACCAAGCTTTTCTTTAACAGTATGCTAGATTGGAGGGCGGTGCAACAGCAAAAACGCTACCCTGTGCTTCAGCAACATTTTGTTGGCTGGTTTATCAAAACACAAAAACCCCATTTTGATGCAGATACCGCAACTTTTATGGACTTTACAGTTGCACAAAAAGGCAGCACCCGTTTTATGTACATATTGCCTAAAAGTGATACGGAGGCGCTGATTGAATACACTCTTTTCTCAAAAGAAAAACTAAAACCTGCCGCTTATGAACGTGAGTTACGCGCTTACTTAAGTGAAAAAGACATTCGAGATTATACGATTGAAGAGCAAGAAACAGGAAGTATTCCCATGACGTGCTATCCTTTTGCCAAACACAACAGCAAGCATATACTGCATATTGGCTCTGCCGGTGGATGGACAAAGCCTAGCACGGGCTTTACCTTTGCTTTTATTGAACGAAAAGCCACAGCCCTGGTCAATTTCCTTAAATCAAATACCGATATGCGTACGTTTGAGAAACGCAATAGATTTTGGTGGTATGACTTGCTATTCTTGGACGTATTAGCACGACACAACCATAAAGGTGGTTATTTGTTTTCACGAATGTTTCAGTACAACAAACCCGAGAGGATATTTAGATTTTTGGAAGAAAAATCAACTCCAAAGGAAGAAGTAAAAATCATGCGTAGCTTTCCGTTGGGCTTATTTGTAGGGCAAGTTTTTAGACGACTATTGCGTACGTTTCATTAGCCAATTTCCAAAATCTTTAAAGCGCTGCATTTGTGCTGTTTTTAAAGGAATTTTATCCAACACATCAAAAGCATTTTTGGTATAACGTGCCACTTCTTCTAGCGTCGCCGTATCTGCCTTAGCAGCGCTAAACAGTTCGGTAACAGCAGTTATTTTGGCGCTGTCGTCTTTGGGTGTATTTGAAAACCATCGGGTTAATTCTTGCTGCTGTTCGGGAGTTCCGTGAGCAAGCGTGAGATGTACCAAAATGGTTTTTTTATTTTCCGCAATATCTCCGCCAATGCGTTTGCCAAAAGTTGCCGCATCGCCAAAGGTATCCAAATAGTCGTCTTGCAATTGAAAGGCAATCCCCAGTTGTTCGCCGAAGTGATACAACTGCTTGGCATTAGCTGAGTCGGCACCGCCAATTCGTGCGCCCATTTCCAAGGCACATCCTACCAACACCGCTGTCTTTAAGCGAATCATTTCCAGATACTGAGCAATGCTCACATCGCTACTGATCTCAAAATCCACATCGTATTGTTGCCCTTCACAGACCTCCAGTGCTGTTTTACTCAACAGTTGAGTAAGATCTTTAAATTGTTCAGGTGGATACGCATTCAGACATTCATAGGCTTGGATCAACATCGCATCCCCCGACAATATGGCCGTGTTAACATCCCATTTTTGATGCACCGTTTGCTGTCCTCTGCGTAAGGCTGCCTTATCCATAATGTCGTCATGCATAAGCGTAAAGTTGTGGAAAATTTCCACTGCCTTGGCGGCATCAAGACCGGCTTTGGCATCTTTACCAAAGGCTTCACAAGCCATCAACACCAAAATCGGACGAAGCCGCTTACCGCCTAAGGACAATAAATAATCAATTGGAGCATATAGGCCTTGAGGAGCTTTGTCTTTGTTCGCAGAAATGAGCGATGCGTCTAGAAGCTGATGGTATGCTGTCAAAAATTTCATGTATGTAAAAATACGTTATGGAATTGTAATGAAGCCTTCTAGAAAAGAAAAACGTTGGAAACTTTTTTGGTTTTTAAAGTTTCCTGTGTATTTTTGCGTGCTATTTGTTATGAAAAACATACTCCCCCCCTGCACGGAAATGTTCCTTACGCTTGGTTTTAAAAGCGTAACCATGGACGATATTGCCCAAAGACTTGGGATATCAAAAAAAACACTTTATACACATTATTCTAATAAACAGGCATTGGTGCGAGCGTGTGTGTTTGACTTTTTTAATTACGTAACAGAAGAAATAAACGGCATTTGTCAGCTATCAAAAAACCCCATTATTGAGTTGCACGACATCAAAATGTTTATGATGAAGCACATCAAAAATGAAAAGATTTCTCCCCAATATCAACTCAAAAAATACTACCCTGAAATTTTTCATGAACTCAGCGACAAACAGCTAGACTTCATGATCGGCTGTGTGAGTAAAAGCTTAAAAGAGGGAGTAGCAACAGGACTGTTTCGCGCTAACTTAAATATCCCGTTTATTGCACGCTTGTACTTTAACGGCATGATGGGCATCAAAGATCAGCGACTATTCCCGGCTGACATATTTCAACACAGTCAACTTATGTCCGATTACCTAGAATATCACCTGCGTGCCATTTGTACAGAATCTGGAATAGCCATTTATAACACCCTTGAACTAAGACCCCATGAATAACATATTACGCCTAATTGCACTGTTCTTTGTTTTCACTCTCAATGCCCAAGAGCTGGATTTGAACAGCGCCATACAGTTGGCCAAGACAAACAACAGAAGCTTACAAAACGCAAATTCAGATATTAAAATCGCCCAACAAAAACGACTCGAAACAATAGCCTCCGGACTTCCACAAATATCTCTCTCTGCCAATTATAACAATGCTTTTGACCAACCGGTGTCTCTTGTTCCTGGTCAATATTTTGGTGGTGTTGCAGGAGAGTATAGCGCCGTTACTTTTGGCACCTCTCAAAGTGTTTCTGCAGGGCTAATGCTAAACCAAATGATATTTGACGGCACCTACTTGGTAGGCTTACAGGCTTCCGAAATATACCTCCGCATTTCACAACAAGCCTATGTCAAAACCGAGCAAGCTGTGGAACAAGCTGCAGTGGAAGCTTATGTAAATACACTTTTAGCTAAGGCGCAACTTGTCTATTTAAATCAAAATCTAAGTCTAGCCAAAAACAACCTAAAAGAGGCCAGGCAGGTTTTTGAAAACGGTTTTATCGAAGAGGAAAATGTGCAGCAATTACAACTAACGCTCGCTGCTTTAGAAAGCACGCTACAATATGCCACACAAATGCATGTCGTAGCCAAAAATGTGTTGCGGTATGTATTGGGCATGGACCTAGACGAACCGCTATCCCTGAGCAGTTCGCTTGAGGGCTTGGTACTTGAAATGCAAAATACAGCCGATGGCAGCTTGTCGGTTTCAGAAAACATCGACTATCAAATGGCACAAAACGATGTGCGCTCCAAGGAACTCTTGCTCAAGCTAGAGCGCTTTAAAGCCTTGCCCACTATTAAAGCATTTTTGAGTGGGGGTTATGATGGCTTTGGCGATGATTTTGATTTCACCCAGCCCAGTCAGGATTGGTATGGTCGCGCGGTGATGGGCGTTAATCTTAGCGTACCTGTATTTAGTAGTTTTCAATCTAAGGCCAAAAGACAACAAGCCAAATTAGCGCTGAATCAATCTAAAAATCAAGCCCAAAATGTTGTCCAAGAAATCTTGCTTGAAGAAAGCCGTATGAGAAGTGAGGTGCAGTTCCAATTGGAAAATGTGCAAACTACAGCTCAGAGTTTAAGGCTGGCAGAAGACATTGCCCAGAAAAATGAAATCAAATTCAAAGAAGGCCTAGTTTCTGGATTTACACTCAGACAAATACAAACACAGTTATACGAGGCGCAAAACAATTACCTAAACGCCATGCAACAACTGGTTGTTTCAAAAACAAAATTATCCCTATTACTAAACCCTGTAACGCAAACAAAATGATACAAAGAACACTAATAACCCTACTCACTGGCCTATTACTTGGCTGTAGTTCTTCTGAAACCCCAACCACCCAAACACTAATTGCGCAAAAAGACGTGGTGGGATTACGGGCAAAACAAGCCGAGCTTGTAAAACAAAACAATGCCATAAAAACAGAGCTGAATACGGTTATTGAAGCCATTGATGCGTTGGACGAAAATAAAAAACGGTCGTTGGTAACTGTATTGACATTAAAAAAAGAATTCTTTCAGCACACAGTCGTGTTACAGGGAACTGTAAAAACAGATCAAAACTTAATGCTCACTGCTGAGTTTTTAGGCAAGGTAAAAGCCATATATGTCAAAGAGGGGCAGTCCGTAAAAAAAGGAGATTTATTGCTAAGCATAGACGATGGTGGTCTTTCTCAAAACGTGGCTTTACTAAAAACCCAACTCGAACTAGCCAAGACTATTTACTTGCGTCAAAAGCGCTTATGGGATCAAAATATAGGCGCTGAAATTGAATATCTACAAGCCAAAGCCGCTTACGAAAGCCAAGAAAACAGCTATGAACAACTCAAAAAGCAACTTGACAAGTCAAGCCTTTATGCCCCCTTTTCTGGCCGGATAGACGATGTTGTGGCTGAAGTAGGTCAATTGGTTTCCCCTGGTATGAGCCCCTTGCTTCGTTTGGTAAATCTACAAAGCATGTATGTTGATGTTGATGTGCCTGAGCGTTATTTTACATCTATAGATAAAGGTACTGCAGCAACCGTTGAAATTCCATCGTTTGATCACCAATATCAAAGTCGTGTAACGCACAAGGGAACCCACATAAGCCCAGGCAACAGGACCTTTAAAGTAACTATTGCTGCAGACAACAAGCTAACCCTCGCGCCCAACACCATAACCGTTGTAAAACTCGTAGACTACCAAAAATCAGATGCCCTAGTTGTGCCGCTAGAAGTTGTTTCTGAAAATTTTGAAGGAACGCAATATGTATATGTGGTTACTGATAGCAATAAGGCAGAAAAAAGATTTATTGAAACTGGCCTTGTTGAAGGTGATGTAGTTGAAGTTATCAGCGGATTAAAGCCCGAAGATCGTGTCATTGACGAGGGGGCGCGTTTGGTTAAAGAAAATGAAAACATCCGAATTACAAATGCCTTATGAGTCAAGAAAATAAATCCAACTCCGCTTTTGGTCTATCGGTTTGGGCTATAAAAAACAGTACTATTATTTACGTACTGATGGGTATTTTCCTAATTCTAGGAGGTACGGCATACGTTAATATGCCAAGAGAAAACTTCCCCGAAATTACAGAAACAACCATATTTATAAGCACGCCCTATCCTGGAAATACAGCACAAGACATTGAGCGCTTTGTTACGGATCCACTTGAGGAAGGCATCAAGGGTATTAGCAATATTACCGAAATCACTTCCACCTCCCAAGACGATTATTCCATTGTATCCATTGAATTTGATGAAGATATTGACGTAGACCTAGCCAAGCAGCGCGTCAAAGATGAAGTGGACGCAGTGGTTGCTTCAGAAGACTGGCCAACTTTTAACAATGCCAAGCTAGAACCTGCTGTTTTTAACTTGAATTTCTCTGAGGAGCTTCCCATTCTAAACGTGAGCATACAGGGCGATTACCCCATTGAACGTCTCAAAAGCTACGGTGAAATTTTAGAAGAACGCATTGAGCAGTTGGACGAAATCAAAGCTGTTGATATTAGAGGGGCGCAAGACAAAGAAATCGAAGTCGCTGTAGATATCCGAAAAATGATGGCTTCTAAGGTGAGTTTTAATGACGTCGTGCAAAGCATTGCCAACGAAAACATGACGGTTTCGGCAGGTAGTATGCGTAGTGGGGGACAACGCAGAAGTGTCCGTGTAGTTGGAGAGGTTAGTATTCCCGCGGAACTTGAAGAATTTGTCGTAACCAACGAAAAAGGTACGGTGTCTCTTGGGGAAATTGCATCCATATCCTTCAAAGAAAAAGAAACGACCAGTTTTGCCCGTGATTTTGGCGTGTCTACGGTTATGCTTGATGTCAAAAAACGCGGTGGAAAAAACTTGATTCAGGCGGCTACTAGCATACGACAGATTGTGTTGGAGGCCCAAGAAAATGACTTCCCAGAAGACCTGAGCGTGACCATATCTAACGATATGTCCTCGCTGACGCTCAACCAAGTCAATGATTTGGTAAACAACATTCTCTTTGGTGTATTGCTGGTAGTAACGGTGCTTACCTTTTTCCTAGGGTTTCGCAATGCCTTGTTTGTTGGTTTTGCCATTCCCATGTCTATGTTTATTTCCTTTGTTATCCTTCAAACCTTGGGTTATACCATGAATACCATGGTGCTATTTGCGCTTGTTATGGGTCTTGGGATGTTGGTAGACAACGGTATTGTCGTTGTAGAAAATGTGTATCGTCTTATTGAAAAAGAAGGGATGTCACGCGTTGAAGCTGCTAAAACAGGCGTTAGTGAAATCGCATATCCCATCATCATTTCTACAGCTACGACAGTAGCAGCCTTTATTCCTTTGGGCTTTTGGCCGGGCATTATGGGGCAGTTTATGATTTATTTTCCCATAACCCTTTCCATTGTTTTGGGATCATCGCTATTTGTTGCGCTGCTGTTCAACTCCATGTTGGTGTCCAAGTTTATGGATGTGGAAGAAAAAAACATGACCCGAAAAGGACTCATTCGCCTAAGCCTAATACTAGGAGGCATTGGCTTGTTTTTTATGCTTATTTCCACCGGGACTAGAGGCTTTGGAAGTTTTATGATTACCATTGCAGCCCTATTTTGGTTATACCGCTATGTTGTCAAAGGGCTCGCCCACAAGTTTCAACGATTCTTCCTCCATAATTTAGAACGCAACTACGAAAGGCTACTGCAATTTGCCATGCGGGGTTGGCGTGCCTATGCCTTTGTTTTTGGAACGATTGCCTTGTTAATTACATCCTTTGTTTTGGTCGGAATTGCCGGTCCAAAAGTGGAGTTTTTCCCAGACAACGAGCCGAGTCAAATCATCGTATATATTGAATATCCACAAGGAACAGACATTGATAAGACCAATGCCATTACCAAAGGTATTGAGCAAGTGGTCATTGAAACGGTCAACAAAGAAAAATACATGGATGAGGGCGCCAACTTTATGGTGGAATCTCTTGTATCACAAGTGGGTGAAGGCGCTGGAAATCCACAAACAGACGGCGGTTCTCAAGCAGAAATGCCACATAGAGGAAAAATTACGGCCACCATGCGCGAATATAAGTTTCGCCGTGGACTGTCTAGTGAGGTGCTTCGAAGCGAAGTGCAGCAAGCCCTCCAAGGCAAATTTTCTGGCGTGAGTATATCCGTGGAAAAAGATGCCAACGGCCCTCCTGTGGGCTATCCCATAAATATTGAAATTTCAGGAGGTGATTATATTGAGCTCATCAAGGTTGCAAACGAAGTGCGAAGCTTTATCATTAAGGAAAACATCCCCGGCATAGAAGAATTAAAAGTAGATGTAAACCGCAACAAACCGGGCATGGAAGTTACGGTTGACAGAAGAAAAGCAGGAAGTCTGGGCGTGAGCGCTGGTCAGGTTGGTTTCCAACTGCGACGTGCGCTTTTTGGTGAAAAAGCAGGCGTGTATAAAAATGACGGAGAAGACTATGATATCAATGTGCGCTTTCAAGAAGCAGACCGGTATAACCCCTCTGCACTCTTTAACCAAAACATTACCTTCCGAGATATGGCCAGTGGGCAGATTAAGAGTATTCCCGTTTCAGCGGTAGTAGAAACCAAAAATGTAGCAGGGTTTAGTGCCATCAAACACAAAAATATGCGCCGTGTGGTAACGGTTTATTCTGCTATACTCCCTGGTTACAATGCCAATGAAATTGTGGGGCAAGTACAAACCCAATTGCAAGGGTTCAATATCCCAAAAGGAATCGATTATGCCTTTACAGGAGAAATCGCCGAACAAGATGAAAACATGCGATTTTTATCTAGTGCGCTTGGCTTTGCCATACTGTTGATCATGTTGCTGCTTGTTTTTCAATTTAACTCCGTGAGCAAACCCCTCATTATTTTATTTTCCATTTTTATGAGTTTCACTGGCGTAATGCTTGGATTGGTATTTTTCAACATGACCTTTGTTATCATCATGACCATGATGGGCATCATTTCCCTAGCAGGAATTGTGGTAAACAACAGTGTGGTTTTGCTTGATTACACCCAATTGCTCTTAGACCGAAAAAGGGAAGCGCTTGGCATAACAGATGATAATCTACTTCCTAGAAAAGACATATTTGAGGCCATTGTTGCGGGTGGAAAAGCCCGTTTGCGCCCTGTATTATTGACCGCCATTACAACCGTTTTGGGATTAATTCCACTCGCTATCGGGCTAAACATTAACTTCTTTAGTTTGTTTGCTACAGGCGATCCGCAAATTTATTTTGGTGGGGAGAATGTTATTTTTTGGGGACCTCTTGCTTGGACAGTCATATTCGGACTTACTTTTGCGACCTTTCTCACATTGGTGATTGTTCCTGTAACGTTCTTTTTAAGCAAAAGAGCCGCCATTCGTTTTAAAGCAACTTTAGGAAACTAGTCGTGAGTCACCGCAGACGGAAATGCATGGGTTTGACTACTGTAAAAAATAAGATCAGACATCCTTTTGCCCAACACGTTGTAGAAAAGGAATGTTTAACTTTTAAGTCGCTAGTCGTAGATTAATTCTATTTTTGAAAAAATTTAAAGGATGTATAGAAGCCATCATTGCGGCGCGTTACGTGAAACACATATTGGTTCAGAAGTTACCCTAGCGGGATGGGCGGCTAAAGTTCGTGACAAGGGTTTTATGTTGTGGATAGATCTCCGCGACCGTTACGGAATCACCCAATTGGTCTTGGACGAAGAACGCTGTTCGACAGCACTACTCGAAAAAGCACGTAAAACAGGACGTGAAACGGTTATTCAAGTCACCGGGGTTGTAATAGAACGAGAGGCCAAAAACCCAAATATGGACACGGGAAATATCGAACTCTTGGTGTCTGAGCTAACGGTCCTAAATGAAGCCCAAACTCCTCCCTTTACCATTGAGGATAAAACAGACGGCGGAGAAGATCTTCGTATGAAGTATCGCTATTTGGATATTCGACGCACCCCTGTTCAAAACAGCCTTTTGTTTCGCTCAAAGATTGGTTTATTGGTTCGCAATTATCTAGCGGAACAAGCTTTTATAGAAGTTGAAACGCCTTACTTGATAAAATCTACTCCTGAAGGAGCTCGTGATTTTGTGGT
>Ga0228672_1000915_pt1 | contig 12659 bp, 8 predicted proteins | sample 90DmetaG_FD_182788 | JGI IMG/M metagenome (GOLD analysis project Ga0228672, IMG submission 182788) | Seawater microbial communities from Monterey Bay, California, United States - 90D | ecosystem: Environmental > Aquatic > Marine > Coastal | place: USA: California | collected 2016-11-08 | reverse complement strand
CAACTTACCTAAAAACATTTTTCAGTGTTTTCACAATACTGATGATGATTTTTATATTACAATCCGTTTGGGTATATATTTCCGAGCTTGCAGGGAAAGATTTAGAAATTGAAGTCATTCTCAAATTTTTAATCTATGTATCCCCTCGAATAGTCGTATTGGTTTTGCCGCTAACTATTCTTTTGGCTTCTATCATGGTCTTTGGTGGGTTTTCGGAAAACTATGAATTTGCAGCCATGAAATCTACAGGAATATCATTGCAGCGTGCTATGAAAAGCCTAAGTGTATTTATTGTATTTCTTGCAGTGATTAGTTTTTTCTTTGCCAACAGTGTAATTCCTTATGCTGAGTTTAATTTTTACAGTTTACGAAGAAATATTGCTAAAGTAAAACCCGCAATGGCCATTGCAGAAGGTCAGTTTAATCAATTAAACGATATAAATATAAAAGTTGCTGAAAAAAGTGGCGAAAACGGAGAATTTTTAAAAGATGTCATAATTCATCAAAAAAAGGGAAATATAAGAGGGAATTTTACAGTCATCAAAGCAAATACTGGAGAGTTTATCAGTAATGAGACGTCAGACATTTTGCAACTTGTATTATTTGATGGAAATTATTACGATGAAATTCAAGATAAAGATTATACTAAACGCACCAAAAATAGACCTCAAGTAAAAAGTACTTTTGAAAAATATATTATCAATATCGATGTATCTCAGTTCAACAATATTGATTTTGAAAGTAAGGAAAGTATTACAAAACATACGATGTTAAATGTGATGGATTTAAAGACATCCATAGATTCACTAAACACAAAAAGAGGAGAAATCTTAAAAACCTTTTCTGAAACAATGCTAAAGCGTACAAATCACCATACTTTAAATCTAAATTATAAATTAGGTGAAGAGGATTCGATAACCAAGCCGGTTGATGTCTTAAAGTTATATAAAGAACGTAAAATCATTCAATTAATCGAATTGGCATTAAATACGACCAAAACAGCTAAAAAAGATTTGACATCAAAGTCAAAAACAATGCTAAATACTCTGGTAAACGTCAACAAACATATCGTGGCACTTCATGATAAATTTGCTTTGGGCCTATCTTGTATAATACTGTTTTTTGTAGGTGCTCCCTTGGGAGCGTTGATACGTAAAGGTGGTATTGGTCTGCCATTAATTATTGCCATACTCATATTTTTAACCTATCATTTTATTGGACTATTTGCAAAAAACAGTTCCGAAGATAGCAGTATTGACCCTGTTTTGGCTGCCTGGCTATCGTCTTTAATCTTACTACCTTTTAGCATCTATCTCACAAATCGTGCTACAAAAGACCGTGCGTTGATCGATTTTGATAGTATTCTTATTCCTTTAAAACACTTAGTAACATCCGAATTAGATAGTGAAATTGCAAACTCACAACAACTCACTTCAGAAGATACTTCAGAACTAAAAGGTTTTGAAAACGGCAAATTAATTGATATTGTAAAAAACTTTAGACAGTTTGGGTTGTCTTTAAATTATAAACAAACAGCCCTAAAAATCTTAAATTCGAGAGGCATAAGTGAATTGGAACTTAAAATGGGAGGAAATTTATCTAACCAAAAGTATGAAAATGCGTTACGTCTTTATATCGATTTTAAAGAAAATTCTAAATTAGCTCTGGTTTTAAATACACTTACAATTGTACTTGGATTTGGGAGCTCAGTTTTAAGCAACAATGATTTTCCTATTATTGGAACTACACTAAGTGGAATTGCCATTTTAACACTCCTATTTTTTGTGGTTGTATTCCAAAAAACCACTTCAAATCAATCTGATTTTTATAAATTATTATCCATCAAGTTTTTGACAAATTCTTTCGTTTTTATTATTCTAGGGATTCCATTATTTTTTCTTTACAGACCCTATTTTGTTAAGAAAATGAAAGAAGATTTATTGAAAATATCTTAACGAATGGATTACTTGTAATATCTTTACCCAAAAATAAAAACATAATGTCAATTACAGAGCACAAATCAAAAACTAAATTGAATAGTATAGAAGACGCAATTAATGACATTCGACTGGGGAAAGTGGTTGTTGTAGTTGATGATGAAAATAGAGAAAATGAAGGTGATTTTATTGCTGCTGCCGAAAAAGTAACACCAGAAATGATCAATTTCATGGCGCTCCATGGACGTGGTTTAATATGTGCTCCTCTAACGGAAACTCGATGTGATGAATTAGGACTTAATATGATGGTCCAGAACAATACGGTGCTGCATAACACTCAGTTTACCGTTTCTGTGGATTTAATTGGAAATGGATGTACAACTGGAATTTCTACTTCTGACCGTTCCAAAACAATTAAATCATTAGTCGATCCAAAAACCAAACCACACGATTTAGGTCGTCCTGGTCACATTTTTCCTTTAAAAGCAAAAAATGGTGGCGTTCTTCGTCGCACAGGACATACAGAAGCTGCAGTAGATTTAGCGCGTTTAGCCGGATTAGAGCCTGCTGGAATTTTAGTTGAAATTTTGAATGATGACGGCTCAATGGCGCGTTTACCTGAACTGAGAGTTGTAGCTGAAAAATTTGACTTAAAAATAATTTCTATTGAAGATTTAGTAGCATATCGAATGGAACACGATTCTCTAATCAAGAAAAAACAAGACTTCCAAATTGAAACACGTTTTGGCGATTTTAGATTAAGAGCATATCAACAAACCACTAATGATTCCGTTCATATTGCTTTAACCAAAGGCACTTGGAGTACAAACGAAACCGTTCCAACACGTATTAATTCATCACTGGTAAATAATGATGTTCTTGGGACATTGACCAACGATGCCGACCGACAACTTGACAATATGTTTAAGTTAATTAATACACATGGAAAAGGAGCAATTCTATTCATCAATCAAGTGAGCCAACCTACCAGTATACTAAAGCGCTTAGAAGCTGTAAAAAACATCCAGCAAAAAGGAACAGTCACCAAAGCTCCAAGTATTAAAATGGATTCAAAAGATTTTGGAATAGGAGCACAAATCCTTCACGATTTAAATATTCATAAGTTAGGACTAATTTCAAACAGTGAACAGACCAAACGTGTCGGAATTATTGGTTATGGATTAGAAATTGTGGACTATATTAAATACTAAGCAGTAACTTCACGTATTAATTTTGCCATAGTTTGGGCTCTTTGTTTTACCTCCGCTTCTGTCCAAGATAATTTTATCAAACACGATAAATTTCGACCTATAAAATGATCTGACTTATCAAAGGTTTTATCTGTAAGATAGGACAAACCGTCTTTGACTTCCTGACTCAATGGAAATAACGATTTTTGAGTTTTAAGGTGCTCCCATTTACGGATGTAATGCCAGTTATTATCGTAATAATGAAAACACACGTCAATTCCATTGGTTTTAAATGCCTGGCTTACCTTTCGAGCGGTTTCTAAATCCTCAAGAAAGAAATTTAAAAACGCATAACTTTCCTCCCCTCCTTCTGGGACCGTTCTGAAAGTAATACCAGCAACACTTGACAACTCATTTCTAATAATTGTGTAATGCTTTTTTTGAATCGCTAGAAATTCATCCAAACGACTAAATTGTGCAACACCAACAGCAGCATTTAATTCCGATATACGAAAATTGTAGCCTAAAATTGGATGAGTCTCTGCACCTCTGTCATTGCCATGATGATCGTGTCCATGATCGCTAAATTGATCTGAATGCGTATAATATTCTTTGTTATTGGTAATGACTACTCCACCTTCACCACAAGTCACTGTTTTGACATAATCAAACGAAAAACAACCGAGGTCTCCAATGGTACCAAGTGGTTTTCCTTTGTAAGTCCCTCCTATGGCTTGACAAGCATCTTCGACAAGCACTAAATTATACTTATCACATATTTGCTTTAAGGCGTCTAAATTAGCCATACTCCCACACATGTGAACTGGCATTATTGCTTTGGTTTTTGGGGTAATTGCCGCTTGAACAGATTCAATATCTAAAGTTAATGTATCGTCAATATCTACAAGTATCGGAATTGCTCCTAACATAAGAATAGCTTCAAAACTTGCCACAAAAGTAAAGCATGGCATAATAACTTCATCACCAGCACCTATACCCGCAGAAGCCATAGCTAGACTCACCGCAGCAGTTCCACTTGAAAGAAGTTGAGCATAGTTTACATCAAATCGAGATTGTATGGCATGTTCTAATTCCTTAGCTTTCCAGTGGCCTTGACGCATACCATCAAATCCATAGCGCATCAAAACTCCACTATCTAATACAGTCTTTACTTCATTTCGTTCGGCATCGCCAAAGAGCTCAAATCCAGGCATCTAAAATTTATTTAACTTCAATTATTGATTCACTAAGAGGTTTACGCACTTTGTTCAGCGCAGCAAACATATCATCTGAAGCACGATATCCTATTGGCATTATTAATACAGAACGCAAACCTTTTTCATTAAGCTTAAAAAAACGATCGTATTCAAGTGGATCAAAACCCTCCATTGGACAAGCATCAACTCCCTGTGTTGCGCATACCGTTAGCATGTTACCCATCGCTAAATAAGCTTGTTTTGCACCCCATTTAAAAATGGCATCATCAGATTTCGCTTTGAAGCTATTGATAACACTCGTTCGAAACGGATTCAAAATCTCATCTGGTGTATTGTTTATGGATTTAACGCGATCAAAAAATGCGCGAATATAGGCTTCATCAATATTAGTCTCTACACAAAAAACACACAAATGAGAGGCCTGCCCTACTTGTTTCTGATTCATTGAAAGTGGAACCAAGTTGTTTAGAGTAGATTTATTGCTTACAACTAGTAGCTTTACAGGTTGAAGTCCATAAGAACTAGCCGTTAAATTAAACGCATGTTTGAGCAATTCAATGGTTTTATCAGGAATAATGGCTTCAGTATCAAAATTTTTAGTCGCATAGCGCCATTCAAGAGCGTTTATAATATCCATATCTATATAGGTTTTTTTCAAAAGTATATAAATTTAAAGCAGTTCAACAAAAATTAGTCTTAATAATTGCTTAAAAATAAGACGATTTTTTTTTTAAAATAATTCCTAAAAGTATTTGATAGAACTAAAAACCCTTTTATATTTGCAGCCCATTGGAGAATTGGCAGAGTGGTCGAATGCGGCAGTCTTGAAAACTGTTGAGGGTCACACCTCCGGGGGTTCGAATCCCTCATTCTCCGCTAAAGAAATCCGAAACGAAAGTTTCGGATTTTGTGTTTTATAGAGATAAGCTTGGCAAATAATAATACCTCTTATTTAAAGTAAATATGCATTAAGAATATCAGTTTATTATATTTGTAAGAGCTCTTATAATTTATAAACCAATGTACATATTCAAAAAACAGCTAAATGAAGTGGAATAATGCTCTAAAAGATTTTGCTTTATATCTAAAAATTGAACGCGGTATGTCCAAGCATACCGTTAACAACTACGCGCTTGACGTTCAAAAATTGGTGCTCTATTTAGAAACCAACGAGATGGAATTGTCTCCACTTCAAGTTACAACGGAACATATTCAAGAGTTTATTTATGAGATGGCCAAAGCGTTAAACCCACGTACCCAATCGAGGCTCATCTCTGGATTACGAAGTTTTTATGATTATTTGATCTTTGAAAATTATTGCGAGTCCAACCCTTTGGAACGTATTGAAGCTCCAAAAATTGGACGTAAATTACCCGACACCCTTTCAGTTAATGAAGTTGATCGTATTGTAGCTGCAATTGATTTGAGTAAACCACAAGGGGAACGCAACCGAGCTATTATAGAAACACTGTATAGCTGTGGACTTCGTGTGAGTGAACTTACTGAGCTAAAAATATCAGATTTATTCTTTGAAGAAGGATTTATTAAGGTTACCGGAAAAGGCAACAAACAACGTTTTGTTCCAATTGGAAAGCTCACTCAAAAATACATCAACTTATACAAAGACCATGTCCGAGTTCAACTAAAGATTGAAACGCCTTTTAATGATACACTATTTTTGAACCGTCGCGGAAAGCAACTTAGCAGAGCAATGATCTGTACCATTGTAAAAACCTTAGGGGCTAAAGCAGAAATTGAAAAAACTATTTCTCCACATACCTTTAGACACTCTTTTGCGACTCATCTTCTTGAAAACGGAGCCGATTTAAGGGCCATTCAAATGATGTTAGGCCACGAAAGTATTACAACCACAGAAATCTACATGCACGTTGATAAAAGCCATCTTAAAGACGCTATGCTGAAATTTCATCCTAGAGCCTAAAAAAGCAGCTCGAAAGCTGCTTTTTAAATCACTATAAATCTATTATTTTATTTGGCAATATTCACTGCACGTGTTTCGCGAATAACCGTCACTTTTACCTGTCCAGGATAAGTCATATCGGTTTGAATTTTCTGTGAAATTTCAAACGATAAATTCCCTGCTTTTTCGTCACTTACTTTTTCACTTTCGACAATTACACGAAGTTCTCGACCAGCTTGAATCGCATAGGCTTTCTGAACCCCACTAAATCCAAAAGCGACTTCCTCTAAATCTTTCAAACGTTGGATGTAAGAATCTAGAACCTGACGACGTGCTCCTGGACGGGCTCCTGAAATAGCATCACAAACTTGAACAATTGGAGACAACAATGATTTCATTTCAATTTCATCGTGGTGTGCACCAATCGCATTACATACTTCGGAATTTTCACCATATTTTTCGGCCCACTGCATTCCTAAAATCGCATGTGGAGTTTCCATATCAACTTCTGCATCTGGCACTTTACCGATGTCATGAAGCAGTCCAGCACGTTTGGCTAGTTTAGAGTTAATTCCCAATTCGGCTGCCATCACTCCACAAAGTTTTGCAACTTCTCTTGAGTGTTGTAATAGATTTTGACCATAAGACGAACGGTATTTCATTCGGCCTACAGTTTTTATCAGTTCTGGATGTAATCCATGAATTCCTAAATCGATTACTGTACGTTTTCCAACTTCAATAATCTCTTGTTCAATTTGTTTTTTAGTTTTCTTTACAATTTCCTCAATTCGTGCAGGGTGGATACGACCATCAGTTACTAATTTATGTAACGATAAACGTGCGACCTCTCTTCGTACTGAGTCAAAACAGGATAATATTATGGCTTCCGGAGTGTCATCTACAATAATTTCAACACCAGTAGCTGCTTCAAGAGCTCTAATGTTGCGCCCTTCTCTACCTATAATTCGACCTTTTACATCATCAGATTCAATATTAAATACAGAGACACAATTGTCTACTGCTTCTTCAGTTCCAATGCGCTGAATTGTATTGATAATAATTTTTTTGGCATCTTGTTCTGCTGTTAACTTTGCTTCTTCCATGGTATCTTGAATAAAAACCATGGCATCATTTTTTGCTTCAGATTTTAAAGACTCTACTAATTGATGTTTGGCATCTTCAGCTGACAAACCAGAGATCACTTCCAATTGAAGAATTTGATTTTTATGGGCTTTATCAATCTCTTCTTTACGTTTATTTAGAATTTCGATACGGTGGTCATAATCTTTAATTTTGGATTCGAATTCTATAGATAGTTTTTTATTTTTTGAAAGCTCAGATGATATTTGTGATTCTTTATCACGAGTGCGTTTTTCGGCTTCGCTCATTTTCTTTTCTCTAGAAAGGATCACTTGTTCATGCTCAGATTTCAATTCTAAAAACCGTTCTTTTGCTTGAAATATTTTATCTTTTTTTAATGAATCGCCTTCTTGTTTTGCTTTTGAAATGATTGAACTCGCTTCTCGTTTCGCATTTTTAGTAAGAAGGGAAGCATTGCTTTTTTCACGAGCTTTAGAAATTGCTAGTCCTAGTATCAATCCTAAGACAGCGGCTCCTAAAGCAATGAGTATAATGTTGGATTCCATAGTTGATAGTTTAATTTAAAAAAAAAGCCTACATCAATCTGGTTTTTGTATAAACTCCATAAATACAAGATTTAGAGTTGAAAGGCTGATCAAGGATCTGTGACAAGACAGCATGCTTTTACAACTTAAACGCACTCCTTTTTAAAGAATTTCCGTTGAGTTTATCAAAAAAATGATCAATATAGGCAGTAACCTAATGTTATTTAAAGAACGTTGTTGTTTAGATGAGAATCTAATAATTCGTCTACAGCTATCAGACGCGATTCTAAATCTTCATTTAAACTTGTTTTATCTATAGTTTTTTGTTCATTTTGAGTAGCAAACTGAAGGGCACACATGGCCAACACATCCTGCTTATCTTGAACTGAGTAACTTTTCTCAAATTGTCTAATTGTCGTATCAATTTTTTGAGCTGCTAATCGAAGCCCTTCTTCTTGATCGGGAGTGATAGTCAATGGATATACTCTATTGGCTATGGATAGTTTTATTTTTAACCGTTCACTCATAGACTGTAAACTTTAATCTGATAACTTAGAAATACAATCATCAATTTCTTTGATTAATGTATTTATTTTAAGCTTTGTTTCTCTTTTACTTTCGTCACTGCCTAGGATTGAATTTGCAAATTTGAGCGTCTTAAAATCGTCTTCTCTTTGTTGAAGCGCTAACAAATGTTTAGAATTTAATGCATTTGCTTTTAGTAATTCTTCTTTTAAAAACGTATTGTCTTTTTTTAATTCAGTCAGTTCATGCAAAACACGTTGTACTTTTTGCTCCAGAGAATTGACAATATACTCTATTTTACTCATTTGCAGTTTCAATACCTATTTCACAAATTTAACATTCCATATTTAATAACACAATTGTTTTTGACTTAATTTTTTATTTATTTGTCAAGCCACTGTCGATTCCTATTTTTTTATTTAATGTCAATTGTATAATTTAGCATTCTATCCTATTTTATGAAGGCGTCTTTATTTTTACTCTTATTAGTGGCTAATTTTTGTAATTCGCAATCCCCTTATCCTCAGAACTATTTTTCAAGTCCACTAGATATAACATTGGTATTGTCTGGGACGTTTGCCGAACTGCGTTCCAATCATTTTCATTCAGGATTAGACATAAAAACACAAGGAAAAGAAGGGTTTAAAACGTATGCTGCCGCTGAAGGCTATATAAGTCGGATAAAAATTTCTCGTTATGGTTATGGAAAAGCATTGTATGTCACACACCCTAATGGTTATACAACAGTATATGCACATCTTCAAAAGTTTGCTCCAAAGATTGAAGCTTACGTCAAGGAAGAACAGTACAAAAAAGAATCCTTTGAATTGGAACTTTTTCCAAAAGCCGAAGACCTTAAAATTTCAGCTAAAGAAGTTATTGCCTACACTGGAAACACTGGTGGTTCTGGAGGCCCGCACCTTCATTTTGAAATTAGAGATAAACAAGAACAGCCGATGAACCCCATGCTGTTTGGTTTGGATATTAAAGACACCACAAAACCTGTGATTTACGACGTATTTGCATACCCACTATCTGAAGATAGTCATATTAATGGCGAGACTTCAAGAGTGAAAATTAGAGTTATTAAACTGCCAGATGGCCAATATAAAACCGAACAAATTACAGCTTTTGGCACTATTGGGTTTGGAATTATTAGTACAGACAGACAAGATTTTGCAGCTAATAAAAATGGAGTTTATTTTATAACAACATCTTTTAATGGTAGTAAAAGTTTAGAGGTTGATTTTAAACGGTTTTCATTTGATGAAACTAAACACCTAAACCGTTACATTGATTACAGCTACTTTTTTGAAACAAAAAAACGGATTCAAAAATTATTCATAGAAAGTAACAACCCCTTAAAACTTCTTAAAAATCACGGCAATCAAGGAATGGTAACTGTAGAAGACGATACAAATTCAATATTTAAGATCTCTGTAAATGATTTTAAAGGTAATCAATCCAATTTGAGTATCCCGATAAAAGGAGTGAAAAAAGAAGTGCTTGAAGTTAAACCAGTGCCCTTAAATCTTCAACAAATCATCGCTAGTGAAGAAACGATTTTAGAAAAAGATCATGTCAGGGTTCAAATTTTTAAAGAGTCGTTTTACGAAGATGTCGCCATTAATTTTGAGGTCACTAACGACACCCTAAAACTTCACAAACCAAGTATTCCTTTAATGAAATCGATGAACATAAATTTTGATATTAGTCAATATAAAGGGAGTGATAGGGATAAATTGTTTATAGCTAGTGTTTCGCGTTATGGGAATAAACTCTACTACACTCCTACCAAAAAACGTGGAAACACATTAACAGCTCGCACTAAATATCTTGGAACCTACACACTTGGAGTTGATGATGAATACCCAGAAATTAAAACAATAAATTTTAAAAACGGCAGTTGGATAAGCAATTACCGCTACCTTAAAATTAAGATTTCAGATCAAATTTCTGGAATAAAAAATTACAGAGCAACAATTAACGGTCAATGGATTTTAATGGAGTATGATACCAAAACACAAACCCTTACCCATGATTTCAATGATCAGATTATTATAGACACTAAAAACAATTTAAAAGTCATTGTAACGGATAATGTTGGAAATAGTTCTACATTTGAAACTACATTTTACAGAAAATAATTCCTTATAATTTGAAATCAACCACAGCATACCAATTTTTATTCCTTATTTTTATTTTACCTGTAACAGCTATTGGTCAATCTGCAACCCTTCGGGGTATTGTTTTGAATGAACGCAATGAGCCTTTAGAAGGCGTCAATGTAGTTTCAGACTTCAATGGTACAACAACAAATATGAATGGGTTTTATATTTTAAAAATACCCGCAAATACAACTCAGAAAATAAGATTTTCTCATATAAATTATAACTTTTTAGAAGCTCCATTTAATTTAAAAAACGGAGAAGAACTCGAATTTAATCCGGTTCTAAAAAGTAGTTACGAACAGATTGAAACTGTAGTAATTACTGGCACTAAACGAAAAAAACTAGAAGGAATCACCACCATTTCGCCACAAATTATTCGTACCATAAAGGGAGCTCAACCTGGAGTTGAAAATCTGTTAAAAACACTTCCTGGCGTCAATATCTCAAATGAATTGAGTACTCAATATTCTGTCAGAGGCGGTAATTTTGATGAAAACCTTGTTTATGTAAACGAAATTGAAGTGTACCGTCCGTTTTTAGTGCGTTCGGGTCAGCAAGAAGGACTCAGTTTTGTAAACTCCGATATGGTTCAGAATCTAGACTTTACAGCTGGTGGTTTTCAAGCAAAGTATGGTGATAAACTATCTTCTGTACTAGATATTAACTATAAAACCCCTATAAAATTCGGAATTCAAGCGGATTTAAGCTTACTTGGAGGTAGTCTAACTACAGAAAGTATAAGTAAAGACTCTAAATTCTCTACTTTGGTTGGTCTTCGTTATAGAGACAATAGTTTATTGGTAGATTCCAAAGAAACGGAAACAAATTTCAACCCAAAGTTTGCTGATATTCAAACCTATTTAACTTACAAGTTTTCAGACAGCTTTCACTTGAGCTTTTTAGGAAATTTAGCTCTTAATGATTACAATTATCAACCCCGAACACGTCAAACAAACTTTGGATCATTACAAAACCCATTGGCCTTATTAGTCTTTTATGAAGGCCAAGAAAATGATAAGTACAACACCTATTTTGGTGCATTTAAAGGGAGTTATTTTGCGAATGACAACCTCACCCTAAAATTAATAGCTTCTGCATTTCGCACTACTGAACAAGAGTATTTTGACATTTTAGCACAATACCGCTTGGGTGAAGTGAACAGCAACATCGGAGATGAAAGTTTAGGAGAAGTTGAATTTTCTGAAGGTATTGGATCACAAATTAACCATGCTCGAAACGATTTAGATGCCTTGATTACCAATGTGGAACACAAAGGGCACTTAAAGTCTGAGGGGCATAATTTTGAATGGTCTGTAAAATATACCCATGAAGACATTCGCGATCGTATTGTAGAATGGGAAGTGATTGATTCTGCTGGGTTTTCTATTAATCCTCCCAATATAGATAGTTTTAACGACCAACCTTACACAGCATACGAAGGCCCTTTAGCGCCTTATAAAAATATTAGAGCTACTAACAGTACACAAATAAACCGCCTTCAAGCCTATGCACAATGGAACCGTCGAGGCACACTCGGAAATCATGAAGTTTATGCCAATATTGGAGCCCGTTATCATTCGTGGACGGTTCAGGGTGATGGCATTAAAAACACTACACAATCAGTGTTAAGTCCACGTTTACAATTGGCAATAAAACCGGATTGGGATAAAGACATGTTATTCCGTTTAAGTGGTGGAATGTATTACCAACCCCCATTTTATAGAGAACTTAGAGACAATAATGGTGTTGTAAATAGTGATGTAAAAGCACAACAATCATTTCATTTGGTACTTGCTAATGAATATAGTTTTGAACTATGGGAACGTCCATTTAAACTTATTTCAGAAGCCTATTATAAAAACCTATCGGATGTCAACCCTTATACCCTTGAAAATGTTCGCATCCGCTATAACGCTTCAAACATTGCAAAAGCGTATGCCTATGGAATGGATTTACGCCTAAATGGTGAGTTTGTCCCGGGGACAGAATCGTGGTTTTCTTTTGGCTATCTAAAAACTGAAGAAAATATCAATAATCAAGGCTATATTGCACGTCCTACAGATCAACGTTTGA
>Ga0228672_1000907_pt1 | contig 12731 bp, 12 predicted proteins | sample 90DmetaG_FD_182788 | JGI IMG/M metagenome (GOLD analysis project Ga0228672, IMG submission 182788) | Seawater microbial communities from Monterey Bay, California, United States - 90D | ecosystem: Environmental > Aquatic > Marine > Coastal | place: USA: California | collected 2016-11-08 | reverse complement strand
AATTGGGGACCCCGCTAAATTGTGTGCGTATGTCAGTGGTGTTCCCTGTGAGTATACCTTGGAACTGCCTGCGTGTCACAAACTGGTGGAACGCAGGCATTATAAAAGGCCACTTCAATATGTCCTTGTCTCCCTTTCCACACAAGATGGAATGTCTCTCGCAAAAGATTGACTTGTATCTGCAACACAGCAACGAGTCCGACCTTCAAGTGATGCTTGAGGACGCGGCTCTGTTGTACTTACTGCAGTGCCCACCAGTATCACACAAGGGCCTCAACTACGAGGTGACACGCAGGCAAGTGTGCATTGCGCATTTACAAGCATTGCTCTTGTCTCGGCTTCGCCAACGCGCGCAACTCGCCAAACGGCACAAAGTCCTCCCCCCGCATTCTCGCTAGGTTGCACAGATAGGCCTTTCCGTCATGTTGACCATTGAGGCGATGCCAAATCGCGAGTCTGTCTCCTCGTTCACCCGCGAACTTGAGGAGAACCTGTGTGAATTTCTCGGTACCATCAAGCGGCACAAAGAGTCCTCTGCGTTAATCGAGTATTGCACAGAGGTCAGCCTCGTTGAGTGCCAGCTCATAAGTATTTCTCGTGCACTTCGCACATTGTTCATGGAGACGTCCACACTGGCGATGGCATGTCTGTCGCGCCGCCAACGTTTGTACGTAAGGAAGCAGCTTCGCAAGTGTTTTGGGCGCACTGGGTGCGTACCCAGGCTGCCCAAGGCGGCAAACACGCACTTGCGACATCTCACAGTCTGCAGAGAATTGGCGCGACTCGACGGCGTGTTCCGCGCATGTGAGCGACGCACGCCCAGGGAAGTGCGAGACTGTCTCGTGGAGTCTCTCCAACATATAGGAGTCTCGCGCGAGGTAGCTGAAAATTGCAGTGGCGCAAAGGCGTTTGATTGTTTTGTGTAGTATTGTTTAGCTACTTATACGACATACGACTGTTGGTATGAGTCTGCAGTGAAACTCTGGGTCATCAACTACGAGTGCTCGGCCGCTTGTGTGTCCCACAGGACGACTAGTTTTTTGAGGATGTCGTAGATTCTAATCGCGGGGGTCCACTTGGGTATGAGGAAGTCGTAGAGTTGCACGAGAAGATCACATGTCTTTGTTTTGTAATAATCCTCTCCGAAGTCACGTTTAAGTTGCCCGATAACATACTGTTTCAGGTCCATGCGTTTCTGCGTGGATACTCCCTTTTCATTGACGGTGTATTTTACATAGATGTATGGTGCTTTAAAAGGATAGTGTTTCCCTAAATCGAATTCCACACGATAACCATGCACAGACGCCTCTAAAGTTAACGCATCCACATCGACTTTGTGGAAATGCCACTTGGCGTCCTCGGATTGCAATTTTTCAAGCTGTTGTACTTCATTGTTGATACGCTTCACGCTGGGTAACATAACGAAAGCGATTCAATTGGGGACCCCGCTAAATTGTGTGCGTATGTCAGTGGTGTTCCCTGTGAGTATACCTTGGAACTGCCTGCGTGTCACAAACTGGTGGAACGCAGGCATTATAAAAGGCCACTTCAATATGTCCTTTCTCGGTACCATCAAGCGGCACAAAGAGTCCCCTGCGTTAATCGAGTATTGCACAGAGGTCAGCCTCGTTGAGTACCAGCTCATAAGTATTTCTCGTGCACTTCGCACATTGTTCATGGAGACGTCCGCACTGGCGATCGCATGTCTGTCGCGCCGCCAACGTTTGTACGTAAGGAAGCAGCTTCGCAAGTGTTTTGGGCGCACTGGGTGCGTACCCAGGCTGCCCAAGGCGGCAAACACGCACTTGCGACATCTTACAGTCTGCAGAGAATTGGCGCGACTCGACGGAGTGTTCCGTGCATGTGATCGACGCACACCCAGAGAAGTGCGAGACTGTCTCGTGGAGTCTCTCCAACATATAGGAGTCTCGCGCGAGGTTGCTGAAAACTGCAACGGTGCGAAGGCGTTCGATTGTTTTGTGTAATATTATTTAGCTACTCATACGAATTACTACCCGCGCCAGTCCCTCAATTCGACAGTTCAACCTGTTTGAGCGCATCCAGGATGGCCTTCTGCCTTTCCTTGCGTTTCATCGCCGAGGAGCGTCGCTGCGCGCGTTCGTAATACCCCATATGCAGGACATTCTCCACATTCGTAACATTCATGCTCCATACATCGAGATTCTCTTCTGCAAATTGGAGAATTTTGTCGTGGATGTCGATGCCGGTCTCGATTATCTGCTTAACTATCTCGAGGTGTCCAGAGGCGATCGCACTAATGAGCGCGATATGCGTGATGTCATTCCAATTTGGGTGGATGCTCGTGTCGATCTCGTGAAACAACGCCGTGATTTTTGGATTACCGCTCTGGACCGCGTCAAAGTAAGTCCACTGTAGAACCACATCGTCGTATGTACCAGAGGAGAGAATGGAACGCACACTGGCGACGTCTTCGTTTTTGATGGCTGTGGACAGATTCACGAGCAGCTCGCGACGCTGCGCGATGCACTGGTCCTTGAAATGCGCTTTCCATTCGCCTTCTTGTACCTCGTCGCTGTCCCAACCCCTCCTTACGCACTGGTCCCTCCAATCGTCGTCTGTACATTTTCTGGCTTCACACCACCGCGGGATCATGCTGCACGGCAACATGTGCGTTTCGACCAGCTGTATCATATCGGGCGGCAGCATATCAAACGGCGAGGCAGGACTTTCATGACGACCGTGATCTGAGCGCATCATCCTGATGGGCAGAGACGCGAGGGATGGCAACGACATGTCTGTGTGCGCGTGCGTACGTTATCGTACGCCTCTTCTTTACGTGTACTAATGTTGCTTATGTTGCTTATATTGCTCAACGCTCTAATATCTGGTGAAACAGATATTAGCCTTCTGCGTGTTCGCCGCCGACGTGGTCCTCCTCCGGAATGCGCTGTTTCGTGCGATGTAACCGTAGTTTTACGTCACTGTACAGCCGTATTAAGAGCAATGCAATGCACACGGCAAGGATGACCAACAGCTCGGACACCGGACTGTATGGCAGACCGTAAAAGTCCAGCAATGACCAGATGCTCCACCACAGCAGGATTCGGACAAGTTCGACCTGTGGTGTTTCTGGTGGACCCATTTCCAACACACGGGTTCGGGTGTATGTCACCACTGAGATAATAGCGCGCCTGCTCAATACCACGTTTTGATACCGAGCACACTCGTGTATATTTTGTCGATCAAACAGACGCCAAAGGCGCAGTTTTGGGAAATGCTCAGTGCTCAAATGTCTGTCTATGGCGCACTTTTTATCGAAATTTTTCCGCCGGGCGGAATCCACATTTTGCATCATATTGGACTCGACTTCGAACGTTCCGAAAATGGTGCTAATTCGCTATCCCGCCAAGGGGCATTTTCACGAGAAAAGTGCGCCATAGACAGACATTTGAGCACTGAGGGTTCTCCAAAACTGCGCCTTTGGCGTCTGTTTGATCCACAAATACACACGAGTGTGTTCGGTCTGGTGGACCAGAATCCGGTATCGCTAGAGAGTCGAGTTTTGTATAATAAGACAAGGTAAGCTCGTTGTTACCGTGTGCGTCATGGACGTCGGAGGCAATCTGCTGCGGCAGAAGCAAGTATGTACACAAGATGCGCTCGACCAGAACGTACATACTTATGAGAGACAGGGTGGCTCTTTTGTTCCGGAGCCAGCCTGGTGGTTCGAGGAACTGACGGGAGCTGCACAGCTTGTGCGATGGGCTGGTATGGTGAGTGGAAGTGTGAGTGTGGCTGGCGCAGCTCTCGTGGCTTGCGCGGGGATTTCTCACTCGATATTGGCGTACAACCTTGCACATAACGTGCCAGTTTCCGGATCGGAAAATCCGATGCAAGATGAAATCGGTGGGTGGAAGTTGTTCAGCTGGGGATTTCTACTGATGGCGGGTGACGAGTTGGTATCGTTCGTATTTGGCGCGCTGGCGTGGTGGGACAACCCCGCAGTCGTGTGTGGCTGGGCAGACCGCCACCCTGTCCATCTTTCTAGGGCGGCGCTCTTTTGTGCAACGAGTGCGGTTCTTGCAATGTCTGCCTCGCAGATTGTGTCCAATCTACAAGATTTCTCCGACACACGCGTCGATGCTCCATTCCGTGGGTACACAAAATGGCTCGTGCACGACATGGCCGGATCATATCTGCACCACATTGACAATGCACTTGGCCAAATGTTCTGGGCTAGTGTCATCCGAGTGTTCACAATTGGTGTGCAGCTTGTAGCAGGCGAAGGCTTCAACGTGTTCTACTTGCTTCCGTTTCCGCGAACCTGTGGCCCTTCGCGCGAACTTCCACCAGAAGGCCTACTTCTAAACAAGTGTGACACTGACGATAAAATGGATCGAGAATGCGTCATAAACAACGGTCGCGAGTACGTAGAGAACCTCTACTCCAGGGTGCCTGTCGTGGGCGGGGTGTGCACGGCTCACCTCGTGCACAATTGGCTTGGTGCTTTGCGCATGCACGTCTACGCATCGTCCGTCTTTCTCCTTTTTGCCATATGGACACGAAGACATTGGTTTGCCGATACTGACCCAAGTTACAGTCCAATCGAAGTGAGTGCATCGATGCACAGCCACTCATACACGCAAGCGGATAGCCTTTTCTCGTCCGATCACTCGAAAGTAAAGGTAGACTTGCTTGAAGACGATTCAGTGCAGCTCTTGCGCACGACAGCTGCACTCCTCGCTGTGGCGGGCGGGCTTCAAGTAATTGGGACCGTCGCAAAGACCTGGGGGATCGCACGTCGAGAATCCAGCCTGCCTTCTAATCACTATCACGCCAATAGCAAGTGTGCACTGTACGTGTGTCCGTAAACCGTGTTCCAAGCAACCCCCCATCGGTTCTTTGTGTCTCCGTAACCCCCCGTAAATAAGTATCCGCTCGCTATCCTGTTGCTGTGTGAAAGCCGAGTACGTGTAAAGAACAGACTGCTCTTCCTATCACCGCCCATGTCTGGCAAGAGGAAACACGCTGACAAATATCGTCATCGCTACACAAATGAATTTTCAGAGTACGTGTCACGTTCAGAAACCAAGGTCAACATGGCGCAGTGTGTCGAAATGATGCGCTTGTACCAAACAAAGCCAGCACTGGTCTCGGCCAAGATGGTGCTTCATGCGCAGTTGTTATCGGGTGGGCTTGTGTTGCAGCGCAGTGGGGAAGTGGTCGAACTGAAGCCGGCCTTCCGGCGACACATTGATCGCTGCTGGCTGCCATTCGCAAAGGCAGTCATTGACTCGATTATGACATCGGGCTTCTGTGCTGTGACCTATGAAGTAGATAATACGTCATACAAGCGCATCCAACTTCCTACGAAAAACAGTAAAGAAACGTACAGTGCTATACAGACAGACATGCCGTGGGTGCACAAGTCCGGGAATTCACCTAATAGAAAGGAGAAGGAGAACACCACAGTGGTCCCAAATGTGGCAGCACTTGGCTCGTACCAACTGGCATTCGAAGAGACGGGCGAAAATGGCTACGCGCGCACGTACCATGTCTACGGCAAGTCTTCGGGATACTCCACGATGCGCGACGAGAATGTCAGGGTCTTTGTGCGCGACGCGCCAGACGGAGCTGGCAACATCAACAGCACAATCATGTCGACGGCAAATCTTAACCGATTCACAGACAATCTGGTCGACTTGGCACTGAAATGCGAAGTTGGACGTACCGCGCCTGCAGTGGTGACACAGGAACGCAGACAGGGAAACGGTGCGGGTGCGTCGAACCCCAGAGACATGTTCTTCGACAGTGAAAGTCGCGACATCCACTCTGACGCTGTCCGCCGTGAAGACGAGGAGTCGGCAATGGCACTCCAGATGCAGATGGCGTTTTGCAGGGCGAGCAACTCGCACATTTCTTTCGACCCGCGGAATGCGGCATCGGCTATCGATAGTGCAAATGCAAACGGATCTTCGATCAATCCCCCGACGTTAACTCTGCCTAAAGCTCACGAGCTGGCTTCTTACCCGCTTCCCCAGGCAAGGGCCGACCTAGGCGACCTGCTGCGCTTTACCCAGGACCAGATGTGTTCCGCGATGGGCGTGCCGTCGGCGCTGCTCTTTGAGTCTCGATTCTCCGGAAAGAGCACCGCGCAGCTGAGCTTGCTCAACGCCACGATTCAGCAGTTGGCGGCTACGGTCAACATTGTACTGACACAGGCGTACCATGATATTTACGGCGAAGGCAACGAGGACGACGATGTGCACTTTGTGACCACTGTATCACCACTTGCATCCGCGGAAGAGGTACTAAAGCTCTTCGCGGGAGGTCTGGCCGACTACAAGGTGGCGGCTCCGCTCGCACTGCACGCAGTCGGGGCAAGTAATGCAGAGATCGAACAGGCGATCGAACGGCGAGAGGAAATGGAAAAAAGGGGGCTAATGGACGAGTCTGGCTTTGCCGCCTCGCAAGCTGCACCACCGGAACCTGCGACCGGGTCGGCTACAACAGACACGGATGAGTCAACAAGTGGCACTCCAAAGGAATCTGCTGGAAATGCCTCAGCCACCAGCGCAAAGGGCAAAGGAAAATTGCGTTCGAGTATCCCGGAAAAGGAAAACGAAAGATAGCCCCAAGGGAGTGTAGAATTGCCGCATTGGTGGCGTCTCTTAGGTACACTAAAATAAAAAAACTCGTTTTTATCTACGCATACAAACACATTGGTGTGTATTTGATACCAAATCGACCACTGGTCGCTTCGATACAAAAGTACGCATTCGTCGCGTTCACACACATGTAACCATGTGCATTCCATGATTAGCACTTCCCAGGATAACCTTTTCCACTCCTGACGAAGCGCACTTCTATGGTCGGCACGGCGTCGAGCATCTTCAATCTAACTCAATATCCCCGACGCCCGTAGCAGTCTTGATCACTTTCTCGGTCTTCATTCTTGCGCCAATTTCAATCTGGTGAGTCACTACATGCGACAAGTACACCTTGAAGAAGACGAGAGACACGAACAATGCAGGAAGTCCCCCAAAGTCAACCGTCGAGCCGTTTGCCTCCATGAGCACCATGTTAAAGAACTGTATAAGCATAAAGTACAAGGACACAATCGCGCTTGTCGGAAAGATTGCAGTGATCGTGCCAAAAATCTCCCCGTGTGCGAGCTCTCTCCCGCAGATGTGAAGGAACAGGACGGCAAGGACGACGGCCAGTGGAATCGCCAGCGTGATGATCGAGCCATGCATAATAGGCCAGCTCCAGTGCGAGTCCTTCATCTTCTCGTTCAGCTCGGTGTACTCCATCTGGAACAACGCCTCGCACACAACCGCTGCAACCCACACACCGACATGAAAGACGGCCTCGGGCAGTTGAGCAGAGCCAGGGGCTGTGGTCACGATGTGTGGCAACAGTTGGCGGACACGATTCACCATAGTAACAGCTACGACCTTTGGTACTTTTTAAGTGTACATGGAGTATATCACCTTTATTGCGTGGGTGCTAAGGCGACATCAGTTGTGCGATTGCAGACTTCAGTACAGACAGACTCTTAGCAAGTGCAGTGGCATCGTAGCACATCTCACCGGTCACACTGCCGATCAGCACACGTAGTCCCTCTCCCAAGTCGTATGCAAACATGGGAGGCACCGAATTCCCAATTTGCGTCGCGTGCATTGTAAGGTTGCCATACAGCTTGAAGTTTGGAGGAAACGTCTGCAGCAGCAGACCGTGTCGCGAGTGCAACATCCGCATGTCTCTGTTCAGCAGTTTATACGGGTCCTTGTCGCTTGGCACCGCAACAAGTCGATGGTACGCGCCAGTGCGCATGCTTGAAGTCAGCAGGGTGGGAGCACACACTTGTGCCGACACGATCGCCATGCAAGACGTGTCTCCGGGAATACGCTCCCTGGCCTTCATGGCCGTCAGGTCCATCTGCAGGTCGAGGGGACACTTCCCTGACCAAAAGCCGGGTTCGCATATCGCATCCTCCGGGAAGACGTGCTTCGAACGCTCGCCCAGCGAACGCGGAAGGCACAATTTCACGCCCGCTGGGATGTACGCAGTGCCATCGGATCGGTCATTGCGCGTGAACACGATGAGCAAGCGTTCACGCGTCTGGGGAACACCGTGGGAGCGGCACTTGTGCTCGCCCGCGTGCATCGTATAGCCACTCGCACTCATGCCGTTCAGTGCGTCTTTGACTGTGGTGCCAAACTCGGCATCGAGCATGCCCACCACGTTCTCCACCACAAACACGAGTGGAAGCAAGCGCTTTGCCATTTCAATCGCCACTCCAAGGCAGTCCCGTTCGTCGCTCATGCCCGCACGCTGTCCCTGTCGGCTGTACGGTTGACACGGACAGCCGGCCACTAAAACGAGCTCGGCGCATGCGTCGGGCCCGACCAGGCGCGCCCGCTGAAACGCCGTGTGCCAGTTCTCCACGTCCGACGCGCGGATGCGTTGCTCGATGCTCCGAGTACCACAGCAGTTCTCCTTGTACGACGCCCGGCACGTCGGGTTCTCGTCGATTCCAAACACGAACGGATACCCGCTGCCGCGAATGCCCAACGAGAGACCCCCACACCCAGCAAACATGTCCACGACGACCACGCGCGCCCTCACGTCGTTCTCTGCATTGGCCAGCACGGAAGCGCACCGCTTGCTCATCGCTGTTGGCAAGAATCGTTCCTTGAGGATGCCCTCAAACTCGCCCGGTTCGAACCACCGCTTGTGGTCGCTCCGTGACTCGAGTATCTTAGATGCGCATGGCTGGGACACGCGCACTGGGTGCAACCAACGCTCGTTGCGATCATCTCTCTGCTTGTCGGCATATCGAAGGCTTGCTTCCTCGGTGCGGGAAATGAACAGCTGTCCCGTCGCCCGAAGTGCGGATCCCCGTGACCCTATGGCGTTGCCGTTGGGGTCTCGGTAGAGCAAGAACTCTTTGCCATCCGCGGCCGCCATGCGCTCAATCGTCCAGTTGGGCAGGTCGTCCCCTGCCGGCATCTTCCCGGCGCGGGGAATGTGTGGACCCGAATAGGCTCGCCGAGGGTCCATCGAAACCACCGGTGTGCGTCCGTGTATGTGAGACTGGCCCTTCTTCACTGCTTTCAGGGCATCCGCGCGGCGGGAGGGGTACGCCCCGACCGCGGTTGCCGTCGGGTTGGTTACTACCGTCCCAGTGGCAATGCGAAGCGCTTCGAGTTTTGACTTTACTTTTTTATTCGAACCGGGCGCGGTGAACACCGTGTACGGTCTACCGTGCTGCGTAAACTTGTGGTAACTCGTCCATCCGGCTAACACCTCGTTCTCCTCTTTGGGTATCACGTACGACCATGGTTCCCGTTCCTTGCGCTTCTCACCTACACTCACTGACTCTGTGGCTGCTACAGGGGCGTCCATGGCGGACACGACTGCACACCGTACAGTGCTGTACGTTGCGGTGCATAGGCTAGCGCGCTATTGCTGCTGTAAATAAGAGGTCGTCTTACTGTTTACTTACAACTCACAGTAGCATGCTTCCATCGTTAACAGCGTGCCACATTCAAGTGAAACGGCAAAAAGAATATGACGAACTACCAGATGCATTGTCTTCCCGGTTAGTGCGGCACCCCTGTGATGGAATAGAGACAACAGAACCACTGCCAGAAGACTGGCTGCTTCATGTACCACACGGCAAATGGATTTCACTTTGCAACGACGAAATGATACAACTTCAGGTAAAACTGTACACCCAAACGGAAAAAACAAAAGTCAAGAGCAATGCGGACCTCTGGGGATATTCCGAGATTCTCGAAAAACATGGACTGGTAATGCGAATGTTAGAACTTCCTAGCAATTGGCCGTTTGTATGGTTTCTTAAAAAAAACCCAGAAAAGGACAAGTCCACTGTGTGGATGGTGTGTATTGGCAAGGCCAGCGACATGGATGACATATCTTTCCATTTTAATAAAAACACAAAGGTAAACGTGGCTATAACCCCGACTTAAAAAATAATAGAAAACTCGATCTCGTCGTCGGTGAAGGGACCCTCTCTCCCCGCACACATCAGCTCCCACATGCGACTGATTGCCCATGGAATTGCCGGAGCGTACGTAGAGTAGCCCTCCGACGGAGACAGCTCCACCGTTGATGTGTTTAGTGGGCTGTAATAAGTCGTAGTGTATGCAAGCGAGTACTTGTGGGCAAGAAAAGAGATCGTGAGTCCACGCTTGTATGGTTTCATCAAGTGTGGATATGTCCAATGATAAAGCTGTTGATTTTTCCGGAAGGTCTCAACCACACATCGATCAATCCTCTTGATTGCACTCAACACCACATCCCTATTCACATCCCCCCAAATACGTCTTTTCAGGAAGGGCCTAATGGACTGGTGTACGTATTCCATAATCATGTCAAGAATCTCGTCTGGCCACTTCATTGTGCTGTTTTGTGTGCGTTCAAGTGACATCTTCCCAAATGGCTATTCTGTCTACGTGACCAGTTCAACCTACATTTCACTCTGCCTGCGTGTCATCAGCGACCGAAATGATGCATTCGGCGACCATCCGGTTCGCGTCTCCGCGCTCTAGCGCGGCGATGGTCTCCTCGTGGAAGGGCGGCGGCGGCGTCGTATAGTTGCTCTTCGCCGACGACTCCATGATGCGGCGCATGAACGAGGCAATCTCGCCCGAGTTCTTGATCACGATCTTCATGAGTGGACCAAAGATGGTCTTGGGCAACTTGTGGGACGTCTGTAGGCCCTTGGGGAGGTACTTGGAGAGCTGTGTGAAATCCGGCTTGCCCATGTCCACTTGCAGCACCCGGCCCTCGTCGCAAACCAGCATGTTGAACAGGCTGGTATCGGTGATGCCCACGTAGCGCGAGAAGAGAAGCACCTTGGCAAGCTGCATCAGCGTCGCCTCGGACGGGAGGCTGCTGAAGTACTCCGTGCCGCGCACGCCATTGAAATGCTCCGCGACCAAGCATGGCATGTAGCCCTGGCGCGAATGCTTCTTAATGCGGAGGGCGAGCCCCTTCTGCATGCAAGCGCCCCACTTTTCGTCCTTGACGCTTTTAAATCGGTTGCAAATGGCAGACCACCACTCCGGATGTGGTTTCACCCAGACCACCGTTTGTGTTGTGGATGCCAGTCCGAGTTCAGCTTGCCACTCGCTGCAGCGAACAGAGTACTCGACGTTTTCGAGGGGCTCGCCCATCTTGAAGAACACGCGCGACCCCGCCGAGAGTGGCCCAAGTGGTTGCTTCAGGCAAGCCCCGATCAGGGTCCCATTCTTAAACCCCCCAAGCTTGACGCTGTCTTCGATACTGATCAACTCGTCCTCGCCCTCGAAGCACAGTGCGCCATCTGGAAGTTCAGCCTCCGTCTTATTCTTCTTGCTTGGGGATGAACCCGTGTCCTTGAGAGTCCTCTTCTTGCCACATGCGGGGCTCTTTGTCTCTTGCGATGCCAAGAACTCAACGCGCTTGCCATCGGCATAGAGCTGTTCGAGCTCCGCGTAAGATTTTCCAAATAGACACGCGGAAGTCGGATTAGCAACGCGCATGCCCTTCTCGAGGAACACGTCCCATCCCCGAGAGCTGCCCCTGCCCTTTGTGTGGATGTCGTCAAGTGCGCCTATCGAATGAAGCATTGCCCGGGTGAGCACCTGGGTTGCTGGCGCAGTTGAAACCAGCTCGGCCCGGGCTGCCCGAGAGACGACCGCTGCCAAGTACAACTGACGCCGCGCTTCGTCGCAATTTGCAAACTTGTCCACGTCAAGAAGCGCGCCGAGCTCGGGCATGTTGTACTCAACTACTTGCCTCACGTCGGCGAGCGATACCTTGCCATTTGTGAACATGTTGTCGGGGTCGAGCATCTCTTGCACATACAGTGCTGTGGCGTTCTCGTCCGAAAAGTACCGCCCATGCTTGATGTAGCTCAGCGCCACACTTCCCAGGCGCCCTCGGCGCACTCCGACGATCAGTCCACAGAGCTCCTTGCACGCATTTATACACCCGTCCCATTCGCCCTGCCTCGCAAAATCATAAAGCAGCACGAACATGTCAACAATCCGGTCCCTGTCAACCTCCGTGGAGTTGAGGATTGGGCCGTCTTCGATGAATGCAATTGCAACGCGGTTCACCACTTGCGTGATCGCACCTTTTAGCCGGTTACAGTCATCCGAAGCCACGGCGGTAAAGAAGGCCTCGAGGAGCATGTACAGCTCCCCGTCAAGTCCTTGACGCGTTAGCTTGTGGATGGCCGAGATGAGCTCGCCACGCTTGAGTGTGCACTGATCGTTCACGACGATCTCGTAGCGGTAGCGATTGTCGCCTTTGAAGTAGGGGGTTTGCATTTTGTGTGCGCGTTGATTGTGTGTGCGGTAGCGTACTGGGGATATAGCGACCGTTCAGAGAATTGTCTGCCTGCGTTCCACCAACTCGACCACACACCAGTACAACGCAGGTAGCTTGTATGTGTACACGAGCACACTCGTGTATATTTTGTGATCAAACAGACGCCAAAGGCGCAGTTTTGGAGAATCCTCAGTGCTCAAATGTCTGTCTATGGCGCACTTTTTCTCGAAATTTTTGCGCCGGTCGGAATCCACAATTTGCATGTTATTGGGACACAACTCGGACTTTCTAGAAATTGACAAAATTCGCCATCCCGCCATGGGGCATTTTCCTGAGAAAAGTGCGCCATAGACAGACATTTGAGCACTGAGGATTCTCCAAAACTGCGCCTTTGGCGTCTG
>Ga0228672_1000906_pt1 | contig 12740 bp, 13 predicted proteins | sample 90DmetaG_FD_182788 | JGI IMG/M metagenome (GOLD analysis project Ga0228672, IMG submission 182788) | Seawater microbial communities from Monterey Bay, California, United States - 90D | ecosystem: Environmental > Aquatic > Marine > Coastal | place: USA: California | collected 2016-11-08 | reverse complement strand
TGATAATTCTAAAAAAAATAACCCGTAGCTCAACTCCTACAGCACCATCTCTGGAATAACACCTTCCACAGTAAGCTGTCCTTCAGTCGCATGTTGAATAGTTTCTACAGATATCCCAGGAGCGCGTTCTAAGAGTTTGAAGCCTGTTTTTGTAACCTCTAAAACTGCAAGATTGGTTACAATTTTTTTGACACAGCCTACTCCAGTCAACGGAAGTGAACACCGCTTTAAAAGTTTGGACTGTCCTTTTTTATTGGTATGCATCATGGCTACAATAATATTTTCGGCACTGGCAACTAGGTCCATTGCGCCTCCCATCCCTTTGACCATATAACCAGGAATTTTCCAATTGGCAATGTCACCATTTTCTGAGACTTCCATCGCCCCTAAAATTGTGAGATGCACATGCTGGCCTCGAATCATTGAAAAACTCGTAGCAGAGTCAAAAAAACTAGCCCCATCAAGCGTAGTAATGGTTTGTTTTCCTGCGTTTATGAGGTCAGCATCTTCCTCGCCTTCAAAAGGAAAAGGACCCATTCCCAAAACACCATTTTCACTTTGAAACTCAACTTCAATATCATCGCGAACAAAGTTGGCTACTAAGGTTGGAATCCCAATGCCAAGATTCACATAGTATCCATTTTGGACTTCTTGCGCGATGCGTTTAGCAATACCATTTTTGTCTAACATGATTATGATTTTTGTCTTAGGGTTCGTTTTTCGATACGTTTTTCGTAATCTTTTCCTTGAAAAATACGTTGAACAAAAATCCCAGGAATATGGATTTGATTAGGGTCAAGCGATCCAATGGGCACTAATTCTTCAACCTCAGCAACTGTAATTTTAGCGGCGCCACACATATTTGGATTAAAATTTCTAGCGGTGCCTTTAAATATTAAATTCCCTGCAGCATCCCCTTTCCAAGCTTTCACAAATGAAAACTCAGCCTTGAACGCCCTTTCCAAAACATACATTTTACCATCAAATTCGCGGGTCTCTTTCCCTTCCGCTACTTCAGTTCCATAGCCCGCAGGAGTATAAATGGCTGGAAATCCTGCTTGCGCAGCTCGACAACGTTCGGCTAAAGTGCCTTGAGGAATTAATTCAACATCCAATTCTCCTGAAAGCATTTGACGTTCAAACTCATCATTTTCACCAACATAAGATGAAATCATTTTTTTGATTTGATGCTTTTGAAGTAATAATCCAAGTCCAAAGTCATCAACTCCAGCATTGTTTGAAATACAGGTGAGATCCTTAACATCCATGTGGACCAGTTCCGAAATTGCGTTTTCAGGAATACCACACAATCCAAACCCCCCAAGCATTAAGGTCATTCCGTTGGAGATGCCTTTGAGGGCTTCTTTTACGTTTGCTACTTGTTTATTTATCATGGCTTTGATTTAGGATAATAAAGTACAAAAAAATCTTATTATTTAGAAAAATTTCGTTAGAAATCGATGTCTGGAGTAATCGGTGTAGTCTCTTCTGGAATTGGATCTCCTTCTTCAAGAGTAGGCTCACACTCTACTTTAATAGTCAGATCTTCAGGAGCGCTAAACTCTTCTTCTGAAATTCCTAATTCCTCCAACATATAACAGCTTCGCATGTAGTTTGCCCAAATAGGAAGTGCCATAGCAGCACCTTGCCCATACGTTATTGTTTTAAAATGTGTGGCACGATCTTCTCCACCAACCCATACCCCAGTAACCAAATTAGGGACCATTCCCATAAACCAGCCATCACTTTGATTTTGGGTGGTTCCTGTTTTTCCTGCTATTGGGTTTGTAAATTCGTAAGGGTAGCCTGTGACAATTTCTTTGTAAACTAGCTGATCTTTTGCGGCGCTATGGCGCAAACGCTGTCCAGAACCAAACTGAGTAACACCCTCCATTAACTTAACACTCACATAGGCCACCTCCTTGCTAAGAACATCTTTTGTTTCTGGAGTATATTGATAAAGAATGGTCTGATTTTTATCTTTTATTTGTGTCACCATAACAGGCTTGGTATATACCCCTTGATTTGCAAAGGTGGAATACGCGGCCACCATTTCGTACACACTTAAATCCGGTGTTCCTAGAGCAATCGAAGGCACAGCAGGAATGTTTTGTTCTACGCCTAAACTACGTGCTAAATCGATTACAGGTTGAGGTCCAATTTCATTCATCAGTCGAGCTGTAATGGTATTTCTTGAATTTGCCAAAGCCGATTTAAGCGTTTCAAATCCACCGTAGTTTCCACCCGAGTTTTTAGGTGACCATGGTTTCATATTGCCATACTTCATCGCTTCTATTGTAATTTGAGATTTTGGAAAGGTATCACAAGGAGATAAATGGAGTTGATCAATAGCAGCGGCATACACAAAAGGCTTAAAGGTAGATCCCACTTGGCGTTTGCCTTGCTTTGCCATGTCATACTGAAAGTGTTTATAGTTTACTCCTCCAACCCATGCTTTTACAAATCCTGTCTGGGGTTCCATTGATAGCATTCCCGATCTTAAAAAAGACTTGTAATAACGCATAGAATCTCTAGGCGTCATAACGGTGTCTATTTCATTATTTTTTGCGTTCCAAGAAAATATTTTCATAGCAACTGGCTTATCAAACGATGCTATAATTTCTGCATTTGATTTTTTAAGATCGTACTTCATTTTACGCCAACGCTCAGAACGGCGCATACTAGTGTTTAATAAATCCGTGATTTCTTCAGGTTCTAAATCCAAAAAGGGAGCTGTGCGGTTTCGTCTTGGTGTGTTTTGAACAAAAAACTCTGCTTGTAAATTGGACATATGCTCCTTAGTTGCGGTTTCTGCAAAAGTTTGCATACGTGAATCAATGGTTGTGTGAATTTTAAGACCATCTTTATAGATGTTATACTTATCCCCATTCGGTTTTCTGTTTTGAGGATTGTTAACCCATTCTTTCATAAACTCTCGAAGATAGGCCCTAAAATAGGTCGCAATTCCTTCGCGATGTGATTCTGGAGTATAATTGAGACCCAAGGGCAATTGTTGCAGTGAATCCTTTAATGTTTCCTCAATAAACCCATATTTAGCCATTTGGCTTAGTACAACATTTCGACTGTTTTTGGTGCCTTCAGGATTTCGTTTTGGGCGTGGATTATAGAGTGAAGAATTTTTAAACATTCCCACTAACATTGCGGACTCATTGATTGATAACTCAATGGGTTCTTTTCCAAAATAAATTCTAGATGCTGATCGAATTCCGTCCGCATTGTTTCCAAAATCGTAAATATTAAAATACTGGGCAATAATTTCTTCTTTGGTGTATTGACGCTCCAGACGCGTTGCAATCACCCATTCTTTTATTTTTTGGGTTATTCTACCAATTGTATTTCGAGACCCTTCTCCGTGAAAAAGTTGTTTTGCTAATTGTTGGGATATGGTGCTCGCTCCTCCTCCTTTACCGAGTTTAATAACTGCTCGTAAAGTGCCTCGTGCATCAATCCCTGCATGCTCGTAATGCCTCACATCTTCAGTTGCAATAAGGGCGTCTACAAGATGATCGGGCAGTTTATTAAACGCTACAGGGGTTCTATTGTCTTCGTAATAAAATTTACCGAGCGTTTTACCATCAGATGAAATAATTTCAGTGGCTAAATTTGTTCGTGGGTTTTCCAATGCAGTTGTGTCTGGCATCTCTCCTAAAAGCCCTAAAGAAGCCGAAATAAAAACGAGTGGTACCGCAAAAATAGCAACTAAAAAACACATCCAAAACCAACGAATCGGTTTTGAAAAATTAGGAGATGCTGACTTCTTTTTTGCCATAATATTTATTTATTTAGCGTTTCAACACTGAATCCAACATCAATAATTCCTTCGAGATGAGTAACCCCTTTGGGAGCTCCACGATGCCGCATTGCGTGTTGAATCTGAACTTTATAAGTGCCCTCCTCAGAAAACACAAAAGGATGGTCGTGCCCTTTGAAACTGAGCTTATGTTCTTTCACAGATGTAGATCCCGAACCTAGAAGCTCTCCGTTTGGTTTTGCCATGAGGTACTCAAGGGTGTCCTTTGTGACTTTTCCATTTGGATAATCTAACTCCACGATTAAAAATAAATTGCTAAACTTGTAAGCGTTGGTTGTTCTTAAATTAACACATAAATTATATGGGGTTATTGTGTCTGGGGCTATAAAATCATAACTAATAACGTCTTTTTTATTCCAAGCCTCTGAAATGGATGTATAACTAGAAAATACCTTGTTTTGCTCACAAGAGAATGCTCCTAAAGCAAAAAGAACGATCCATAATACTGATTTACTTTGCATTGTTATTTTGGGGTCTAGATTTTTTGTTACCTCTGTTCTTTCTATTATTTTTTTTACGTCGATTGTTGTTTTTACGTCTATGATTTTTAGGAGTATCAAATCGCGTTAAACTGTCCTGACCCACAACGTTTTCAAATTCAACTTTAGTATCTTCTACTAAATCAATTGCATAGTCTTCTAAACTAGCGACTTTTTCATTTTTAGCATTGATCGCAATAATTTCGTTGGCTTGAGTTGTGGTTAACTTATGCCAATTCATCCATTCGCCTTCGTAAGCATACCACATATGCCCTTTAAAAATATCTGTTTTTTGACAAACGGCAGTGCCTTTTGCGGTTTTTAATTTGATCTCTGTTTTTGGAAATGCTTTTAACGCATCTAAGTACGCGTCCAGTTCATAGTTTAAGCAGCACTTCAATTTGCCGCACTGTCCTGCTAATTTTAATGGGTTTAGAGATAGTTGTTGGTAACGCGCTGCAGAGGTGTTTACGGATCTAAAATCAGTCAACCACGTGGAACAGCAGAGTTCGCGCCCACAAGAACCTATCCCTCCGAGGCGTGCAGCTTCTTGTCGTAAGCCTACTTGTTTCATTTCAATTCGGGTTCTAAATTCTCTAGCAAACACTTTGATAAGCTCTCTAAAATCAACGCGTTCATCGGCTGTATAATAGAATGTAGCCTTACTGGCATCGCCTTGAAATTCAATGTCAGATATTTTCATTTTCAACCGAAGGTCAATTGCAAACTGCCTTGCTTTGACTTTCATTTCTTCCTCTTTATCTCTCGCTTGAATCCAAACGTCAATATCCTTTTGGGTAGCTTTTCGGTAAATTTTAAAAATTTCATCAGGGGTTTCAGAAATTTTCTTTCGTTTCATTTGAACTTTAACCAGCTCTCCCGACAGTGTAACCATGCCAATATCGTGTCCAGAAGCAGCTTGAGTTGCCACTACATCTCCAATGCTTAAGGTTAAGTTTTCAGTATTTTTATAGTAAACTTTTCGTCCATTTTTAAAACGAACTTCAACCCAATTAAAAGGAGTTGCACCGTTGGGGAGTGTCATATTTGAGAGCCAATCAAAAACGGTTAGCTTATTGCAGCTATCCGTTCCGCATGTTCCATTGTTTTTACAGCCTTTTGGCTGGCCGTCTTTCCCTGTTGAACAGTTCGTACATCCCATAATTTATATATATTGAATTTGTCAATGCATGGCATTACAAATGCGTGTTAACTCTATGATCTAAAACGTAAATATAAGATTATTTGAGGACTTAAAAAATGAGGTGATCTCTATTTTCTGAAGTTCCAAAACCTTAAAGGATTCTCTTAAATTAAGACTGTGATGACTTCGCTAGCGTAGTAAAGATATTCCTTAAATCTTTCTTGTAAGGCAAATGATCTGCACGGCCTTTTTTGAAAATATCATTGCTGTTACCTTGCCCCTTTCGAAGTGCTTTTTGTTCTTCGTACGGCATGCGATTGACCTCCATGCAGGCTGTAGAACAGCAGTTTTCCATACTTTTTTTACAGGCGTCACACTGAATAAAGAGTAAATGACAGGCGTCATTGGCGCAATTTACATGAATGTCTGCAGGCGCTCCACATTGGTGGCAGTTCGCAATAATATCGTCTGATATCTTTTCGGCACGACGCTGATCAAATACAAAATTCTTTCCAATGAACTTATTTTCGATAGATTGATTTTCAACTTGTCGAGCGTAATTAATAATCCCACCTTCCAATTGATATACATTTTTAAACCCTTTGTGCTTGTAATAGGCACTGGCTTTTTCGCAACGAATTCCGCCAGTACAGTACATGACTAATTTTTTGGTTTCTTTGTGATCTTTCAAATCTTCTTCGATTAAATCCAAAGATTCTCTAAACGTATCTACATCTGGCGTGACTGCATTTTTAAAATGCCCTATTTCACTTTCATAGTGGTTTCGCATGTCCACCACTACTGTATTTTCGTCTTCTATGAGCGCATTGAATTCTGATGCATTTACGTGTGTACCGATATCTGAAGGATCAAAAGTTTCATCATTTAAACCGTCAGAAACAATCTTATCGCGCACTTTTACTTTAAGTTTTAAAAACGAAAATAAATCGTGTTCAATAGCGATGTTAAGTCGCACATTTTCTAGAAAATCAATGGTGTCTAAATGGGTTTTAAACGTTTCAAAATTATCTGCAGGAACTGAAAGTTGTGCGTTAATCCCTTCTTGAGCGACATAAATTCGCCCTAAAACATCAATGCTATCCCAAAATAAAAACAATTGATTTCTTAACAACGTGGGGTTACTAATTTTTGAATATTTGTAGAAAGAGATCGTCAGGCGTTCTTTACCTGCTTGTTGGATGAGTTCCGCTCTTTCAATATTGCTTAAGGTATTGTACAGTTGCATGCTATACTAATTTTTAAGTTTATATGAATTGAGGTACAAATGTACTAATTTTTAGAACACCTTCGAAAAGGGAATATATAGGGTTCGAAAATATTACAAAAAGGTTCGTTAAAATTTTCAAACTTTAGAAAAGATATCTTAATTTAGCAAGAAGAAAAAAAAGACACAAAAGACTTATGAGTAGCGAAAAAGATGCAAAATTAAAAGCCCTCAAGCTAACCTTAGACAAGCTTGATAAAGCATACGGCAAAGGCACCGTAATGAGAATGAGTGATGCTCCTGTAGTAGACGTAGAGGTCACCTCTTCAGGATCTTTAGGATTGGATATCGCCCTTGGTGTTGGTGGATACCCTAGAGGACGTGTAATTGAAATCTATGGGCCTGAATCTTCTGGTAAAACAACTCTGACACTACATGCAATTGCAGAAACCCAAAAAGCAGGTGGTATTGCCGCTTTTATTGATGCTGAACATGCTTTTGATCGTTTTTATGCTCAAGATTTAGGAGTTGATATTGACAGTCTTATTATTTCTCAACCTGATAATGGTGAGCAAGCACTAGAAATTGCCGACAATTTAGTGCGTTCTGGAGCTATTGATATGGTGGTCATTGATTCTGTGGCTGCACTGACTCCAAAAAGTGAAATTGAAGGCGAGATGGGCGACTCTAAAATGGGGCTTCATGCCCGTTTAATGTCTCAAGCCCTTAGAAAATTGACAGGATCGATTAGTAAAACAAATTGTACGATGATTTTCATTAACCAATTGCGTGAAAAAATTGGGGTAATGTTTGGAAATCCTGAAACCACAACTGGTGGTAATGCCTTAAAGTTCTATGCTTCTGTCCGATTAGACATTCGTAGATCGACTCAAATAAAAGACAGTAATGGAAATGTTTTAGGAAATAAAACCCGTGTAAAAGTTGTAAAAAACAAAGTTGCACCACCGTTCCGTTTAGCAGAATTTGATATCATGTATGGTCAAGGTGTTTCTAAAGTTGGTGAAATTTTAGATGTGGCGGTAGAACATGAAATCGTTAAGAAAAGTGGATCGTGGTTTAGCTATGAAGACACTAAACTAGGACAAGGCCGAGATGCTGTAAAGCAAATGATTAAAGACAATCCTGAACTAATGGATGAACTTGAAGGTAAGATAAAAGCAATCCTAAAAGTAGAGGCTTAAAAACATAATCCTTAATTAAAAATCCCGACACATCGGGATTTTTTTTATGCCTTTAAATCTGTTTCAAGAGTATTTAAAATAATATTGTAAACTTCATTACTAAAGTTTGTAGTATCCTCAATTGATAGGTGTTCTGTAGAAATTGTAGGATGCACCTGCACCCGCATTTTGCCGGGGCTACCACTAAAAAACGTATAAGACAATCGTTTTTTATTGTCAAAAAATGTCATTGGAACTAAAGGCACTTTATGATTGATTGCAAGTCGGAATGCTCCTGCCTTAAAACGATCAAGAATAACGGATTCTTTGGGTACGCCTCCTTCTGGAAATATACAAATACTAGACCCTTGTTTGATGCGATTTTGAGCTCTAATAAAAACTGCTTTTCTGCTTTCTGAGCTACTTCGATCGACTAGGATACAGGTACGTTTGTAAAAGAATCCAAAGATTGGAATTTTGACCAGTTCTTTTTTGCCAATAAATACAAACGGATGGTTTTTAAACGCCACCAACATCAGCATAATATCGGTCATTGAGGTGTGATTAGCTACGAACACATAGCTTTGTCCTTTTATCAGTGGTTGAGCACGTTTCACGGTCCAGTAATACCCCATTCCTATTAGGATAATTTTGGCCCAAATGCGTGCAAGTTTGAAAAAGTAAGGATACCATTTTTGTTTTAATACAGACAAAAACAATACTGGAAACATGATAAGAATTGGCACGGCAACTAACACATAGAACCAAATCCTATACAAAAGCCACAACGGATATTTTATAATTTTAATCACGCTCAAAACTACTAAAAAAATTGAGCTATTGCCTCAAAAAAAGTACCTTTGCTTATAATTCATACAAATAACACGTTAAATGGCAAGAATTCTAACAGGCGTACAGAGTACGGGCACCCCACACCTCGGTAATATTTTAGGTGCGATTATCCCTGCAATTGAAATGAGCAACGACCCTAAGAATGATTCTTACCTGTTTATTGCCGATATGCATTCGCTCACTCAAATTAAAGATGCAAAAGTACTACGCCAAAATACCTATGCCACTGCGGCGACTTGGTTAGCGTTTGGCTTGGACATCCAAAAAACAGTATTTTACAGACAAAGCGATGTGCCGCAAGTCACAGAATTGTCTTGGTATTTAAGCTGCTTTTTCCCATTTACTCGATTGGAATTAGCGCATAGCTTTAAAGATAAAGCAGACCGTTTGGAAGACGTTAATGGTGGCTTGTTTACCTATCCAATGTTAATGGCAGCAGACATCTTATTGTATGATGCTAATATTATTCCTGTTGGAAAAGACCAACTCCAACATATTGAGATGACTAGAGATGTCGCCTCTAGAATACACGCCAAAATTGGCGATATATTTGTGATTCCTGAAGCAAAAGTTCAAGAAGAAAATATGCTCATTCCTGGGTTAGATGGCCAAAAAATGAGTAAAAGTAAGGGCAATGTGATTGATATTTTTCAAACGGATAAGGCATTACGAAAGCAAATCATGTCCATTCAAACTGATAGCACTGCTCTAGAAGACCCTAAAGATTGGGCGAGCTGTAACTGTTTTGCCATTTACAAACTCATGGCTTCAGAAACACAAATCGCAGAAATGAAACGCAACTACGAAGCGGGAGGTTATGGCTATGGACACGCCAAACAAGCGTTGTTTGAACTCATTTGTGAGCGTTTTTCTGAGCAACGCACGCGATACGCTTACTATATGTCTAATTTAGGAGAAGTGGACCAAGCACTTGCTGTTGGTGCTAAAAAGGCTGCCGCTGTTGCAGATGCTGTCTTAGCACGCGTTCGAGAAAAAATTGGGTACTAAACCAGTTCAAATTCTTTTCTAGGCAGAGGGCGGCATACCCCTTTTAATTCCAAATTTAATAACAAATAAGCCACTTTGGAGGTCGGCATTTCACAGGCAATAGCAATAACGTCTAAAGCTGATTTATTTTCTTTTTTTAAATAGTTATAAATGATTTTCTTGATCAGCAGGTTTAACTGCGTAAGAAAAATTATACCCTATGTCCAATCCAAAGGTGTTTGAATTGACTATAGTTGCAAACAACCCGACACTAGGGTTAATCCAAGTCCCATTCATTTCTTTTTCGTTTGTGAGGTCAAACGTTTCTCCGCCTATTTTCTGTTTCCCAGAAACTAAATGTAAGAGATCAAGGCTTAGTTTTACCCCTAAAGTGTTTTTGTAAAGAAACTTTTGATACTGAACAAATCCACCTAGATAGTTTGTAGCCCAATTATAGTTTTCAAACCCATCACCGCCTGTCGCATTAAATTGTTGAAAGCTCAGTCCGTATCCAATTTTTTGACGCCCTAGCTGTATAGCGCCAAGGCCTAACCTAGAATAAAGTCCGGCATCTGATTTAATATTATCGTTAGAATTTCCTGCTGAATTGCTATAGATATACGAACTAAAATTTAGTCCTGCTTCTAAAGAAATTTCCTGAGTAAAGGCATTACCCCAAACAAGAAGAGTTGTTAGTGTAAGTGTTAAATGTTTCAACGTTTTTTTATGATTTTTGTTTGATAATAAAAGTTAAGAGCGGTCAAGGTTATAATGTATTCGCTATCTGAAAGGAAAGGAAGGTTTAATCCTATGGATTGATTTACTGAACTTACTGTATTTTTAAATACAATTCGCCCATTAATATCTATAATTGTGGTTTGAATATTATCATAGTCTAGTGAAAAGTCAAAAGTTAGGTGAGTTGAAAAGGGATTCGGATAAAATTTAACTTCGTATATATTAGAAGAGGGTTGTACTATATACTCATTAAAAATGGGCTGTTGAAAACCTTGGTTTATAAGCGTTGAGTTTAATTGAGAGGCTCCCACAACTGACGATTGACCAACCGAATGAGAAACATAATAATTGGATGTCGTTTGACTGCCCCCTGAGGCTCCTATTGTTTGGTGATGTAACTGCGCATAAATTGAGGTAGAACATAAAAACAACACTAACGTGATTAGTTGCAATTTAGTGTTTGTAATGCGTATGATTGATTTCAACATTGGTGTACTGATTAATTATTGCAACCAATAAAATCACCTAAAATTAGGGGCATTGTTGGTTTAAGTAAGTTAATGGAGGATTTTGAGGATGGGTGGGCTTGGCAGTAAAACTATTAGAAACCCACAGCCTAACAAAAATACTGAAATCCAATTGTTTTTACAAAAAAAAAATCTAACTTTGGGTTTATGCAAATTAGTCAGTACATAAGCGATTTACTTTACCGCTACGAATGCGTTATACTCCCTAACTTTGGAGCATTTTTATCGCATCCTATCTCGGCGAGAATCAATGAAGCCACCAGTGATTTTTATCCGCCTCAAAAACAGTTATCCTTTAATGCACAGCTCAAATCTAACGATGGCCTTTTGGCTTCCTATATTTCAGAACTTGAAAACATTAGTTTTGAGGGGGCTACTCGCAAAATTGAGCAACAAGTTTCTCAAATAAAGTCACGATTAGACAACGGTAATACAGTTGAGTTTAAACATGTTGGAGTGCTATCTTTTTCGGAGGAAGGCAAACTCTTGTTTGTGCCATCTGAAAGTCTGAATTATATGACCGAGGCTTTTGGTTTGGCTTCTTTTGTATCCCCTTCCGTGGAACGACAAGCCCATCAAACCATTGCCTTGGCTCCTAGAAGACGTCAAACTGCTGTTTTTATGAAATATGCAGCCATAGCTATACTTACACTTGGATTAGGAGGGTCAATAGGGTCTAACTTATATCTGACTCAAATCGAACAACAAAATAGTATAGCACTTGATAACGCTAATACTATATTAGACACTAAAATACAACAAGCTACTTTTGTGATTGACAATCCATTACCTGCTGTAATGGTAAATTTAAAAAAACAAAGCGGCAATTTTCATATCGTTGCAGGAGCATTTAGAGTGAAGGCAAATAGTGAACGAAAATTACAACAACTGAAAGCTTTAGGCTTCAGTGCACGTTTAATTGGTGTTAATAGATACGGATTACATCAAGTTGTTTATGAAAGTTTTGATTCTCGAAAAGAAGCAGAAAAAGCGTTATTCAAGATTAGAAACACACAAGATCGTGCCGCATGGTTGTTGATAAAAAACATCCCATAATTATTTTCATTTTTTAACGCTCAGTTCTGTACAAACTTCTGTGCCTTATCCGCTATAAACACACTATGGAATCTAAACATCCAAAAGACTCAAAAACAATCATGACCGACTTGGTATTGCCAAGCGAGACAAATGCAATTCACACCTTATTTGGAGGAGAATTATTGGCCCGAATGGATCGTGCCGCTAGCATCGCTGCTGAACGTCATTCAGGAGAAATTGTAGTCACCGCTTCAGTGAATCATGTAGCGTTTAAACACGCTGTTCCTTTAGGGAGTATCGTAACTGTTGAGGCCAAAGTAACTCGTGCTTTTAAAAGTTCGATGGAAGTGTATATTGATGTTTGGGTAGACGATAAGAAAACCGAAACTTCTGTGAAAGTAAACGAAGCTATTTTTACATTTGTTGCTGTGGATAATGATGGCTCCCCAGTCGTAATTCCGCAATTAGTCCCTGAAACCGAAGAAGAAATTTTGCGTTTTGAAGGTGCTTTGAGACGCAAACAATTGAGCTTAGTTTTGGCAGGAAAAATTAACGCACAAGAAGCAACAGAGCTTAAAGCCCTTTTCGAATAAAAATTATAAACGGTAAATCCACTGTGAAGGATTTTGGGTTGCACTGTCTTTATAGATTCCGAAACTAAGGATGGTTTCTCCAGAAGCTTTATTTGTAATCACTTCACCTATGACTTGTTTTGTTTTTACCTTATCGCCTTTTTG
>Ga0228672_1000897_pt1 | contig 12848 bp, 6 predicted proteins | sample 90DmetaG_FD_182788 | JGI IMG/M metagenome (GOLD analysis project Ga0228672, IMG submission 182788) | Seawater microbial communities from Monterey Bay, California, United States - 90D | ecosystem: Environmental > Aquatic > Marine > Coastal | place: USA: California | collected 2016-11-08 | reverse complement strand
AGTAGCTTTATTGTATTGCTTTTCTTATTTAGTAATCATATTACAGCTCAAGACAAAGAATCGATTATTGGAAAATGGGATTTAAATGTTCAAAAGGGAAATCACATTGCTCCCTCTTGGCTCCAAGTTGTTTTGTCGGGGTCAAGTACTTTAGTAGGTTATTTTGTCGAATATAATGGGAGTGCACGTCCGATTTCAGAAGTACATTTTCACAATGGAATTATAGATTTTACGATCCCACCCCAATGGAATGGAAATACAGATTTACATTTCTCTGGAAAGTTAGAGAATGGAAAATTGAAAGGAACTATTTTAGGAAGTGATGCCATTGCCTATCCATTTGAGGGAGTGAGAGCCCCCAAGTTAGTGAGAGCTGAGGCCGTAAATTTTGGAAAACCAAAATCTCTTTTCAGTGGTAAAAACATTAAAGGATGGCATCCTGAAAATCAGCTTTATAAAAGCAATTGGATTGCAAAAGACGGAGTTTTAAAGAATACTTCGTCAGGAAGTAATTTGGTTACCGATGAAACTTTTGAAGATTTCCAATTGCATCTAGAGGTTCGTTATCCAAAAGGAAGTAATTCGGGAATTTATCTGCGCGGACGTTATGAAGTTCAGGTTGAAGACGGTTATGGTAAAGACCCTAATTCAATTCTTTTTGGGGCTATTTATGGTTTTTTAACACCGAATGAAATGGCTGCAAATCCACCCGGAGAATGGCAAGTTTTCGACATTACGCTAATTGGACGAAGAGTAACCATCATGATTAATGGTAAAACGGTCATCAACGATCAAAGCATCCCAGGGATCACGGGAGGTGCTTTAGACAGTAATGAAGGGGCCCCAGGCCCAATCATGTTACAAGGGGATCATGGAGCGGTCGAGTATAGAAATATTTCAATTCGTACTCCACAATAGCGCTGCTAATGTGGATGTCTAAGTTTTAGATACTTTTCACAAGCCCCTGTCGTTTTAGGATCTTAGTTCAAGGCTTTGATTTCATGGGGGTTAGAGTGAATTTGTTTTATTCATTGGAGTAAAAGAAAAACCCTCCACTTGGGAGGGTCTATGAAGTGCTAAATATTATTTAAGATTCAATTAATTTTAATTAAAAGTACTTGCAACCTCAGTCCACATTTCAAACTTTCCTCCTATTTGGGCAGTATTCCATTTATTTTTTTGTGAATTTTCATACCATTTTTGAATCAATGGGTCCATTGTTTCATTGTAAAGTGAACTCTCAAGCATTTGTTCCATTGTTGCGTAACCATCAAAAGAAATTCCATTATACATTTGAGGTTTTCCATCGAACCCCTCTCCATTCGATATTAATGTTGCAAACCCCCAATTCATCCCATCTTCTTTCTTTTGAGCTTTTTTAACAACCATTTCACCCCAAGATTTATTATGATTGATATAATTAGACATGTTATTGTATTTATGGTAGTTTATTTTCCAATATTTTGAAGGCTCCTTGTCATTTACTGCCATATGAGCTTGATAAATATAAATAGGATTTGTAGTTTTTGTTGTAAAAGAATTGCCCTCTGGCCATTTTAACCCTAATTTTTTTATATTTTCTTCGTTCCAAATTTGTGGATTAACTCTCTGCTCTACGCTATTGAAGTGATGTAAAAAAATAAATTTATTTCCTGATGTCACAGATCTTAGACATTGCCAACCTGCCCATTCATTGTTTTCTACACCTAGTAACGCAATTTTTTTATGGAATTCTTTTTGCAACTTTATAAAGTCATTAACATTCCCTGAAACTTCCATTTCATGGATTTGAAATAACCAAACATCATTTTCTTGAGCATAAATTATTGAGATGTTTAATAGAAATAGTAATAAAATTTTTTTCATTTTAATTGATTTATGGTTAATAATACCTCTAAGATAGAGAGATTAGCTGACAAATCCAATCCAATCCCATTGTTCCAATAGAAAAACCGTTTTCTAAAACCCATGCCCCTTTGTTGGAGTTAGAAGTGCGTTAGAAGTTTTAGGGTTTTAAAATCAGTTTACCATACAGAACCGTACAATAAAAAAACAAAAAATCCCTAAAACATTGAATTTAAATGCAATAGGGATTTAAATTGTGGAGTCGGCGGCTCCCTCAGATCTGTCCACCATTGTCCTGTATTTATGTGCAAATAGCGGACAACCATTGATTTTCATTGAAAACTGTCCATAATTGTCACCCTTTTTAGGGTACTCTTGTGACATAGTTCAGGCAACTATCCAGGCAACTGGTATTGCCAATGTTTAATTTTATCAATGTAGTATGAATTTCAAGTTAAAAACACCAAAATCACAGTCAAGCTCTCTCATTTTATCCTATGTAACATTAAAAGATGGGAAGCGATTTGTTTACTCTACAGGTCAAAAGATCCCAGTTAGACTCTGGGATAAAAGCTATCAAGTTCCAATCAGAACAAAATCACAGAAGGATCAAGTGATAATTAATTCAGTTAACCTTCGTCTCGATAGAATCAAATCTGAATACTTAAGACTCGATCTTCAGTATCAGAAAGAGGGGAAACTACTCACTAAAGAACAGTTTAAGGAAGAGTTTGATATTCTATTCAAAGGGAAACAAAAAAAAGAGACCCCAAATAGCCTTAAAAGCTGTTTTACTGACTTCTGTGAGTTTAAAAACAAGGATGGAAGTTGGAGTAAATCAACTGAACAAAGATACATGATGCTACTTCGGCTTTTAAATGATTATAAAAAATATAAGTCGAAGGCAATTGATATTCAAGGGATCGATGAATCTTGGATCACTCATTTTAGACACTACTGTCAAACAGTCAAGAAGCATCAAGTAAACACCCTAGGAAGAAATATAGGACTTTTGAAAACCTTTTTGAACTACTGCCTGAAGATGAAGTATATAGATAATCCCAGTTTTAAAGAAGCAGCAGTGAATAGAGAGGTAACTCACCAAATTGCACTAAATAAAGAAGAAATTGAAGTAGTTGCTCAACTAGATCTATCCCAAAACAAGCGTTTAGAGCGAGTCAGAGACGTTTTTCTTGTTGGATGCTACACTGGAATGAGATTCAGTGACTTTAAGCGTGTAAAGAACTCTAATATATCAGAGGGTTTGATTACAATAAGAGAAGTGAAGGACAAGACCAAAACACTCCAGATTCCAATCACTGATAAAGTGAGAGCTATTCTAGAAAAATATGATTGGGAGCTTCCATTAATATCTGAACAAAAGTTTAGAGAATACCTTAAAGAGATTTTTAAACTTGCTGGCTTTACTGATCTTAAAATTAAGTCAAAAAAGATAGGTAAAGAAGTCTATGAGAAGGAGGTGCCAATGTACGAGCTAATAAGTACTCATACAGCTAGAAGATCGTTTATTACCATTATGCTTAATAGTGGAGTGCCAGCAAAGGCAATAATGAGTATAACAGGTCATAAATCAATCAATAACTTCCAGCTATACTACAAGCCTTCAAACGACACACTCTCTGGTTTTATGGATCAAGTATGGAAATAAAAAATTGTTAATTTTAAGTTGAAAACTATTATGTAAATCCTTTGGCAAAACCTGTAGATCTTATGAAATTGGAGTAAAATATGATGTAAATGGATGTGAAAAACTACAGCCCAGAACTCCAAGAAAGCAGAAAACCGATTAGTATTTTAACCACCCGAGTAAATTCAATTGTTGATTCAATAGATCAGCTTAGATTGACAATGGATCATATGATTGAGACTCAGTGTAAAATGGTAACTAAGATTGATAAAATCTCTGACAAAGTCTTTGAAAAGCCTGAATATTTATCAGTTGGAGAGATAGCACTTAAAGAAGGAATTTCAGATAGAACTGTAAGGAGGCGCCTTAAAGAGAAAGTAATTCCATTTGAAAAAAACGAAGGAGAAAAAGCTTACAGGATACCAGCGGAATATTATTATCAGTCGCTTTCCAGTGATGGAAAGTCCAAATGGTTTCAGAATCATACAAGGGAATAAAACAAAAATTTTAGATTAAGGATGTGATGCTGGATACGCTTGATTGCTTGGTGTAGGGTTTCACAGTATATATAAAGAGTGAAAAAGTACAAAAACAACACTTATTTTATTTGATATCCTTACATTTAATGAATCAAAAGGATATTATTCTATATACTATCGGTCATTTTCTTAATGACATGTACTACAGACGCCTTTGAGGAAGAGGGTGAAGCTCCTGTGGTTTTATATGAACTAGTTGTTTCTACTGAAGAAGGTGGAAGCGTCAATACCTCTGGTGGTTCCTATGAGTCTGGCTCATCTGTAACTATAACTGCAACTCCAGAATCTGAATACCTTTTTGTAGGATGGACAGGAACAGAGTCAACGGACAATCCCTTAACCATCACTGTTAACTCTAATCAAGAGATCAGTCCAATCTTTGAGAAGAAAAAGTATCAGCTGTCAGTAAATGTCACTGGGGAGGGAACAGTAACTGAAGAGGTAATTAATACAGGTAAAACCACCGACTATGATAGCGGTACTGTGGTTAAGCTAATTGCTGTACCAACTGATGGTTATGCTTTTTTTAATTGGACAAACGAGTCTTTATTAGATACCGAAAACCCAATTCAGATAACTGTAGATGGTAACAAATCCATTGATGTAAATTTTGATTATCAGACTGCAAGAGACCTTGTTGGAGAGTGGGTGTTTGAGCTTCGTGATGAGGCTACTGCAAAGTCAAAACCAGATACATTTGGAAGTATCTCAATGAAAATAGACATTCGTCTAAATATTTTATTTACTCTTAACTTAAATAATCAAAAAACAGAAATTTTCTCAAGACTAACAACACTTGACAGTACTACAATAGTGATGGATGGTTTTGGAGCATTCACTGATGTGAATTTTAAAACAAACTCATCTTCTTCCCCTGAAAACTCATCTCCTTCCCTTGATTTTGACCTTATCACATTTCCACCAAATACAATTCAGCCTACAATCGTAAGTGATTTACCTCCACTTACCCCAACAAACTCATTAAGTCTTACAGGAGGATTTAACCCTCCCTCTTTGGACGCTTCAGGTACAACAGTATTTAATCAAAATCAAGATGAAATAATAATTGCACCAACAACAGCATTTAGATATGATAGATTAAACAACGACATAATTTTTCCAACCGATATCCCTCAGACTCTTGATGTGTCCGGTAATTTTTGTTTTTCCTGTTCCTCATCACGCACTCCATTAACATATATTCTTGAAAGGGTTAACTCGACAGTAAATCAAATTATTTGTACTATTTCAGGTCTAACATCTGGACCTCAATCTCAGACAGTAACGGCAAGTACAGCCATCACAAATGTTGTGTACACATTAAGCTCTAATTGTACTGACACATTATCTGCAAGTGCTACAGGACTTCCTTCTGGGGTTTCCCTTAGCTTTTCTAACAATACGGCTACCATTTCAGGGTCGCCTTCAGCAAATTCGTCTGGAACGTTTGATTATCTTATTAATGCTGTAAACAGCTCTGGAACTGCCTCCAATTCATTCAATGGATCAATTATAGTTGTTCCTCCAGTTGCTGTTGTGACTTCAACTACTGTTACCCCATGTGAGATAACGGGATCCTTAACTTCAGGACCTCAAACTCAAACTGTGACAGCTACTTCTGCTATAACTAATGTTGCATACACCTTTAGCACTACGTGTACAGATACCTTAACAGCTAATGCTATAGGGCTTCCTACAGGAGTCTCAATGAGTTTTAATAATAACATAGCCACTATATCAGGTACTCCATCAGCAAATGCAACAGGGACATTTAGTTACTCTCTAACAGCAGTTAATGCTGCTGCAACAGCCTCATCCACTTTCGATGGAACAATAGTTGTTATTCCAGTTCCAACAGCTACAGCTACTACAACAACAACCTCATGCACGATTTCTGGTTCTTTAACCTCAGCTAATGGATCTGACTCTCAGACTGTATCAATTTCCACAGCTATAACAAGTATAGAGTACACCCTTACAACAACTTGTTCTGATACATTAAGTTCAGCTATAACGTGGACTCCAAGCACTCCTAATGGGGTTTCTATGAGCTTTAATAACAATGTGGCTACCATATCTGGAACTCCTACAGGAACCGCCACAGGAACTTATAACTATACATTAACGGCAAGTAATACTGCTGGGACTGCTTCGACAACATTCAATGGGTCATTGACCTTAACAGACAATGTTTCTTCATCAAGTTCAAGTTCAACTACATCCTCATGTACAATAACAGGTTCATTAACCTCAGCTAATGGATCTGACTCTCAGACTGTATCAATTTCCACAGCTATAACAAGTATAGAGTACACCCTTACAACAACTTGTTCTGATACATTAAGTTCAGCTATAACGTGGACTCCAAGCACTCCTAATGGGGTTTCTATGAGCTTTAATAACAATGTGGCTACCATATCTGGAACTCCTACAGGAACCGCCACAGGAACTTATAACTATACATTAACGGCAAGTAATACTGCTGGGACTGCTTCTGTTGCGTTTAGTGGGTCTATGACGGTAAGTTCTTCAAATTCAACATCAGTATCATCACCAACTATCTATTTTGAAAATGGTATTTGTAAATGCCCAAATGCATCTGTCGGTGACACAGCTACTATTAGTGGAACGTTATATACTATTGTTGACAACTCAACAATTGCAGGGAAGATAGCTAACGGAAACGTAAATCTATGTACAACATTAGTAACAGATATGAGTCAGTTATTTAAGGATGATAACTCTTTTAATTCTGACATAAGTTTCTGGGATACTTCAAATGTTACTTCAATGTTCAGAATGTTCAGATTTGCAAGTTCTTTTAATCAAGATATTAGTGGTTGGGATGTGTCAAATGTTATAAATATGCAAAGCCTATTCGATAATGCATCTTCTTTTAATCAAGATATTAGTGATTGGGATGTGTCAAATGTTATTGATATGTATAGATTATTCATTGGCATTACAGTGTTTGATCAAGATATAAGCTCATGGGATGTTTCGAGCGTAACAGATATGACACAAATGTTTAGTGGAACTCCATTTAATCAAGATATAAGCTCATGGGATGTTTCAAGCGTAACAGATATGACGCAAATGTTTGAAGATTCATCTGTCTTTAATCAAGATATTAGTGGTTGGGATGTGTCAAATGTTACTTCTATGTTTAGATTATTTTCGGGTAGTACAGTGTTTAATCAAGATATAAGCTCATGGGATGTGTCAAGCGTAACAGAAATGATATCCATGTTCAATAATGCTACTGCGTTTAATCAAAATTTAAAAAATTGGTGTGTATCAAATATTACAGATGAACCAATTGACTTTGCAGTTAATTCAGCATTATTATTAACTAATTATCCATTTTGGGGTAGTTGCCCTGAGACATTTAGTATTGACGTAACAGCAACAAGTAGCTCAGATTACACCCTTAGTGGATCAGATAGAAATGGTAATGTATCTGGCAATGATCCAGATTTAACATTCAATGTTGGTGATACAATAAACTTTGTTGCTAATGCCTCTGGGCATCCGTTTTATTTAAAAACAGCTGCAGGTACAGGGACTGGAGACACAATAAGTGGTGTGAATAATAACGGATCAGAGAGTGCAACTATATCATGGACTCCTACTGCTACAGGAACTTATTATTACCAATGCTCTTTACATGGAGGAATGGTAGGAACTATAACTATACAGTAGGTCATTATTATTCCCCATCACGTATCTACACTTTCCCCAAACAACTCCCCCCTAAAACCACTGCACAGAAATCTTATGTTAAGGCAATGATATCAATGGATTAGAATGGATTTGGATTGTACCCATTGGTGTAAAAGAAAAATCTTGTATTTAAACCTAAGCTCTAAAAAGTATTCTTTTCCTCTTTAATAACTTCAGTTACTTCACTCTGAATAAATTTCTTTCATATTTATAATTCATTGTTATACAAATGTAAAGTCAATATTATTTAATTGTTAACTCTTCTCGACTTAACATTTTAGTAATATTTAAAACAATTTTATCATTTAGGTTCGCATAAAAAACATGACAAAAATCTATTTAATCTCAGTATTATTTACAGCATTCTTTTTTGTAAAATGCTCAGAGCAAGAACCAATAATTGAATACATTACGATTACAGAGACTGTAGTTAAAAATGTAAGAGAAACAGTCGAGGTAGAATTGAACCCTTATCAAGAAAGTACGTTACAAGGAATAATTAGTGCTGACCTGACTCTTGACCCTACTAAAATTTGGCTCCTTAAAGGAAGGGTTGCTGTAGAGGAGGGAATTACTCTAACAATTCCAGCAGGAACAATTATCAAGGCCGCAGCTGGCACAGGAGCTGATGCATCTACACTTATAATTTCAAGAGGAGCAAAAATTATGGCGGAAGGGACTTTGGAAAACCCAATTATAATGACTTCAATTTCAGATAACATCGAACTTGGAGGAACATACCCTGTAAACGGCCCCTCTCTAACAGTAGAATCTCGAGGCCTGTGGGGAGGATTATTAATTTTAGGAAATGCACCTTGTTCTTTCTCAGGAGATGTAACAGAATTACAAATTGAAGGCATTCCAACTTCAGATACGAACGGACTCTATGGAGGAACAGATCCTAATGATAACTCTGGGGTGATTTCATTTTTTTCAATTCGTCATGGGGGTGCAGAAATTGGAGAAGGAAACGAAATTAATGGACTTACACTAGGTGGAGTAGGATCTAAAACAACAGTTAACAATATTGAAATAATAGCAACTGTTGATGATGGAATTGAATTTTTTGGAGGAAATGTTAACGCAAACAACTTGATCATTTGGGGTCAAGGTGATGACGGTATAGATATTGATCAAGGTTATTCAGGGGTAATAGATGGTGCAATGGTTGTTTTGACAGATGCTTCAGATCACGGATTGGAAATTGACGGTCCTGAGGGTTCAGCAAAAGGAAGTTTTACTTTAAAAAATATTATTGTTCAAGGTGCAACTTTTAATTGTAGTGCTATGGGTGTTGATGGTGAAATGGCAGATTTTAGAAAGGGTTCAACAGGTCATCTTGAAAATATTTTATTTAGTGATTTTGCAATCGGAAAAGACATAGAATTAGACGGTTCAGAGGATGCCACAACCTACATGTCAGGCGAGTTGACGTTTAAAGATATAAGCATCATGTATCCATTAAACACTGAAGGAGAGGTATGTGATAATATTGAAAGTTTAGATAAAATATTTGATGACAAATCAGACGAAAGTAGTTTTGAGATTGACGCTAAAACTTTTGCTACTATTGTTAATAATGTTGAGGAAGAACTAGGAATTATTCAATCTAATTTTTCTTGGACATTCTACTCTAAAAATTAAATAGTACACTTAAAAATTTAATCATTTGCTCAGTTAAAGTTCAGGGATTAATTCTTTATAAATACAATTATTTTTACATGAAAAAATCATTACCATACACTTTTCTTTTCTTTCTTTATTTAAATCATTTTTCTTTTGGTCAATCAGGAATTATAGGAACCGTTATTGATGGTGACTTTAACGAACCAATGCCTTTTGCCAATATTTTGATTAAAGAAACTGGAACCGGTGTCACTTCTGACTTTGATGGTAAATATTTTTTTGAGCTTCCAGCAGGGACCTATTCAGTTCAATTTTCCTTTGTAGGCTACGAGACAAAAATCATTACTGAAATTGAGGTCGGTATTGGAGAATATACAATCACTGATGCTGTACTAAATTCAGCAGCTGAAGGTTTAGAAGAAGTTGTAGTTACTGTAGAAGCTATAAGAAATACCGAAGCTTCAGTCCTGGAAATTCAAAGAAAATCAGCGAGTTTACTTGATGGAATTTCTGCACAGGCATTCAAAAAAATTGGAGCAAGTACTATTGCTACTGCCATTAAAAGTGTTCCAGGTGTCTCTCTACAAGGAGGCAAGTTTGTCTATGTGAGGGGTTTGGGAGATCGCTATTCTAAATCCATTCTCAATGGAGTTGATATCCCTGGATTGGATCCAGATCGAAATACCATTCAAATGGACCTTTTTCCTACTTCTATGCTCTCCAATGTTTTGGTTATTAAATCAGCGCGAGCAGATCTCCCTGCAGATTTTACAGGTGGTGTAATCGATATTATCACTAAGGATTTTCCAAGTAAAGAAGAATTTTCAATTTCTTTAAATACAGCATATAATCCGGATATGCACTTCAATGATAATTATTTGAGTTATTCAGGTGGAAGCACAGACTTTTTAGGGTTTGATGACGGATCTAGAAAAAATACTATTGCTAATAGTTTTCTTGGAAATCCGTTTGATCCTAGATTAAACCCATCAGAATCAGGACTTGGTCTAGTCAACAGAATAAGCAATCAGTTCGATCCGCAAATGGCTCCTCAAGTTTCAAATAGCGTTATGAACTATGGATTTGGAGCTACCTATGGTAATCAATTTAACTTTGAAAACGGTCATTCATTTGGAGTAATAGGCTCTCTATCATACAAAAACCAACAAACTGTTTACGAAGATACCCAAGACAATATTTACAATTTAAGCCCAATTAAGAGCGAGTTCACTTTTGAAGAAAACCGTATACAATCTGGAACCTTAGGCGGGCAAAATATTATTGCAAGTGGACTCGTTGGACTCACTTATAAATCAAATACCTCAAAATATAAATTCAACGGACTTCATATTCAAAATGGTCAAAGTACCTCAGGTAGTTTTAGACAGTTAACTCGTTTTTCTGATTTTATTGACTTTAACAAATATAACCTTGAATATAACGAGCGAAGCATCTCTAACGGTATGTTCTCTGGCTTACACAACTTTGAGGAATCCAATCTAAAAATTGAATGGACTCTCTCCACTACCTTGGCAAAGGTCCATGATAAAGATGTAAGAAACACGACCTTTCAAGATGAGGAAGGAATTTTCAGTTTCCAAGAAAATACAGAACCAAAAAGAATTTGGCGTACCCTTGATGAAAACAACCTAGTTGTAAAAGTAGATTTTATAAAAAGATTAGAATTTTTAGGATCAGATGCCATCTTGAAGTTTGGTGTTTTTGGCTCAAGAAAGGAACGTGATTTTTCTATTGCCCAGTATTCTGTGAGCTCAAATTACACCTCTGAAAGCGATTGGGATAATTACGGGGGAGACCCAAATCAACTTTTTAACCCTGCTAATTTAATTGGACCTAATAACAATGATGGAACCTACATAAACCCACAAACAACCATAAGACAAGACGCTAATATTTTTAATGCTAAGCAGCAAAATTTTGCGGGATACATTTCTAATGAGTTTAACTTTTCTGACAGACTTAAGTCAATTGTTGGGTTACGTTTTGAAAATTATCAAGTTTTCTATACTGGGGAGAATAGCCAATTGGATCAAATTTATGTAAATGAAAATATTATAAATAAAAGCAATGTTTTTCCTTCTGTAAATTTCATTTACGGCATAAAAGAGAATCAAAACTTGAGACTAGCCTATTCACTTACAACAGCTAGACCTAGTTTTAAAGAAGCCTCTATAGCAGAAATATATGATCCTTTGTCAAATTTATTCTTTATTGGAAATATTAATATTAAACCTACCTATATCGATAATTTTGATTTTCGATTTGAAGCTTACGGAGAAAATGCTCAGCTTTTTGCAGTAAGTGCTTTTTTTAAGAGCTTGACTGACCCCATCGAAATTGGTTTTGTTGCTGCCTCTACATCAAACTATAAACCTCTTAATTTAGAGAATGCAAAAGTTTATGGCCTTGAATTTGAATTTAGGAAAAAACTCGGTAGTTGGACAAGTCGTCTTAATAATTGGAATTTAAATTTCAATGGTTCATATATACTTTCGCAAGAAAAATATAGTGAAGATGAGTTAAAACTTCGTCAACTTAGTTTAAGGAATGGTCAAAAGTTAGGGAACACAAGGCCACTACAAGGACAATCACCTTATTTAATTAATGCAGGAATAGAATATAATAATCCTAACAAAGGACTGCGGTCAAGAATATTTTATAACGTTCAAGGAAAGACATTACAAGTAGTTGGAGATGGATTTTATCCAGATGTATTCACAATGCCATTCCATAGTTTAAATATTAATATTTCAAAACAACTAAATTCAAACACTTCAATTTCATTTAAGGCTACCAATCTTTTGGATGATGACCGAGAAAATCTTTTTATTGGATTTAATGACGAAACTGAAACTTTTAGTTTCCGAAATATTGGGAGAACATTTTCAATTGGTTTAACTTTTAAAAAATAGTAGAACACCTAATTATTTAAAACTTTTATAACAACAGGATAAAATAAAAATAAGATGAGGAGGTCATTTAAGTGTCAGAAAAGAGAATAAAATTTTGGAGGGAATAGTATTATCAAGAGCATTATAAATTTAACACTTCATGTGATGTTTTTATTATTTTCCCTCCTTTTTTTAATAATTTAATTTGTTTACTAATATTCTAACCTAGAAGGGATTTGGATTGTATCCATTGGTGTAAAATAAAAACCCTCCACGTGGGAGGGTTAAATCTAGAAAGTTTTAAATAAATTTAATCGGTCCCAGTAATTGCCTCCATGATAACTCTATTGGTAAAACCTTCAGGGATCAACTTATATAATTCAGCAAACATTTCAGGTTTGACAACATCAAGCACGCCTTGATTCATCAAGTGAGCTAACGCCTGTTCACGAGTTTCATATCCATCCCAGAAAAACATTGGATCAAACTCTTCACCTTGAGGATAAACTCTTGTTGCCATCCCCCAAGAAGTCATTCCTGATTTTTTCATATTAC
>Ga0228672_1000895_pt1 | contig 12870 bp, 13 predicted proteins | sample 90DmetaG_FD_182788 | JGI IMG/M metagenome (GOLD analysis project Ga0228672, IMG submission 182788) | Seawater microbial communities from Monterey Bay, California, United States - 90D | ecosystem: Environmental > Aquatic > Marine > Coastal | place: USA: California | collected 2016-11-08 | reverse complement strand
GTGATCCCTCGGGCGATAACAAGAACCAAGCGAATGCCGACACACCATTTAAGATATTACGAGCGGCTGGTATTCCTTGTACTCCCACGCTGACCAACGATCCAGCTATGCGGAGAGCGGCTCTGGAGCTACCCATGAAAGAGCTGTGCATGGATGGCAAACCTCGATTCCTAATCAGCCCCAAGGCGAAGATGATTCGCAAGGGGTTACAGGGCGGCTTCTGTTACCGACGGTTACAGCTATCGGGTGAGAAATACACAGATGAGCCGGACAAGAACGAATACAGTCACCCGGTCGAGGCATTGGAGTACGCATTGCAGGGCGAAGGTGAAGGCCGTCAAGCGTTAACCAACTTGCATACAAGGCAACGGCAGACACAACGGGCGCAGGTTAAGTTCAGTGTCTTCTGATTGCTATGTAGCTTTCTGCATGGATGACGGGCCGCACTGGTGGTCATGGATGCTACACCCTGAGATCAAGCATTGTTATGTCGTGATTCCCAACGATGGCGAGTGGCTCGCACTGGGCAAGTCAACGGAAGGTATAGAGCTGATGATCGTCGATAACATTACGGATGTAGTCGAGAACGATATTCTGATAAAATCCAAAGTTACTAGGCCCAAACGCGGGCTATTTATGTTGAACACTTGTGTCGGTTACACGAAGCAGGTGCTAGGAATTAACAAGCCGTTCATATGGACGCCGTATCAGCTATATAAGTATTTGGAGAAACAGAATGTCAGGTAAGGTAAGGCAAATGTCGCGCAAACTCCGTACCAGCCTTGTTGATGAGCTTGGTGCTAGCAAGGGCAGTAAGAAAAAAAGACAGCAACAGATAATCGGTTATGACGGCGAGAACTTCACAAGTAACGGGCAGAAGACAACCCGTGATTCACTGAGGATGGGATGAAATGAAATCACCAAAGGCACCTAAGCCCACAGCACAGCAGATCGCTGTAGAGCGTCGTCAAGCGGCGGCATTGGATGAAGAGATCGCGGAGCAGGAAGAGCGCTTCCGTGCAATGGCTCGCGGTAAGCTAGGAGCCAAGTCACTGTTGGGCGGCGTACCTCGTAGTCGTCAGGCGGCGGCAACTGGTGGCGTTCGTGGCGCACCAGCTCGTACCATGCTTGGCGGAGGCGGTGGAGTATCGCCATCGTCACCTCGTCGTGGCGGTGGTCGTCCCGGCACCTATCCCGGCACTATGCCCCAACTTCCATAGGTAAAAGCTATGAGCTTGCCCCCGCATCTAGGCTCGATCCAAGATATCAAGGAACGAGAGCAAAAGGCATTCAGCACTCAGGCAATGTGGCACGACCAATTGCAGGATGTGTATGAATATTTCCTACCTCAACGGAATCTGTTTGACACTGAGAACACAGGCCAGAAGAAGATGGACCGCATCTTTGACTCGACTGCGTTAACAGCTATCCAGCAGGGCGCAAGCAAGCTACAAGAGAACATCGCACCGATCATGTCGCGCTGGGCTACCTTCCAGCCGACCGATGAGATCATTCGGTTACTAGAATCAGGTCAGTTCGATGTGTCTGAAGAGGACATCCGGGCGAACCTAGATCAGCAATGTGAGCTGGTGTTTGACTATATCAACCGTTCCAACTTCCATACGCAGTTCTATGAGGCCGCACTCGATCTATTGGTAGGCACTGCCACCATGAAGATTGAAGAGACGGACGATGAGACAAACCCTATTTGCTTCAACACGATCCCGCAGAAGGGCATAGCGTTTGAAGAAGGTCCGTATGGCGGCGTTGAGACGCACTGGCGACGGTTCGAGGTTAAGGCTCGTTTGTTAGAGCGTATGTGGCAGGGCTTTGAGGCGTCACAGAAGATCCGCAACATGATCGAGAACAGCCCAAACAGTGAAGTCCGTGTATCTGAAGGCGTCATCTATGACCCTAAAGACAAGAAATATTACGGATGCCTATGGGTAGCAGAAGAGAACCAATTCTCATGGACTGAAGACTTCGGTCAATCAAGCCCATGGGTTACTGGTCGCTACACAAAGGTAGCTGGCGAGGTACGTGGTCGTGGTCCAGCCATGCAATCACTGCCCGATGTACGCTCATTGAACAAAGCTAAAGAGTTTGTATTGCAGAAGGCCGCAATCGACCTTGCTGGTATGTATACGGCTACTGACGACGGTGTGACAAACCCGTACAATATGGTCATTGCACCGGGTGTCGTGATCCCAGTCGGATCAAACAACACCAACAACCCTTCTATTCAACGTCTCGATACAGGATCGAACCTTGCTCTCGCGCAATTCGAAATCGTGGAGCTTCAAAACGCTATCAAGTTGGCAATGTTCAACGATCTGCGTGATCCTGCTGGTCCTGTTCGTAGCGCCACTGAGGTTGCTATTGAATCCCGAGAGCTTGCAAAACGGATCGGGTCGGCCTTTGGGCGACTTCAGACCGAGATACTCGTACCAATACTCAAGCGTGTCGTCGCTATCCTAACTAGACGCGGATTGATCGTACCTATCGAGCTAGATGGGCGTGATGTGCAGATCAAGTTCACTTCTCCACTAGCGCGGGCGCAGGATGGCGAGGATCTATTAGCCGTTCAGCAGGCCGTACAGTTCGTATTGGGCACATCCGGCCCCGAGCAAGTGTTGATGGCGTACAAGACCGAGGACTTCGGTACATGGGCGGCGAATAAAACAGGGATGCCAGCAGAACTGGTGCGATCTGAGGTCGAGAAACAGCAGATCATCCAAGCTGGCGCACAGGCTCAAATGCAACAACAACAACCACCAATGGAAGCTGAATGACTTGGGACACAATTGAGGGCGCAAGCCCGGACGCCAAGAAACAGAAAGCCAAAGCACAAGAACAGATCACCCAACTAACCAAAGCCTATGCCCGATGCTTCAATACTGAAGACGGGCAGAAGGTCTTGGAGGATCTCACGCGTCGCTTTCTATTCGACAATGCAACATCCCTATCCAGCCAGAACGTCGCGTATGAAGCGGCGTATCACAATGGCGAAGCGGGTGTTATTCGCATGATCATCCACTACATACAGCAAGCGGAGAGACAATGAGCGAAGAACCGAAGAAGCGAACGCGCAAAGCTAAACCTAAATACGAGGTAGCTGGTGCCAATCTTGAGTATCTCGATACCATTAACTGCGAGCTTGACTGGCTAAACCCGCTACACGAGCGATATGGCTTTGAGAAGTTCGAGTATATCCACAAATTCCGTGCATTCCGGTGCTATAAGGACGGGCAACACGTTGACTGGATCGACGTCAACAACCTAGCCCTGATCAATGGCAAGCGGAGGCTGGAATTAATCCTACTGCAACACCAACCCATAAGCCCTAAGAGGGCGATCATTAACTATCCTTGGAGATAATCATGGACGAACAGGCCGTAGAAAGTAACGACACCCTGACATCATTAGTAGATGCCGCTGAACCTACATTAAGTGAAGGCGAATTCTTTCTGAGTGAGGGAATCAAGGGCGTAGGCGATCAACCCGAGTGGTACAAAGCCGACAAATACAAGTCAATCGCAGAGCAAGCCAAGGCATACACCGAGCTAGAAAAGAAGTTCGGCGGATTCACTGGCGCACCGAAGGACGGATACCAGCCTTATGAAGGCGTCGAGTCAGATGACGCGTTGTGGGGCGAGCTGGTTGAGTTTGGCACCAAACAGAATATGTCTCAGGCCGCTATGCACGAGGCATGGGAGCTACTGACAGCACAAGAGCAAGCCATTGAAGAGGTCTCGATTGAGACTGAGATGGCAAAGCTGGGTGATAACGCTGTTGAGCGTATCAAGGTTGTCGAGCAGTACATGAAAAACAATCTCGATGGCGATACATACGAGGAACTTCGTTACGCTGTAAACAGTGCCGAGTCCGTTCAATTGATCGAGGCGCTGATCAAGTCCACTGCCCCTGCTAAGTTGCCGATTGATGGCTACATTCAACCCGGCGGGATTACATGGCAGGACATTGAGGCGGAGATGTTCAAGAAGGATGATAGCGGCCAGATGCTCCGCTCAGTCGATCCTAACCACGAGGCCAAGATTCAGCGCATGATGAAAGAGTTTGGCGGTGATAAGCCATACGAGCGTATTGTTGGCTAACGTAATTTGTGTGGTATCATAGCGAGATCGGATACCCCTTTCACAAGGCCCGGTAGTTTTAGGTTGAACGACTGACCGACTGCCGGGTACTCAGTCCAAAACCTCTTAATCATTGTTATACATTTGACATAGAGGAGACTGAATCATGTCAATTAATCTCTCCGCAGTAGCGGTAACTGAATTTGACAGCATGGTGAAGCACGCTTATGCGAACGCTGGCTTGCTCAAGAACGCTGTCACACTCCGAAACAACGTCGTAGGTGATACCTACAAATTCCGTCGCATGGGCAAAGGTCTTGCTAACCAGAAGGCTAGTTCTGCTGACGTAACTCCAATGAACGTAGGACACGAGTTCAAGACTGCGACTCTCGCAAACTGGAACGCGCCTGAGTTCACTGACATCTTTGACGCGCAGGACGTAAACTTCGACGAGAAGCAAGAGCTGGCATCTACAATCGCCGGTGCTTTGGGTCGTCGTTGCGATCAGCTCGTTATTGATGCAATGGATGCTTCTACTCCACTGACAACTGCTGTTCCTGCTGGCGGAACTAACTTGACTATCGCTAAGGTTAGCGATGCGCAGGTTGAGCTTCGCGATCAGGGCGTACCTAACACTGAGCTTTTCGCTGTAATCGAAGCTGGTGGTTTGGGCGGTCTGTTGGCTGATGAGAAGGCAACTTCTTCTGACTACCAAGCTATCAAGGCTCTTGTATCTGGTGAGATCAACACTCTCGTTGGCTTCCAGTTCATCATCCTTGAGACTCGTGCGGAAGGCGGTCTGACAGAAGCGGCTAACATCGTTGACTCTTGGTTTTTCCAGCGTCCAGCGGTTGGCCTTGCTGTCGGTATCGACATGAAGACTGAAATCAACTACGTCCCTGAGAAGACCTCTTGGCTTACCAACGGTATGCTGAAGGCTGGCTCTGTTGTACGTGACGAAGGTGGTTTGGTTAAGGTCCAGTACGACAAGACTGCATAAGTCTTACCCGGCCCCTTCGGGGGCCATTCTATTTCTAGGTGAGTTATGGCGAGCAAGATCGACTTAATTAGCAATGCGCTTATTCTGATCGGGGATACTCCGATTAATTCACTGACGGGTGGATCACGGCGCGAGACTGTCGCAAACAATCTGTATGACAACATCGTCCAGAACGAGCTAACCAAGCATCGTTGGGGCTTTGCACGTCGCAAGGCGCAGATATCTAAGCTGACAGACACCCCGACCGACCCTAACGAGTGGAAAAGCATCTACCAGCTACCCACTGATTTACTATTCCTAATCACTGTTTCCCCTGATTCCAACTATCAGGTGTATGGCGATAAGGTTTACAGCAATTCATCACAAGCCCTGTACGCTGATTACATTGCAAACGTCACTGAAGATGAGTGGCCCGTGTACTTCTCAAAGATGATCGAGTACGCATTGGCTATGGACTTCGCGGCGAGCATTAGAGACAGCTCTGCGGCTAGAGGTGAGATGGCGGCGGCTTATGTGAATGCGTCCCGTATGGCGCGATTCACGGACTCTCAGCAACATCCTACGCAACCGATACGAAGTAACCCATTTACTAATGTGAGGTACTAATGGCTAAGACTCGATTCATTCAGTCTAGCTTTGTAAGTGGCGAGTTATCCCCGCTTCTCAAGGGTCGCATTGATATCAACCAGTATTATCAGGCGGTAGAGACTGCCGATAATGTTGTGATTGTCCCTCAAGGCGGCATGAAGCGTCGTCCCGGTACTGAGTTTATAAGCGAGTGCGTTAAAGGTATTTCAAAGAAGTCGCCGACGTACACGATGCCCAATGGCGGCACATCATCGGTACTCAATGACGGCGATGACACGACAAGCACGTCAACAACTACACCGATTGGCACGACTGACCCGTATGTCGTAGCCAAGATGGATTTGTTGGTTGATCTCCCCATGAAGTTTATTGATCTGCGCCAGATCAGCCTATCAACCGGCACAAGTAGTCAGTTCAAAGTCCAGTATTCAACTGATGACGTGACCTATACCGACGCCGCAAGCGTCCCGTTGCTTGGCACTAACCCGCAGAACTTCCGATTACTGGTTGATCAGACCGCTCGATACTGGAGACTAGCTCGTATTGGTGCGACTGACTTGGGTGCCGCGACGGTTACGATTGCTGGTCTGTCTCTATATGAAGAGTCTGCAATTCTAAGCACGCCACGCTTAGTAGACATGAGCGTTGAGGATGACCGGCACTACCTTGTGGAGTTTACGCGAGACAATATCGCTATATTCCGTTCTCAGCTTGTAGGTATAAACATACAGACCACTAGGGTTGCGGACATAAAGCCCTTGTATAGCGGTTTGACTTCGGCTGAGATAGAAAATATCCGCGTGGCTCAGGTTGAAAACGTCATGCTTATCGTTGGTGACTTCGCGCCGATGCGATTAGTAAACCTTGGAGCGGATGAAGATTGGTTTTTGGATCTGATCCCGTTCATTAACATCCCGCAGTACGACTTCGACGATGCACAAAGCCCAACGCCTGTTAACGAAGTTCAGATCATGGATCTTGGTCACTCTGGCGGGCCAAACTGGAGAAACGGCGATAGATTTGAGATTGATATCGAGGGCGTAACCTCTAAGTCGATTACTTACGCGGGCGATTCTAACGCTGACGAGCAATCCTCGACCGTCTTCAACATCCAAAAGAACCTGCAAGAGATGCCGGTCTTTGGTGAGACGGGCGTATTAGTAGAAAGAATAGGTGCCGACCAATACAGGATTACGATTTCTGGCGAATCAACTAAAGATTTCGAGTTGTTTTCTGCGTATGTAACGGAAGGTGACGCAGATCACGAGATTACTTTTACGAAATCAGCATCAGGCTCGCCACGTAAAGAAGATGTCTGGTCTGCGACCCGTGGATATCCAAACAGCATTTGCTTCTATGAGGGCCGCTTGGTCATAGGCGGCACTGAGTCAAAGACCCAATCAATCTTCATGTCTAAGACGGGATCATTCTTCGACTTCGATATTGATGACGGTGATGACGACGAGGCAATCTTTGCGACTATCTCTTCACGCAAGCTGAATGACATTGTTGACGTGTATCCCGGTCGTAACTTGCAGATATTTACATCGGGTGCTGAGTTTGCTGTAACCAGTAAGCCGACAACGCCTAGCTCGATCACGATTCAACCCCAGACTTCACACGGCGCGAACAAGGTCGAGGTCCAAGACGTAGACGGCTCGACCATATTCGTTGACCGACACGGCAAGTCCCTCCTGAGCTTCCTGTATTCGTTTAACGAGGACGCTTACACGTCAGACGATAGATCGGTACTGGCCTCTCACTTAATCAACCAGCCGGTCGATATGGCCCTTCTAGCGGGTACTGCAAGTGACGACGCTAACTGGCTGTTTATCGTCAATACAGATGGCACAGCGACGATCCTTAACACGCTAAGAAGTCAGGACATTAACGGCTTCACTAGCTGGAAGACAGACGGCGACGTTAAGAGCGTTTGCGTTGTAGATGATCAACTATTTATGACTGTCGAGCGCACTGTAAACAGCGTTGCAAAACTGTTCATTGAGCGATGGGACTTTACCTATCTTATGGATTGCTCGATTAAGAGCGTCCAAGTAGCTGGTGTCATCGACGGACTGGACCATTTAGACGGTGAATCGGTCAAGGTGTTAACTCGTGACGGCCAAGCTGATGCGAACGAAGGCTATGTGCTGTCGTCTTACACGGTAGCTAGTGGCGAAATCACTCTTGATCCTAGCGAGGTGTACAGCTTTACCACGTATGAGGTTGGCTTACCCTTTGTTCCTACTATTAAGCCTATGCCACTGAATACAAACATCGGATCGGGCCAGAATCAGATGCGCTTGAAGAAGATTGTCCGCATGAACCTGCGTGTCTACGAGTCTTCTGGCATAAACATTGACGGCATTGCCGTACCTGTTCGCGAGTTTGGTGAGGCTGGTACTACATCCCCTTTAACTGGCGGGTCGATTATTCCGAAAACTGGCATAATAGAAGACGTTTACGATATTAACGGATGGAACAGAGAGGTCATGCCGACGATTACTTGTCCTGATCCTACTCCCATGCACATACAGATGATTGAATACGAAGTTGAGGGTAACTGATGAACCTTGCCCTACAGGATGGAATCTTTAAAGCGCAGGACTTGATGCTTCAGATGCCTCAAGCCGAGACGGTTGTGACTGATCACTTTGCTGACGGTCTATATGCGCGAGAGTTATTCATTCCTGCGGGCGTATGCTTGGTTGGCGCACTACACAAGACCAATCACATATTCACAGTCTCACAAGGCGAGTGCTACGCAGTGACGCATGAAGGTAAGGAACACATGGTTGCACCGTATACAGGACAAACTAGGCCCGGCATGAAGCGAGTTATCTACGCAGTAACAGATACGGTATGGACGACTTACCATCCTACCGATGAAACCAATCCAGAGAAGATTGCCGAGCAGATATTGGAGACTGAACAATGAGTTGGGTTATTACGGCAGTAGCCTTGAGTGCGGCAGGAACGCTGACGTCTGTGTATGGGCAAGTGCAAGCTGGCAAGGCTCAAGAAGAGCAGATGAAACAGCAAGCAGAGCAAGAAAGGCTGGCCGCAGAGAGTAGAGAGCTACAGCGCAGAGAAGAATTAAACCGCGCATTGGCTTCTAATATTGCGGCTCAATCAATGTCTGGAATTGCGGGGGAAGGTACGCCAGCAAGTCTGGCATTGGAAAGCGCAAAGAAAGCAGGGCTTAGTGAGGCGACTATTGATTTGTCAGAAAAACTAAGACAGTCAGCATTGATACGTGCAGGAAAAACAGCTAAACAAACTGCATATATTGGCGCGGCAGGCAGTCTGCTAAGTGGCGCAGGGCAGATTGCAAGTTTGGGTAGCACACCAAGCAAGCCAGCGAATGAAGGCGGTTAAGAATGGCTCAGAAGCGCATTGAATATTATGGCAAGTTTACGCCTACAGGAGTAGATGATTACTCAGATCGTCGTGTTCGTGCGCTTGCAGGATTGGCTGAACAGGTTGGTGATCTGGCAGTAGGCTTTGCTGAAAAGAAAAAGAAAGAACGGCAAGCTGTTCAAGAGCAAATTGATACAGAACAATCTATTAAAGATGGCTTAGTTGCTGGTGCCGCCTTTGCGGCTACTGGCGATGCTCCTGAGTTAAGAGTGTACGATGAGTATTCGACACTGCAACAAGACGTTGAATTCAACAGAAACGTTCTTGCTGGTTATGAGGCTGGCGCTAAAAACTCATTAAGAACGCAAATTGAACAGTTTGCCAAAGACAACCCTACTAATTTTGCTGAATTTGAAAAGCTGTCTAAAGGCGTGTTTGAAGGTGTAAATAGCGCGACTCCAGATTTTTTAAAGCCCGGAATTCAGTCCTACTACGATCAAATATTTAAGACGGCTGGATCGCCAATTGCTAAAGCTGAAAGAAAGGCTATAGCGGATCAAGCTTCTGCCGAAACTAATACACTTATTGAAAGTGAATCAGTAAACATTCTTAACTTAGCGAGAATGCAAGACTCTGAGGGTGTCAGGCTTGCGTATCAATCTAGGCTTGATCTTGCCGCGCGAGATCCTAATTTAAGCAAAGAACGGTTTGCAGAGGAAACGCTAAAGCTAAACGATCAGATTGTAGAGCAATATGCGATTGGCAAAATTGACCGTGCTTTAACAGAAAACGAAAATTTAACGCCTATACAAACAATTGAACAAGCAAGAAATGTTATTTCTGGCATTAAAAAGTCAGATGTTTACAGCATAGAAAATCCTATTGATCCTGATACTTCAATTACTTTAGACCCTGAAGAAAGAGACGCTCTTATTGATAAGCTAGAGCAAAGAGTCGATGACTACGAGAATGCGGAGATTCAAAAGGCAGAGCAAGCACTTGAAGTAAATAAGATTGCTCAGGCTCAAAACTACACTAATGCTATGAGCATGGCTCAAGACCCAAGCATTTCAAACGAGCAAAAAATTGTTTCTATTAATGAGGCAGAGATGCTCGGGCAGATTGGTGATAGGCCGGCAAGTCTTTTGAGGGCGTATGTAACCTCAGTAGATAAGCTGAATGCTACAAGTAATTCGCAGGAATTTGGAAATATTATATCTCGTGCTTATGACTTGAATGCTCAGTTAGATTTGGAGGCGGATTCATCTGCGTATTTGACAGGAATTACTAATCTCCAAGAGGAGGTAATTCAAGCCAGAACCAATGGACAGCTTACACAAGCAGACGAAACAAAGATTTTAAAACAGTTACAGACATTAACGTCGGCAAAGATTGCTGGTGCTACTGCTGATATTGCATCGACTTGGACTCGGGCCAGCAGAATTATTAAAACGTCACTACCGCCCGATCTTAATGGCGTTGCGGTTAGGTTATTGTTTGAGCGAGTGGAACTTGAAAAGCAAAGCCTTGAAGAGCAAGGGCAGACAATTACAAGAACAATTGAGCGTAATTTATGGACTAAATACGCGTCTGAAGTGGTGAATGAAGTCCAAAACACTCGGCGCAGTGAAGTAATGACTCAGGTTCGTGAGGTTTTATCGAAGCCAGAAGAATTAAACAGAGAAGAGTCACAAGACAAAACAGTAGGTCGTTTTCAAGTAAAGGTGGTTGAGTAATGCCTACTTATGAAGTAACGGACTCTGTTACTGGGCGCACGTTATCGCTAACCGGCGACTCACCCCCGACTGACGCAGAACTTGCAGAAGTTTTTAATGCTTACTCAGCAGAGCAGTCTGAGCCTGTTCAAGTAGACATTCCTAAAGCTAATTCATTGGCATTGGATAATGTAATTAGCTCTGATACTGAGGGCGAAGAGGCGCAAGCGTTATTTGATGAGGATGAGCAACAGCGTCAATCAATGCTCGAGATTGCTAAGACTCGCTTTCCTGCTGATGTTTTAAAGTCATGGGAAAACAATCCAATAGGCTTTGGAGAAGCTGGTGACTTTCTTGATTGGTCTCAAGTGTTGCCGGGCGGGGGCGTAGTTCAAGGCGCAAAGTCATTAGAGCTTCTTTCTATTTCTAAAAAGATAGAGGACGGTCAAGAGTTAAATCCAAACGAACAAGAAACAATAGATGCGTTTATTAACAAACAACTTGAGATGTCTGTTCGTGGCATGAATTACGGCGGCAAGTTTAGGTATTACGGCGAGCAAATGCCGGCTTTTATGCTTGAGTTTATGGCTACTGGCGGCATAGGCAAAGCGGCTCAAACAGCCACAGTGAAAGCATTAACTAAAGGCGCGGCAAAAACGGCAACCCAACAATTTGCTATCCGGCAAACAGGTCGAGTGGCGCGAGTAGCGGCGCAATCAGCGGCTATGGTTCCTATGACTGTTAGGAATTATGGCGAGCAACGATTGGGGCCGTGGGCAGTTAGCGACAAAGGCCAGATACTATTCCAAGAATCTAAAGACAGCCCGGCTAGTAGTGCATTAAAAGCACTGGCATATACCTCGGTTGAGGTGGCGAGCGAGTTATCTGGCGCAACTTTAAACAAATACCTAATCAGCCCTGTTACTAACCGGCTTAAAACGCCATTAATTAGTGCCGCTAACAAACTACCCGAAAAGCTAAAGATGGGCTTGTTTGAGGCGTACAAGAAGCTTGATCCAAATGCGCGTGTTAGCGAAGTGTTTACTCGTGCTGGATGGAACGGAATGATCGCGGAGCTGGGGGAAGAGCGCGTTGCAGACGTTCTACGTGAAACAGTAAATCTAACGCTAGAAGAGGGCTATACCTTTGATCAAGTATTAGAAGGAATAGTTCCATCTAAGGATCAGATATTGCTTGAGGCTGGCTTAATCGGAGCCTTTGGTGGCGTTAAAACATCCGCAAACATAGTAACAAACATCCTAATTAACAAAGGGATGACCAAAGATCAGGCAGAAGAAGCCGTTTCAAATATGAATGTTTCCGAGCAGGAATCGGTAATTGATGAAACGTTGTATGTTCCTACAGCAGTTGAGGAGGCTGTAAAAGAAATTGAAACCGGCGTAGAGACTATTCGTGCCGACGCTTTAGAGGCATACGACCAATATCAGCAGGGCGAAATCGACTCACTAATTGAAGTTAAAAATCAAACACTGGCGAAATGGAATCGCAAATTAAATGCGGCCAAGCGAGATAACACTAAGTTGGCGCGTGTTATTGCAAAAGCTGGTGGAATTAACGCCGGGTCAATTGTTTCGGAGTTTGGTTTTGACGCGGCAGATTTGCGAGCTATCAACAAAAGGATGAGCGCAACTGTTTTTAGAGTTGATGGCGGCTGGTCGTTTGATGAAATTTTTAACATTCAATCGGATTACTGGAATGAAACGACAGACGTTTCTGAAATTGTAGATGTTATCGGTCAGATGGTTGCCGACCCTACATTCCCCGCGTACCCCGAAAAACAAGCACAGCAAGATTCTATTGAAAACGAGATAGAACAGCTTGAGCAGTTAAATGAGCAAGAGTTAGAACAGCTTTTTACTAAATTTGACCGTGAAGATACAAGCGATATTGTTGAGCTAGAAAGTTTACCAGCCGAAGAATTAGAAGCGGCTATTGATCAGCAGTTTTCTGGCATTACTCAGCAAGAATTTGAAAACAATGTTCGTGATTTAGAGGCGTACATTGCAACGGAAGGCGATGTTTTTGGCGGCGGCGATACGATTATTGAGTCACAGACTGACGCGGCCGTTCAACAAGAGCCTACAGCAATAGC
>Ga0228672_1000893_pt1 | contig 12915 bp, 9 predicted proteins | sample 90DmetaG_FD_182788 | JGI IMG/M metagenome (GOLD analysis project Ga0228672, IMG submission 182788) | Seawater microbial communities from Monterey Bay, California, United States - 90D | ecosystem: Environmental > Aquatic > Marine > Coastal | place: USA: California | collected 2016-11-08 | reverse complement strand
AGCGCGGCTATCAACAAATGGCTGAAGCCCCGCGTGCCTGACGGCTGTGTAGTTCACAGCTTCCGGCACAGCCTCCGAGACAGGTTACGCCGTGTTGAATGCCCTTCAGACATCGCTGATGCCATTGGCGGTTGGGCCACTGCAGGCGTGGGACAAAAATATGGAAGTGGCTACGGCCTCGAGGTCAAAGCCAGATGGATGGAAAGGATCGTGGTTCGTGCACCGTGGACAGGCAACCACGATGCTTGAAAATCAGGAACTTGAACCACGAACCACGGAACTTATGGTGCCCGCTGAGAGGGTTCGACGCCCTACCCAGGGACCATCCAAGACCTGACTTTCAATCTATTCAGTATCTTAGCTGATCAGCGCCGGTCAGCCAACGCCCTATTTTGGATAACAGTCTGGATAACAGCCCTGGGCCGCGGATCGTGGACAGATTCTCGAGGTTCAAGCTTCGCGGCTCCCACCTCGTGGACGCCGGATCGGGGTTACTTGGGATGGTTGCTGAATCCGGATCGAATTGGGTCGAGGGGGTAGGGCGTAGGTTCGGGGTGGCTGTTGCTTGGACCGAGGGCGGGTGATGGATGAGCAGGATCAATTATGCAGAAAATCTTGGGTTTAGCTGCTATTTAACGAGTCTCAACATGTTAAATGTAAACCCATACGGATATGGTCCCAAAATCTATTACACCACTTCAAAATAGGCGAATATCTAATCCAAACCCTCGACAATGTATTGCCGTTAAAATAAAGGATCTGGCGAATGACTTTGTCTATTTTGAGACAAGTGAGTTGCGATTTTTACTGCAACAAGCCTACTCGATTGCTTCAAAATACGCCGAGAAAGGCGCGCTGGTTATCGTCGCAACTCTTCCAGGATTGGCTGAGCTTGAGTCCTCGACTTCTACTTGAGAACCATAATCTGTCACCACAAAATTAAACTTAACCATCCTGGTAGCCGGAGTGATGGTGAATGGGGTGGTTAAATCAAAGACGCCCACTAATCGAGTTTGACCAGTACAAATATCGGTGTTGCCTGGCGCTGCACCAGTATAATCAGCATCGTCTCGCCTCACCAAGGCAGCGTCAGTCAAATAACCATCAATTGTTCCAACACCTGTGGAGCCATTTATATAGCCAGAGACACATTTGCCGCTTCCGAAATTAGCAAGCGGGCTTGCAAAATTCACACCTACACCACCGGCGGTTACGTCGGTATATGTTCCGTCAGCAGCAGCGGCATAAGTCCTTGCAGCAAATGCTGTTCCGGTCTCACCCTTCACTTGTGTGTTAATCGTAAATGACGTGCCCATGATGGCATAAGGATATTTAAAAGTTCCTTCTGGCGGAGCAAAGGTATCTCCTTCGAGAGCGTCTTCACCTCCGATGCTATTCGCAATATTAACCGTCGAGCCAGCAGTATTCGAAAAAACAACAGAACAGGTCGCTTTATCCATTGTTATCCCTGTTCCACTATCGAATGGATGAGATGTGCAAACGCCCATTTCATAAATGGTCACTTGAAAGACTGTTGGGGTAATGCGGCATACTGGATCACCGCTGGCGGCAGTGCCTGCCGGCACAGCGCCCCCAGCACAAACAGGCATTGCTCCGTCAGTTGATGCGTCATATTGGGAGACACCTGCAAAGGCTGGCGGAGAAAGTAAAAAGGAAGCTAACAATACCAGCTTAGGTTTGATGTAACTTTTCATTTTATACGCCACCCACAGCAGCAACAAACGTGGTTTGGATTACAATCGCATTATTACGCCTCACTTTATCGAGCATTTTGTCTTTCACTGACGCGCTTTCAAACATCTTGCTAGAGAATAATGGCTTGTATGACTGGGCGGGCGCACCACCCATCGGAATGGTGTAGGTCAGCTGGCCAAAATTTTCGTCCTTTGTCAGGCCATCATAATCTTTGCGGCCAAACTCAATCTGAACCCCTTCCACCAAATGCGAAAAGGCTAGACTGTAGGTTTTACCTTTGGTATCGCCAGCGCCGTCTTCGCCCTTCCATTTCCAGTTTTTCAAATAAAGCTTTGCGGCTGGCATATAGGGAATTTGTGCGCCAAGCTCGATATCATGACCGTCCAATGCCCGTTCTTGATTGCCACTTTTGCCTTTTTTCCCTTTGGTTAAAGCCGTGTAGCTATTCGCGGTAAATTCGAACGCCGAGGCTTTCACTTCTGCCCCAACACTGACTCGCTGGTGGCCATATTTTGGGTCATAATCCAAAAACGTGTTGAAGCCGGTAATCAAGCTTTCATCATCGCTTAGATAGCGGCGCCCCAAACCCAAATTCAAAACCGCTCGGGAGTTGGCATTGCCAATTGATGTCTGCATGAAGTTTTGAGCATGGCCATCTGCACTTGGCTCAAAGCCTTTAACGTTGGTAATGAAATAACGTGTCTTTTTTTCTTCAATGCCAGTGATACTAATTTCGGTTTTCGAGTAAGCTAACGAATTGTCGATCGCGTTTGCCGCCGACATTGCGACTTTATCAACGGTTTTCTTCGCGACATCATCAACGACAGACTGTTCTGGGTTGGCGCTGTTCGCCGCATTTGCAGCCATTTTTTCAGCCGTCTGTTTACGTTGGCTCCCGCCATCATCTGGGCCAAATATAAAGTTTACCGTGTTGTCCCACCCGCTTCCGATTGAAGAGCAACCAGTCAATGACAACAACAGTACGCTTCCCGCCAATTTGAACTTTTTCATAATACCTAATTTAACCTTTATCTACTATTATAAGCAGATAACAGGCATCAGGTTGCCAAGGTATTCAATACTATAGATATGGTAATGGGCGCCAAGCGCCAGTTAGATTGATTGTGCAATTTGGGAAAAACCGTCTAGATAAAAACGTGAGGTTTTCCAAGAGGCGCATTATGGCCAACATTGCCGTTTTAGAAGATGACCTATATTTACAGCAGCGATATGCGCGTATTCTCAATGATTGGGATTACGTTCAGCAGGTTTTTACATGCGCTGACAATGCCGAATTTTTAGCCTGTTTGGACAATCATGATATTCATATTCTACTTGCCGATCTTGATTTGCCAGATGGGCGAGGAAACCAGAGCATCAAGGCGTTTTCAAACAAAGTCGACACAGCCGTCACGATTGTCATTTCATCATCAATGGATAGTGCGGTTATTCTGCAAGCGATTGCTGATGGTGCCGTTGGCTATATTCACAAGGGCGACGACTCTTCTGAAATTATCACAGTCATCGAAACAGCATTGGCCGGAAATTCACCAATCTCGCCATCGATTGCCAGTAAGATTGTCACCACTCTTCAGAGTAAAGGTAGCGGCGCACCGAACTCAGCCGTTTTAAGGGATGAGGTAGGCCGTAAGCCCCAAAAGCCAGCTAAACCGAAACAAAAGTCTGCAATATTATCACCGCGAGAACTAGAGGTTTTAAACCTCATTTCACGCGGACTTTCCTATTCTGAAGTGGCCACAACATTATCCATCTCGCCAACGACAGTGCCAGTTCATATCCGTAGTATTTATCGAAAGCTGCAGTCGAAAAACCGTTCGGAGGCTGTTTTTGAAGCACGGTATTTGGGATTAATGAACTAGTGTGGGGTAAAATCAAAAGCCAAATCCATTTGGTTGTTTTGATGATTTTTTTGCCATTGATGTGTTTTTGGGCACCAAAGGCGTTTTTGAATGTATCCGTATATGATTTTGTTATTGAGGAATTTAACGCCGCGCCCACTTTGAGGCATAGCACCAGCTTGCCTGTTTCTGAGGTTGTGCATGGCAATGATACGCTCATGCGGTTTCAGGGAAATTTAAACATTGATCGATCAGGCCCGATCACCTCGGATGCGATTTACATTCCTTTTTACGAAGGGCGGCTGAAATTTTTTGCCAATGGCACTCTATTTTTCGACAGTGACGCCGAAAAACATTGGCAAAGCGGTCTTCGCATTCCTGATGCCCTTATTAGGTTACCCGAAGCAGATAGACAGCAACCGCCCGACATAAGTTTTTCAATTGAAAACATAGGGATTGGTTCGATCACCTTGTCCAAAATATATTTTGGACAAGAAGCAACACTCGCCATCTTTGCACAGCGCAACACGGTTTATTACGAAAATATGCGAGCGGCATTATGGGGCGCTGAAATCTTCATCGTAATCGCCCTGATCACTCTTCTAGCCGTCGGCTCGTTAAATGCTGACGCTGTTCCACCGATCTTTATCATGACGGCACTTATCATTGGCGGGATTGGGATTTTCGGAAATGCTTTTCCATCCCTCATAGAGGCCTTTCCCTATTTGATCACATTCATGTCGTTAAGTGCTTTCGGGTTAATACAATTTGGCAACAATATATTTGACCCGTCCACAGCACCAATTAACAAACCGTATCTTGGCGTGGCAATTGTCATATCCATCGCATTGCTGTTGTTTGGATCGCAATCAGTAACTGCGATGAAGCTTATAAATTTATATGTGACGCTTCCTGGCCTGTTGTTGGTTGTATTTTATGTCGCTGCAAAAGGTTTTTATCGTTTTTTTTGGCTTCGGAATAAATATTCAGGCATCTATTTCACCGCCATGACGGCCATTTTGACGACATTGGGTCATGACGCCGCCTATCGGTTTGGGCTGATATCCGATGGCATTATTTTGGTACATGCCGGTACGGTTGCAGTCATTCTTTGTGTTGGCACATTGTATATTAGCGTCGTTGCACGATCACGGAGGCAGCTTGCTGCCGATAATCTGATCTTGGAAAAAGAACGGGCGCAATCGCAAGCCTTGCTGAAAGTCCATTCAGAGCTACATGACGGTGTTTTGAATTACCTATCGATTGTAAATATTATATCGCGGGAAAAGCCGAAAAACGCGCTTGCAGATATTCACAAGCTTAGCCGGTTTGCCATTAATGAAGTCCGGATCATTCTTGGTCAGCGCGAACAATCTGAAGAAGATTTATTTACTTCACTTGGCACACTGCGACAGCAAATTGTCGATAATATTCCGCGCTCAACGGTGGCGGTTGACTGGTCACTTCTTGTCTTGATGGACTATCCAAAAACCACTTCAATAATTGTTCTTGAAATTACGCGCATTATCCAAGAAGCGATTCATAATGCGATTGTGCGGGCAAATTGTAAGACCTTAGTTGTTTCAGCCACAAAAACCGGTGAGACCCATTTCTCCATTACCATTAAAAATAGCGGCGGCAAAATCTTTGAAGGTGAACGCGAAGGTGGGTTTGGAATCAATAATATGAGGATGCGCGCCAGAAAGATAAATGCAAAGGTCAACATAACGCCTATTGCCGGCGGGGCAATTCTGAAGATTGATTTACCATAATATTTTGCTTTGTTGTGCGCTAACAGAGGGCTTCAAAAGCTGTACCTATCTTGCCTTCTCTTGAACCGTTGTTTTGCATTTAAGGTCTCACCCACCTCGAAGCGCAATTCAATTTGCGGTAAAATAACACCTCATAAGCGGGGTGTTATTCATGTTGACAAAAGACGATGTGACCATCGGTATCGAGTGGCGTTTTGGGCCTGATTGGCCGGGACAGCGATGCGGTGCGAAGACACGTCGGGGCACCGCGTGTCAGCGTCCTGCCAATAAGAAGAATGGCCGCTGCCGACTACATGGCGGGGCCAGCACTGGCGCGAAGACCGAAGAGGGTCGAGTGCGGATCTCGGCGGCGAACCTCCGAAATGGGAAGTTCACCAAGGACAAACTTGAGAAGCGGCGTGCAAACGCTGCCAAGGGACGGGAGATCAGGAAGGAGCTTCGCCAGATGGAGCGTGAGTTGATCGCTGGCGGGCTGCTCGACAAACACTGGCGGGATAGCTTCCCCGCATAGGCTGGCACAGGTGACTCAGTGGTTGGGGAACTTTTTTTATATTTTCTGACATATAAAAAGTTAGGTTCCCGCTGAGTCACCTGTGCCACTTGGTTTAGAACGGCACGTCATCGTCCTCGGGCATGCTAACCTTCAGGCCAAAGTATCCTCTTGGTCGGCCATTCTCTGTTCGGTGCTGCTTGGTCTCGCCGAGCATCCTTATCAGAGACTTCCTGATGGCAGCTTCGTCTGGAATGGTCATGTCCTCCCGGATCATGTATTTGCGAGCAAGACTGATAAGCTCACCAACGCTATGAAAGATATCACCGCCTTCAGTCGTGACGCATTCGCGGATGAACTCTGCAACTGGGTCGCTCTTGCGTCTGTATGCTTCCAATTCCTCAACCATTAGTGCAGTTGGCTGCAGACCCTGCTGTTGATAAAGACGCGCTCCGTCAAGACACCATTGCAAGATGCCGTCTGCCTCTGCCTTCAGTTTGTCCTGAAGGTTGCGATCCATCTCATCCGGACTGAAGATCCTAAGGAATGGTATAATCCTTACACGCCGCAAATAGGCTTCGTCAGTCTCGGCGACTTTCGGTAGCTCATTCATCGCGTATACGAGTTGGAACTGCGGCCTGAACTCAAACCAATCCTTGTAGAGATGCCTGGCGGTGACCCTGTCGCCGCCCGTCACTGACTTCACAGTGGTAGTGTTGATGGGTGTCCGCTCTGGAAACTCCGACATCGTCACGAGACGTTTGCCTGCGATAGCGGCGATATCGCTTGGTATGGCACCGCTAGCTCGATCAATCAGCGCCTTTGCACTGATGGTCGCCGCATAGTCACCGAAGACATGCGATAGCACATCGATGAACACGCTCTTCCCATTTGCGCCATCACCTTGCAGATAGACGATGATCTGCTCGCCCCTGTCGCCAGACATCATGTAACCGCATAATCGTTGCAGATATGCGATTTGTGTCTGGTCACCGCACATGATTTCATTGATGAACTGGGTCCATCGTGGGCAAGTGGCATTGGTTCTTACACTTGCATTGGCAACGCAAGTGATCAGGTCAGACCGATCTGGATCCTTCACCTCACCGCTGCGCAAATCGATCGTGCCATCCGCCGCATTGAATAGATGTAGGTGTTGATCCAAATCAGTCGACTGCTTTACCAACCGCGCCTCGGATGCGGCCAGTTCGATCATGGCCTTCTGCCTGCTACTGCCTTCAGACATGTGCTGCCACTTTTTCAGTTTTGAACGATGCTCGTCACTATATGAAGGCTCCACCAGCATGTTGCGTGTTGTCTGCTTTGCTAGTTGATGAACCTTGGCAGAGTTAGGCGCCCATTTAATGCCATCCCAGCAATACCAAGTGCGCTGATCTGTGCAGTAAAGGGCCACATCTGCATGTTCAGTTGCAAAACGTTCTGCGTTACCGAGATCAGTGAATGGTGGGGCATTAGATACCCCCCTACTTAGTGCGCTTTGCAAGATTTGCTCAGCTTCGGCAATCGGAAACCCCCCTTCACAATCTTGCAGCCTAGAGAGGACATGCTGCGCGACGGTTTCGGGCGCGACCTTTTTGCCAGCCAGAGAGACAGCTTCCTTAAACAGTGTATTGTTCCTCTGGCCATTAGGAATCACGTCCGCAAAAGGTAGATGCATGGGGCCGCTATAGTCTGCATTCCTTAAATCAGCCTGCGCTATTGTCGCTGTGTCTAACGTCAGCGCCTTTGGGACAGATTTGACGATTTGATCGAGGAGGATTTCTGGTTCATCGTAACCTTTATGGAGTGAAGATGAACCAGAAATCCGTTGGCAGCAAAGATGCTGCAGATAAGATGGTGAAGAACATTCGCCGCAGAACATCCCGCAAGTATTCAGCTGAGGAAAAGATCCGCGTTGTTTTAGCTGGATTGCGCGGCGAGGAGAGTATTGCCGCCTTGTGTCGGCGGGAAGGCATTGCGGAAGCCTTTACTACAAATGGTCGAAGGAGTTTCTGGAGGCCGGAAAGCGTCGGCTGTCTGGCGACACCGAACGCCAGGCCACATCACCTGAGGTGAAAGAGCTGCGTTCGGAAGCTATGGCTTTGAAAGAATGCGTGGCCGATCTGACACTTGAGAACCGGTTGCTCAAAAAAAGCATGACAGGGGTTGGGGAGGATCTGGAATGAGATACCCCGCCTCTGAGAAGCTTGAAATCATCCGCACGGTGGAAGGGTCCCATTTGCCCACCAAGCAAACGCTCGACATGCTGGGAATTCCACGCAGCACACTCTATCGCCCGTCAGAGCATCGAGACCGGACGCTTGCGATCTGGCGGCTGCGGCAGCAGTTGGAGGCAGATCCTTCTCTTCATCCGATGTACCGGATTACGAGCCAGGCGGAACAGGATGTTCTTCCAGCGGCAATAAAGGCGGAGTAGAAACTGGCAAAATCCGGGCAGTCCGAACCCGACAGCCTCATAGACTGGAAGTGACAACGGGAAGGATAATAGCCCACGCCTGATTTTACCGAGGCAACGCCAGAGCCTATGAGGAAGCATACTGAACAGGAGTCTTTGCATCAGACAGTGGCAAGGACGTTTCCGGATAATATGCAACGGCAAACGGACTTAGCGGCGGCGCGACTTATCTTTCCTTTGGCAGCCTGATTTCCAAAGGAATCAGATTTGTGGCACCGCCCTAGGACGCACCCGTACCGGAAGCGGCAGTTCCCTGCTAACCCTCTTCTTGTTCTTCTTCTTCTTCGGTGCTGTTTCCGTCAGACCCGTCGCCTTGCCCGGAAGTACCGGCACCACCACCGCTATCTGCACCACCGGGTGCGCCAGATGCGGCATCGATAGACGAACCAGTGCCTGACGCCGTATTGCCAGATGATGTGTTTGCCGACGCCGCGCCGCTTACGCTGCCGGTCCCTGCTCCAAACGTGTTTGCGGACGATGTCCCCGCCGTGCCAGTGCCAGGGGCCGCGGTGCCGGTCGCTGTGTTGGCTGACGCCGCGCCGCTTACGCTGCCGGTCCCTAATGACGCAGGTGTCATTCTAAACGGAGATGCTGCAACCGAAGGTCCGGTCATCACTGCCGGAGCCACACCGACCGACACAGCGGAGGCAACCACGGTAGGTGGTGCGACGTTTATTTTTACAACCGCCGGCGTAATCAACCCCCTACCGGTGGCGGTGAAGCTGTCTGCTGCGAGCTGCAGCCCGTAGACGGGCTTGCCGCCCACGCTCACCGGACCGAGGCCATAACCGCTCACCGTCACCGCCTTGCCGGCACCGGCATTGGCATCGGCATATGCGGCGGCAGGAGTGCCCGTCAGGCTTACATCAGCTGTCCCGACAGCGAGCGACACGGCGCCCTGCAGGTCGGAAGCCGCAACCGTGGCAACAGCCGTGCCGTCATAGACCTTCGAGACAGCTGCCGCCGGCGCAAGCGAGACAGTCACGCGGGGATCGCTGCCATACAGGAACCCGTTGCCGTTGGCGCTCACGCTGGTGCTGCCATAGACAGCGTTATACTGATGGAAGGCCGGCGCAAGCGAGGAAGCCGTGATCGATGTATCATCCGCCGCCCATGCCAGCCAGCGCGCATTGCTGCCACCAAGGCTGATCGAGCCGGAGCCGCTGACCTTCCGGCCGGACAGCTGCACCGCCGTGCCGCTGCCGGACGCCGTCAACGCGCCGGCAAGCACAACATCCGAGCCCGACATTGTGCCGTTGTTCTCGGCCGTCACCGACCCGGCCGTCACCTGGCGCAGCGTGATCGCCCCGGTGCCGTTGTTTGTCTTCGTGCCGTCATTGACAAGCCGCATCACGACAGACCCCCCGCCGGCATCGATCACCGTGCCGTCCGCCATGCTGATCAACGCGCTGCCCGCCTCACGCTCGCTGTCGAGAACGCCGCTCGACACGGACGCGTTGCCGACCAGCGTCAGATTGCCGCCGCCGGTCGTGATGCCGGCGTTCACCAGGATCGAACGCCCCGCGCGAAGCGTCAGGCTGCCGGCAGACGCACCACCAATGGGCGTGACGCTGATCTGAGACGCAACCGTGATGTCGTTCGACGCCACAAGCTCAACCGACGTCCCGCTCGCCAGCTGGCCGGCAAGCTGCGTGGCGACCTTATCATCCGGACCGGGCGGGGCGGTGTAGGTAAACAGACGCACCGAGCCGCTTTGGGGAGCTACGCTGGAATCGCGCTCGATCCCAACGGCAAGTCGGGTGCCGGCGCCATTGAATGCCAATGAAGTTCCAAAATTCAGGTTATCACCAAGATCACTGACATCCAGACCTGCAGTGTAACCGCGGCCAATACTCCCGACGTAACTGCCACCAACGAAGCCTGTATTCGCGAATTCAAAAAGATGCACCTCGCCGGTGTCTGTGGTGGCGTTGTTGTAACCATCTCCTCTTGGCGCCCCCACCGCCAAAAGTTTGCCAGTGGCGTTCAGCGCCAGCGAATGGCCAAACGTGTCAGCATTGCCTACGCTGCCTTCATCAACAGCAAAATTGATGTCTCCAGAACCCTGATAGTTATGGCCTATTGTACCGACATGCTGCAAACCACCGAAGCTGCTATCTGCAAAAGTGAACATGTATACTGCGCCACGCTCAGGCCAGCCAAAACTGTTAGTCGTGCCAGGTCCGCCCTGGTCTGCATTAGCGCCAACAGCCAGAGCATTGCCCGAGCCACTCATCGCCAGAGACCATCCAAACTTTTCTTGGCCTCTGATACTCAACCCTACGGTACCATGCTTGATGGTGCCAGACGCTTGCCCACCGTTGAAGTCGCCATCGTCAAAGGTAAATAAATGCACTGCACCCATATTATGGGCAGACATGTCTACCAACGGCGCTCCAACCGCCAGCAACCTGCCGTCGCCGCTCAGCGCAACCGAAGATCCAAACCAGTCATGCTGCGAAATGCTGGCATTAATGTTTCTTCCGCCATTGTAACCAGAACCAATGGTGCCGACATGGGCGCCACTCCCAAAGCTGGTGTTTCCGAAAGTGAAAAGATGTGCGGCACCGGCACTGGAATTGGTTCCATTCGCACCATCATCACCGGTATATCCGACCACAAGCCGGTCGCCAACACCGTTCAGGGCTACTGACATCTGGTATCCGGTATCGTCGGAGTCCAAAATACCTGTCATGTCGATGTCATTATTACCGGTATATCCAACACCGATTGTTCCAGCTAACTGGCCGCCACTGAAATCGCTGCCGGTGAAGTTATAAAGGAACACCGCACCTGTCCCCTTGCGAGCGGGATCAGACCAGCCAGCCTTTCTGGCCGCGATCACGAGTTTTGTTCCATCGTCACTCATCGCGAGTGCATTGCCAAAATAGTCATTCTGAGCGGTTTCACCGGGACCGTACACAGCACCCATGACGGCGGCCTGCTGCCATCCGCTGCTTGCCTGTGCGCCGGCGCCGATTGTGATGTTTTTCGGGTCGATGAGGAGGACGCCGTTGCCGATCTCCACATTGAGCAGGCTGATGCGGCGCAGCTCGTCCGCCGAGGAGATCTCGACGGCGCCGCCGCCGGCCCCGCCGCGCGCCTCGACCGCGCCGAGGAAGGTTGTCTGCCGGTCCGACCAGGCCACCGCCGCGCCGCCGCGGCCCTGCGCGGATCCGACATTCACCGTCACCGCATCATTCACGAACAGGCTGTCCGCCGCGGCAAGCGGCCCCGGCGCGCCCCGGCTGCCCGCGCCCCAGCGGCCCACGAAGGCGTCATAATGCGGCGAGGCCGAGGCACCGGCCTTGCCGCCCTGGAAGGCGCCGCCAAGACGCACCATGCCGCCGCCGCCATCGCCGGAGGCATCATAGCGCGCGCCCAGAAGCGTCACCCCGCCGCCGGTCACGTCGATCCGCCCGCCGGACCCGGACCCGCCACGCGCCGCATAGGACCCCGAGGACAGAACCGAGCCCCCGGCCACAAGCGATATCACCCCGCCGCCGGACCCGCCCGACGCCGAGACCGCCGAGGCCGCGTTCTCCACCACGCTGCCGGCCGTCAGCCTGATGACGCCGCCCGACCCGGACCCGCCATCGGCACGCAGCGTGCCAGACAGATGAAGCCCGCCATCCACATCAACCGTGATCCCGCCGCCATCGATGCCCGAAGACACATCCAGCACGCCGCCGAGCATCGCCCCGCCGCCGCCAACACGCACCGACCCGCCGGCATGCGCAACCCGCGCCCCGCCGTGAACCGACACATGCGTGCTGCCGACAAGCGAGAGCGAACCGCCGGACGATCCGCCCGAGGCCTGCAAGACACCCGAATGCTCAACCCGCCCCGCCGCCAGCGCGTGAAGCGAGCGCGCCTCCATGACGATATGCCCGCTGACCGTGCGCACGCTGCCCGACTGCGAGACCAGCGTGTCGAACGAGGCCGCATCCACCTCGAGAAGCCACGGGCGGCCCGTGTCAAGCGTCACCGAACCGCCGGCCGCCATGAACACGCCATGATCGCGCCCTTCGAGCGTGCCGCTGTTCACGATCCGCGCCCCGACAAGCGAGACGCCCTGCGCCGCCTCGATCACGCCCCTGTTGACAAGATCGCCGCCCGCCGCGCCGCCGAACCGCAGCACACCCGTCGACAGGTAGCCGTCATCCGCCAGCGCCCGCACCGAGGCCACAAGACCCCCGACATCCACACGCGCCCCGTCGCCGAAGGTGATCCCGTTCGGGTTCACCAGCGCCACGCGGCCGTTCGCCGTCATGCGGCCCAGGATCTGCGACGCCTGCGTGCCGACAACACGGTTCACCGCCAGCGCATCCGCCGACGGCTGGTTGAAGGTCACGCTTCCCGATGCGCCGATCGAAAAACTCTGCCAGTCGATCAGGGCGCCGGCCGACTGCTGGTCGACAACCACATGGTCCGCCCCCCGCGCGATCGTCGCCGACCCCTGTGCCACCACGCCGCCCTCGGGAAGCGCAACCGCATGCGCCTCGACAACCGGAACAACCGCCGGAACAACCGCCAGCGCAACATGCGAGGCCGACACCGTGAGACACGAAACAGCCGCAAGACAGCGCCGCACGGCGCCGT
>Ga0228672_1000891_pt1 | contig 12932 bp, 15 predicted proteins | sample 90DmetaG_FD_182788 | JGI IMG/M metagenome (GOLD analysis project Ga0228672, IMG submission 182788) | Seawater microbial communities from Monterey Bay, California, United States - 90D | ecosystem: Environmental > Aquatic > Marine > Coastal | place: USA: California | collected 2016-11-08 | reverse complement strand
AGCATTTCCAAAAAACCAAATGGTAGGAGTCTTTAGCTTAGAGTTACTCCGCCTGTATAATTACCTATATCAAGATTCTAACAAAAATTACAGTATTGTTCATGACCTTGGTGGGTATGATGAAATCTCATTAACAAATACAGTAAAAATCGTTTCTAATGATAGTGAAGTCCTGTTTTCTGCTGAAGATTTAGACTTACAGAACAATACACAAGAAGCCATTTTTGGAGGGAATACAGTCGCTGATGCTTCTAAAATATTTAAAATCATCATTAGTGGAAATGGCACTGAAGCACAAAATAATGTGGTATGTACCAATGCAGGTTTAGCGATTTCAACGGCGAAAAAAATCTCGCACAAAGAGGGCTATGAATTGGCCAAAGAATCTCTTTTTTCAGGCAAAGCAAATGAATGTCTCACAAAATTAATCGCCCTCTAATGAACAGTATATTAGATCGTATTGTTACTGATAAACGCACCGAAGTCGCCCTTCGAAAACAACTGATTCCATTAAAACAACTGGAACAATCGGTGTTATTTGAGCGCCAATGCCCTTCGCTTAGTACGCGATTAATTGAGAGCACTTCAGGCTTGATTACTGAACACAAACGCCGTTCACCTTCAAAAGATTGTATTAATCAAAATTTGAATGTACAAGACGTGGCACAAGGCTATGAATCTGCAGGGGCTTGCGGAATGTCGGTATTAACGGATATGAAATATTTTGGAGGGAGTTTAGAAGATCTTTTAACTGCTAGAGCGAGTTGCAACATGCCCCTACTTCGCAAAGAATTTATTATTGACCCCTATCAAATTGTGGAAGCCAAAGCTTTCGGAGCTGACGTAATTCTACTCATTGCCGCTATATTGAGTCGCGAGGAAATTCAAACATTTTCGACTCTTGTCCAAAGCTTAGGTATGGAAGTCTTATTAGAAGTCCATAACGAAGAAGAGTTGCACAAATCTGTGATGCCTTCTCTTAATATGATTGGCGTGAACAACCGTAACCTCAAAACCTTTGAAGTGAGCTTAGAAACGAGTAAAATGCTCAGCACACTTATTCCGGATGATTTTACAAAAATCTCGGAAAGCGGTATTCGAACTGTGGATGACATTAGGAGTTTACAACCATTTGGATATAAAGGATTTTTGATTGGTGAGAATTTTATGAAAACAGAAAACCCTGGAGCAAGTGCAGCAGCATTTATAAAACAATTGAACGGATGAAACTAAAAATATGCGGCATGCGCTATGAGGACAATATTCAGTTGATTGCTGCGATCAAACCGGACTATATGGGTTTTATCTTTTTTGAAGGCTCGTCTCGTCATGTCTCTGCCTCGACTCCTGCCCTTTATCCTTCCATAAAAAAGGTTGGTATTTTTGTGGATGCATCCTATGAAATTATTGTCGAAACAATTAATACTCACAGTTTGCAAGCAGTTCAATTACACGGAAAAGAATCGCCTGAATTTTGCAAATCCTTACAAGCATTAAACATTGAAATCATCAAAGTGTTTTCCATTAAAAATGAGTTTAATTTTGATGAGCTAACTTCTTATGAAGCAGTTTGTGACTTTTACTTGTTTGACACTAAAGGGCCTTTGGCTGGTGGAAATGGCTATTGTTTTGACTGGTCCGTTTTAGAAGATTACCCCTCCACAAAACCCTATTTTTTAAGTGGTGGTATTGGCATAGAAAATTTAGACCAATTACAAAAATTTAAATCCAGTAAGGCAGCAACTTATTGTCATGCAGTAGATGTAAATAGTAAGTTTGAAATTGCTCCGGCTAGAAAAAATAAAGAATTATTAGAAACATTTAAACAGTTATTATGAGTTATCACGTGAATGAAAAAGGCTATTATGGCCAATTTGGAGGCGCATTTATTCCTGAAATGCTGTACCCTAATGTTGAAGAATTACGTCAAAACTATTTAAAAGTGATGGCGAAATCTGATTTCAAAGAAGAGTTTGATCAGTTACTTAAGGATTATGTCGGTCGACCAACGCCGCTCTATTTTGCAAAACGGCTTTCTGAAAAATATAACACTAAAATTTACCTAAAACGAGAAGATTTGTGTCATACGGGGGCACATAAAATCAATAATACAATTGGTCAAATTTTGATGGCAAAACGACTCAAAAAAAAGCGAATCATTGCTGAAACAGGCGCAGGTCAACATGGAGTAGCAACAGCAACTGTTTGTGCTTTAGCGGGTTTGGAATGTATTGTTTATATGGGAGAAATTGACATTGCACGTCAAGCGCCAAACGTGGCACGTATGAAAATGCTTGGTGCAGAAGTGCGTCCGGCATTATCTGGAAGTCGAACTTTAAAAGATGCCACTAATGAAGCAATTCGCGATTGGATCAATAATCCCGTTGACACCCACTACATTATTGGAAGTGCTGTAGGACCACACCCTTACCCCGATATGGTATCACGTTTTCAATCCGTAGTTTCTGAGGAAACCAAATGGCAACTAAAAGCAGTTGAAGGTCGTGAAAACCCGGATTATATGGTGGCTTGTGTGGGAGGCGGAAGTAATGCTGCTGGAGCTTATTACCATTATTTGAATGAACCCGACGTAAAACTCATTGCAGTAGAAGCAGCAGGTAAAGGAATTTACACAGGTGAAAGTGCTGCCACTTCTGTACTTGGAAAAGAAGGCATAATTCACGGGAGTAAAACATTATTAATGCAAACCACAGACGGTCAAATCACGGAGCCCTACTCCATTTCGGCGGGACTAGATTACCCTGGTGTTGGCCCTATGCATGCCCATTTGTATGAAACCAAACGCGCAGAATTTATTCCCGTAACCGACGATGAAGCCATGACAGCTGGATTGGAACTCTCACAACTCGAAGGTATTATTCCTGCGATTGAAACTTCCCATGCCTTAGCTATTTTTGAAACTAAAAAATTCAAACCAGAAGATGTGGTAGTGATTAGTTTATCGGGACGTGGTGATAAAGATTTGAATACCTATATTGATTATTTTAAACTTTAAGATTGTGAATAGAATACGAGCAAAATTACAAGAAGATAAAAAGTTATTATCCATCTATTTTACAGCAGGATACCCTAAGTTAGAAGACACAGTTACTACGATTCAAAACTTAGAAAAAAACGGAGTAGATATGATTGAAATTGGATTGCCTTTTAGCGATCCTTTGGCCGATGGACCAACCATTCAAGAAAGTTCTACACAAGCCTTGCAAAATGGCATGACTTCAACACTCTTATTTGACCAACTGAAAGACGTCAGAAAGACGGTATCGATTCCATTAATTTTAATGGGGTATTTTAATCCTATGCTCCAATATGGTGTGGAAGCTTTTTGTAAAAAATGTCAAGAAGTCGGCATTGACGGTTTAATTATTCCAGACCTTCCAGTGGAAGTTTATCAAGAAGACTATAAAGATATTTTTGAACGTTATGGATTACTAAACGTTTTTTTAATTACGCCACAAACTAGCGACGCACGCATCCGCTATATGGACAGCATTTCTGATGGATTTATTTATATGGTGAGTAGTGCGAGCACAACGGGAAGCCAAAGTGGGTTTGGAAAAGAGCAAACCGATTATTTTAAACGGATCGCTAACCTCAAACTCGAAAACCCACAAATTATTGGGTTTGGAATTTCGAATCATGAGACCTTTAGCCAAGCTATACAATATGCCAAAGGCGCCATTATAGGTAGTGCGTTCATTAAGCATGTGTCTGCTAATGGGGTGGATGATTTAGGTGAATTTACAGCGCCAATACTGAACGGTTAAAATTACGATTGTACCGTTGAAAGAAGATAGAATAAGCTTAGTGGTGCATTACATAAATTTTGTTAAGTATATTTATTAAAAAATTAAACACTTAGTAAAGCTGTAAAATAAATCAAGCCATGGTCATTAGTAACAGTAATTCAAAAGATATTTCAGAAATTTATAGATTATACGATCTGGCCACTGCGTTTCAGAAACTAAAATTCCCAGAAAACCAATGGCCAGTATTTGAGCAAAAACTTATCAGTACGGAAATTCTTGAAAATCGTCAATTTAAATTAATGATTGACAACAAAATAGCATGTGTTTGGGCAATAACTTATATTGATAAAGAGATATGGGAGGAACATGAAAATCACCTTTCTATCTACATTCATCGTATTGCAACAAACCCAGAGTTTAGAGGCAACAATTTTACAAAAACAATTGTGGAATGGGCTAGAAATTTTGCACTTCAGAAAAATAAACAATTCATTAGAATGGATACTTGCGGTGAAAATAAAAAACTAATTAGCCATTATACAAATTGTGGGTTTAAGTATTTAGGAATGAAAAAATTAAAAAATACTACCAACCTACCTTCCCATTATCAAAACACAAACGTGTGTTTTTTTGAACTAAAACTATAGCTAAAAACCATACAAATGCCTAGCTTAGAATAAGTTATGCATTATTTTTGTTAAGTTTATTTGGAAATTTAATAAACAATAACTAATATTATGACTCATTAAAGTGAATTATAACCCAAATAAGCTTTATGAATACGTCTGACTCAGAAGAATTAAAGCGTCAAATAACAGCCAAAAATTCAATTATTGAGGGTCTAAAATTAGAACTCTAATGAGCGGGATTTTAGGGTTTACAGAATTTCTTAGTGACCCCAATTTATCTGAAACTAAAAGAAAACATTATAAAACTATCATTCAAAACAGTGGTAAACAATTAATGCGTACTATGGATGATCTTTTAGAGTTTTCGAAACTAGGAACAAAACAAGTGAGCCTTATTGAAAAAGAAATCTGTTTGAACAATTTAATCCTAGAATTGTTCACGGTGTTTAATATAAAGGCGAGAGAAAATAAAACACCTTTGTATTTAAAAAAAGGGCTGTCAGATACAGAAAGTACCGTTTTAATAGATGAAACAAAATTAAAAAACGTTCTTAGTAATTTACTCGAAAACGCACTCAAATTTACAAAGCAAGGGTATATCGAATTTGGCTACAACAAAGTGGACTCTAATTTAGTGATGTATGTAAAAGATACTGGAGTTGGTATCAAACTGAACGTCAAAAATACGTTTTTGAACGCTTTTCAAAAGAGGAGGTAGAATCTTCTAAGAATATTGGTGGATTAGGTTTGGGATTATGGATTGCCAAAGAAAATACAGAACTGTTAGGAGGAAAAATCAGTCTTGAATCCAAAAAAAATGAAGGCACTACATTTTTTGTAACACTTCCATACACGCCAATTGAAAGTTATGAAGACCCTAATCATCCCGACTCTTCGTTTAAAGAATACGAAGAGACGGATTTACACAAATGTAACATATTAATCGCTGAAGACGAAGAAATAAACTTCTTGTATCTTGAAATATTATTGAGAAAACATATCAATTTAAATTGTAACATTTTTCATGCAAAAGATGGCGCAGAAGCCGTTGCTATTTGTAAAGATAATGATGAAATTGACTTTGTGTTTATGGACTTAAAAATGCCTCTAATGGATGGTTTTGAAGCTGTGAAATTGATAAAAGAATTTCGTCCAGAGCTACCAATTATTGCACAAACAGCCTTTTCATCAAAAAAAGATAAGGAGAAGGTGTTCGCTTCAGGGTTTTCTGGTTTTCTCTCAAAACCTATTAGTAAAGAATCTTTAAGCGATGTTCTTAATCTACAAAAAGAACAAAAAAGAATTAAGGAGAGTATAAACTTTAGAAATTAATAAACGTAATCAGATTAAACTGATCGCGACTTGAATGCTCAAAAAGTTGATTCATATAACCTGCTTCAATCCGAACATTATTGTTAAGTTGATAACCCAACCCACCATACACACGGTTCCGATCAAACACATCACTTTCAGTATTTAGAAACACTTCGTTATAAGCCGAGAGGTATAATTTTGTAGGTGAGGTTTCGGTTTTTAGTATTGGCACTTTAAATGCTAAGAAATAACGTAAACGCATTTTAAAATCTGAATCTACAAAGCGTTGTTCAAATCTGTAACGATGGCTCAAAGAAACGTTACCAATTTTCTGTTTGGATGTGAATTGCTGAAAAATACGGTGCTCGTTAACATCTAATTTATCTTCAGTATCGGCACTATAATTTTGTGATAAAATGTAACCGTAGCCCAATAATAAATTATGATTGTTTTCAGAAAGATTATACCCTACACCTGTACGAAGCAGCAATTGCTCTAAATCGCCAATGGCATCATAGTTTCGATACTGAACTTCGTTATGGATATTCCACTTACTATCTACCTTTTTATTTCCTATATAAATCAACCAATTTCCAAAATCACTATTTTGAGCAGCTGAACTATAAGGCAGCATTAACACACAGGTTAATGCCACCATAAAGAGATTTGATTTTTTAATCATAGAAGGTCACTTTTCCGTTTGAGATGTCATACATTCCACCAATAATAATTAACTCACCGCTGGCTTCCATTTCGTTAAGAATAGTACTGTTTTCACGAATATTGTTCAGTGTCATTTCAACGTTTTTAGCTGCTACTGTATTAACAAAATCAATGTTTCCTGAGGTTCTAGAAGCTTCATCTGAGGGAAGTGCTACGGCCTCAACTGCAGGTTCAATCTTATTAATAAGCGTTGTCAAATTACCCATTCGTGCATGGTCACAAGCCCCTTTAACAGCTCCACAAGCAGTGTGTCCTAAGACCACTAAAACTTTGGTTCCTGCCAGTTTACATGCAAATTCCATACTCCCTAAGATATCTTCATTTACAAAATTTCCAGCAATACGAATACTGAACAAATCGCCAATTCCTTGATCAAAAATATGCTCGGCAGATACACGTGAATCAATACAATGTAGTACGGTTGCAAAAGGATATTGTCCTGAGCTCGTCGCATCTACCTGTGCATTTAAATCTCTTGTAACCTGAGTTGCTGTCACAAAGCGTTCGTTACCCACTTTCAGGGCATGTAAGGACGTTTCTGGAGTCATTGCCGTTTGGCTTTCTTTTGTGTGTGCTTTCATCTCTTTTTATTTTTTAATTAGTATTAAATTTTTTGTGGTCGAAGTTGAAAAAATTGAATAAAACTCTCAGGGTTTTCAACCACTCCCCTGACAGATATTAATTTGATATCAATATGTCGTTGACGTGCTTTGTCAGAAAAATCTTCTAAAATTTCAATGATATCATAGTCAAGATAGCGAGTTTTGGTGACATCTAGTTCTAAATAACTTTCATGAGCTAAGTTATCCAATTCTTTTAAAATTGCGCCTTTATTAAAAAAGGTAACTTCTTCAGCTAAAGTCATCTTAATTTTTTGCAAACCGTTACTCTTATCTTCAATGTGTAAGAAGTGTGAATTTTGAAAACTCTTAATCAGAATAACTACAATTCCAACTGCAAGTCCCAATGCTATACCTACTAACAAATCTGTAAAAATAATTCCAAATACGGTAACAATAAAAGGCGTAAACTGTTTCCACCCAGAACGGTATATTTCAATAAATAAAGCCGGCTTAGCAAGTTTATAACCTACAATAAAGAGAATTGCAGCTAAGACTGAAAGCGGTATTTTGTTTAATAAATTAGGAACTAAAATAACCGAAATTAACAACAAAAATCCATGAATAATAGCAGACATTTTTGTTTTTCCACCAGATTGAATGTTGGCAGAACTTCGCACAATGACCTGAGTTACTGGCAACCCTCCTATAAATCCTGAAACCATATTTCCAACCCCTTGCGCTAGTAATTCTCTGTTGGTTGGGGTCACACGTTTTAGAGGGTCTATTTTGTCGGTCGCTTCCACACACAACAGAGTTTCTAAACTTGCTACCAAAGCAACAGTAAACGCCACAATCCATACTTCTGGATTGCTCAAAGCTCCAAAATTTGGAAAACTAAACTGAGCGAAAAAAGAAGTGGCATCTTCTGGAACAGGCACACTTACAAGGAAGTCCGATGAGATTCCCCACTTAGCATTCCCTTTAGTACTTACAAAATAAACAATACCTACTGCAACTGCTACCAAGGGTCCCTGTACAAGTTTAAAGAATTTACCTTTATCACTTAAGACTTCACTCCAAAGCAATAAAATAAACAGCGCTAAAATTGCAACAAGGGTTGCACCTAGGCTTATGAAATTAATGGTATTTAGTATGGCAGAAAAGGAGTTTTCGCCATCCAACTGAAAAAATGCAAAACTCCCTTCCAAATCTGACTTGTAGCCAAAGAAATGTGGGATTTGCTTAAGAATGATAATTATTCCAATTCCTGTTAGCATGCCTTTGATTACTGAAGACGGAAAATAGTAACCTATTACCCCAGCTTTTAATATGCCAAACAGAATTTGGATTGCACCTCCCAACACAACGGCTAGCAAAAAGTTCTCGAAACTTCCGAGAGTTCCAATTGCAGTTAAAACAATAGCTGCTAATCCGGCTGCAGGACCACTAACTCCTAACGTAGATTTACTGATTGACCCGACAACAACACCGCCTACAATTCCAGCGATAAGTCCAGAAAAAAGTGGAGCGCCACTAGCCAAAGCTATCCCTAAACACAAAGGTAAGGCTACAAAGAATACTACAATACTTGAGGGTAGGTCTGATTTTAAATTTTTAAATGGGTTTGAACTGTTCATTTTAATATGATATATAATTTTTAAGCAATACACTGATGTATTACTTACGTTTGATTTAAATAATTTGAATGATTTTAATGAATTAAAGCGATTAAACAAAAGTTAAACACTCTAATAAAAAGCCTCCGAAGAGTTAAAAAACTAGACTGCTTCTGGAGGTGGATCGTGGGTAGCAATGGTAACCTCCATTTTTGAAAAGTACAATCCAAAAATAGAAGCTTTGTTTAAAAGCTGAAATAAAACCTCTTTCTCATTGAAAAATTGAAGTTCAACTTTTTTATTTTTACTCTCCTTTAATTCTTGCGTTTCTTGTGTATCTTTTTTGTTAGAATCTTTTTCAGCATCCAAATCAAGCCATGAAAATGCTTGTGCTTCTGAAACTCGCAGGGACTCAACCATCGGTTGTAAAATGATCGATCCAAACACCAATACAAACATCAATATTCGAAATCCAATAGATATAATGAACGAAAACTGTCTCATTTATTTGAAAGGGTGTTAAAAACTAAATCGGTATAAAACCGAACAATATTATTTTTGCCTTCCTCAAAATCTGTTAAAGCAGGCAAATGTTTTGAAAAATAACGCTGGTGATGAGCGCCTTCAATTACTGTTGAAATTAACATGTGTGGAAACTCATATGTTGGATTGATTTCTGAAACGAAATCACTTACACGCTGTACTACACGTTTGTACGTTTTGTAGTACCCTTTTTGATTTTCACTATCAATAGCCTTGGTATGATAAGCTTTTGAAGATTCGGTTATAATAATTTTATTTAATAAAACTTCATTGATATACGAAAAGGAATTGTCTTCCGTCACTTCGGCAGTAAGTATAGATATTGCTTGAGTGAGTCGTGCTTCAACAGATGGCACATTAAGAGTAGCAAACACCAACTTGTATTCAATCCAACTCCAATACCAATTAATTAAATAGACCAAAAGAGCATGCTTACTTTCAAAATAACGGTAAACAGAACTTTCGTTAGAACCAATTTCGAGACCCAATTTTTTAAATGTAAAATCTTCAAAACCTAAATTATTTATCATCTCAATGCTCTTTGAGACAATTTTTTGTCCCAATACTGATGAATCCGGGTCTTTTGTGTAAAGATCCGAGCTAATACTGATATGTAATTGAAGTTTATCCATGTTAAAGCGCTGCAAATATAATAGTATTACTATTAACATTAGATAGTTTAACATATTTTTCACAACCCAAAGAAATAAAAAGAAAAAACATTTTGGTTGGAGATGATAATGCTATTAATCTGAACTTAGGAGTAGAAATTTTAGACACACATCTTCCTACTTCGTCTTTAACCACTTCAAATACAAATTTTCCACTTTGGTTCGAGCCCAAGGGGTTCGCCTAAGGAATTTAAGACTAGATTTCAGTGATGGGTCATTGGTAAAACAACGTATATTGATCTTTTTGCCCATAGCTTCCCAACCATAATGAGCTTCGAGTGTGACAAGTATTTGTTCTAATTTTACACCATGTAAAGGATTGTTTGGTTGAGAGTTCATAAACGTTAACGACGTCGGTTGTGGTTAGAACGGTTGCCTCCACGTGCTGATCCCTGTCGGTTATTTTTAGGACGTCCGCCGCGTTTATGACGACCACCTCCTTGTTTTGGGGGTACAGTAGATGCATTAGGATCAGGTTCAAAACCTTCAACAATTTCTTTTTTAAAACGTTGTTTGGTCAGTTTTTCGATAGATGCCAAGTAAGAGGTCTCTTCGGCGCATACCAGCGATAAAGCAACACCATTAGCTCCAGCACGCCCAGTACGCCCAATTCGGTGCACATAATCTTCTGGAATGTTTGGGAGTTCGTAATTTACCACATGTGGTAATAATGGAATGTCCAAACCACGCGCAGCAATATCGGTGGCGACCAACACTCTAATATCGTGGTTTTTAAACCCCGCTAAGGCACGTGTTCGTGCCCCTTGACTCTTATTTCCGTGTATAGCCATCGCAGAAATCCGCGCACTTTCTAATTTTTTGCAAAGCTTATTAGCACCATGTTTTGTACGTGTGAATACCAACGCTTTTTGCCACTGCCCATCCTGAATCAGTTTAATAAGGAGATTAGTTTTTTTATCTTTAGCAACTCTGTAAATTTGTTGAGTAATGGCCTCAACAGTGGTGTTTTCAGGAGTTGCTTGCACAAGTGTTGGACGTTGTAAAATCGTTTGCGCTAAACTTTTGATCTCTTTTGAAAATGTCGCCGAAAACATTAAATTTTGACGTCTAGATGGAATCAATGCTCTAATTTTATCAATGTCACGTTTAAATCCCATATCCAACATACGGTCTGCTTCATCAAGTACAAAAATTTCTACCTTAGATAACGACAAATGACCTTGATTTTCTAAATCGATTAACCGTCCTGGGGTAGCGACTAAAACATCAACGCCATTTCGGAGGTGTTTTATTTGTGGATTTTGATTCACACCACCAAAAATAACGGCGGCACGCAAGTCCAAAAACTTGCTGTAATGCTTTACATTGGTAAAAACCTGATCTGCAAGTTCTCGAGTTGGCGTCAATACCAATGCACGTATTGGGCGGCGATGTAGTACAACGTTTTTAGATAAAATTTGTAGCATTGGGAGTGTAAATCCTGCTGTTTTTCCCGTCCCTGTTTGAGCAGATGCTAATACATCAAGACCTTCAAGAATTGGAGGAATGGCTTTTTGCTGTATAGGTGATGGAGTTTCATAGCCCTGTAAACGGACTGCTTTGAGAAGGGCTTCAATTAGGCCTAAAGATTGAAATGTCATATATTATGTTTTGAAAATGACAGTATGCAATACGATAGGTCATTCCGAACGCTACCACAAAGGTACGTCTATTTTAAAGAATTTAACGCGTGAACACCAATTTAGTATCTGTTGACAAATTTGCATCAAACGCATAGCCATCTGTGGTAAATGTTTTTAACCCATCGACAGTATCCACAACATTGTCAATAATGTGGCGCGTCATGTAGCCGCGTGCAAGTTTAGCAAAAATCGCAATGGTTTTGTATTGTCCATTTTTGAATTCTTTGAAATCGATATGAATAACGGGGACTTTAAGAGCTTTGACATCAATCGCTTTAAAATATTCTTGACTTGCTAAATTAACAAACAACTCTCCTTCTTTGAGTTCCTCATTGAGCGCAGTTGTTAATTTTTTGCGCCAAAACTCATAGAGGTTTTTTGCTTTACCAACAGGCAGTTTAGTCCCCATTTCCAAACGGTAGGGTTGCACTAAGTCCAACGGATTCAAAAGTCCATAAAGCCCTGAAATAATCCGTATAGAATTTTGTAAAGTCTCTAGTTTTGAAGTTGGAATTGTATAGGCATCTAACCCACGATACACATCACCACTAAATGCATAAATAGCTGGTCGAGCATTTTCAGCTGTAAAAGGGGTTGCCCAGTCTTGGTTACGTTCATAATTGAGTTGCCCCAAATTGGGTGAAATACGCATTAATTCCGAAAGTGCTTTGGGCGATTTTTTTTTAAGAAGTTTGTTTAGCTGTTGTGCTTCGTCCAAAAAACGACTATCGGTACTTAATGTAGTTGGCAATGCACTCTCATAATTTAATGATTTTGCTGGTGAGATAACTAGTTTCATGTGTCTTTAATTTTCTAAAATATGATTCGAATAGGTTTGCCATTTCTCAATACAGTTTTGCATATCCTCAGGGATTTCAGTCGTAAAGGACATCTTTTCACCTGTAGATGGATGTACAAACCCTAAGGTTTTGGCGTGAAGCGCTTGTCGGGGAAGGGTTTTGAAACAATTCTCTACAAACTGTTTGTATTTGGTAAAGGTTGTTCCTTTCAAAATACGATCGCCCCCATATCTTTCGTCATTAAAAAGCGTGTGTCCAATGTGTTTCATATGTACCCTTATTTGATGGGTTCTACCTGTCTCTAATCGGCAACTCAACAGCGTTACATATCCCAGCCGTTGCAAAACTTTATAGTGTGTCACTGCGGGTTTTCCTTTGTCTGCTTCATCACCCAAATAAACTGAATTTTGTAATCTATTTTTGGGGTGACGCCCAATATTTCCTTCAATTGTGCCTTCATCGGAGTTCAAATCTCCCCAAACTAAAGCAACATATTCACGTTCGCTTGTTTTGGCTTTAAATTGTGCTGATAAATGAGCCATTGCAATCTCGGTTTTGGCAACGACCAATAACCCACTTGTATCTTTATCAATTCGATGGACTAATCCAGGACGGTTGCTGCTAATGTTGGGTAAGTTCTCAAAATGAAACAACAAGGCA
>Ga0228672_1000880_pt1 | contig 13059 bp, 11 predicted proteins | sample 90DmetaG_FD_182788 | JGI IMG/M metagenome (GOLD analysis project Ga0228672, IMG submission 182788) | Seawater microbial communities from Monterey Bay, California, United States - 90D | ecosystem: Environmental > Aquatic > Marine > Coastal | place: USA: California | collected 2016-11-08 | reverse complement strand
TTACGGATCCTGATGCAGGATACCGTGCCTTTGTGGATTTAGATAGTTTTGTGGATTGGTTTTTAATTAACGAGATTGCCAAAACTGTAGATGCCAAATGGTATTCAAGTATTTATTTTACGTATATCCCTGGCGAAAAAATTAAAATGGGGCCTTTATGGGACTTCGATTTGTCTTACGGAAACGTGGATTATGCTGACTCTCAATACGTCGATGGCTTTTGGGTAAAAGACAATCTTTGGATCAGTAGAATGTTTGAAGACCCTTATTTTCAAGCTTTAGTTGAGGAACGATTCGATTATTATTACAACAGTTTAGGCTACTTCAATCAATTCATCGATGATACGAGTTCATACCTTAACAGTGCTCAGGAATTTAACTATGGGATTTGGCAAAGTTTAGGGGTTTATGTTTGGCCTAATCCAGTGTATTACGATACTTACGAAGAAGAAGTCACACACCTAAAACAGTGGCTTTCGGCTCGCTTAAACTGGTTAGCTCAAGAATTTTAGTCTAAGGCTTGTTTTGTTAATGTTTTTATAAATCAAATTTTTTTTTGTTCTCGTTGTGTTAGATTTGTTTTAAAACTAAATAAATCTGATTTCATATGCCTGCACTCATCATTAATATTCTGACCTTTTTTATTCTTCCTTTTATGCTCATCGGTGGTGGTAATAAGCCTGCAAATGACTTTCAAGGAAAAGCTACTTATATTTCAAAATCAAGATTAGAACTAGGTACATGGGGTGCTCGAATGAGCGAAGCCCGAAAAAAACAAATAGCAGCACGCTTGAAAAATCGTTTAGAAAAAGAATTTGTTTTGGTATTTAACAAAGAAGAATCCTTATTTATAGAACAGGAGCAGCTCGATGCTATTTCTGGTGCTACCGATTCTTGGGGTAAGAATTTTGCAGCCGGTGAAAACTATAAAAATGTAAAAAGCGACAAACAGATTCAGCAACAAGAATTTTATGGCAAAAAGTTTTTAGTCAAAGACCAGTTGCAACCAATGACTTGGACGCTTGGAAATGAGACAAAAAAAATTGGGAATTACAATTGTTTTAAGGCTACGACGTTTATTCCTACAGATGATTTGCTGTGGTATTCTTTTTCTTGGTCGCGCATGCGCACAACAAACGACTCAGAAGAGAAGACGACTGAAGTAGACGACAAGTCAGTAGATATTACAGAAGTTGAAGCATGGTATACGCCTCAAATCCCTGTACGTCATGGTCCTTCAGAATATTGGGGGTTACCGGGTTTAATATTGGAAGTCAGTGCTGGTGAGACCACTATGCTATGTTCTAAAATTGTACTCAATCCTTCAGATGTCATTGAAATTGAGGCCCCTAGCAAAGGATCTGTAGTCACTAAAAGTGAATACCAAGACCTTATTCAAAACAAAATGGTGGAATTTAGAAACAACCGCATGAGACGCCGTTAGTCTAAGTAGCTTAAAGGTTTTGATTAATAATTACAGTACACCCAGCCAGTAAACACTTCGTTATCTTCGTTATTTAGCGTCAGAACATAAAAATAGGTACCCACTGGAACCAACTTTCCTTCATCTGACTGGCCAGCCCATTTTTTATCATTTGTACCTTCGAAAATACAAAGGCCATAGCGATTGTATATCTTTAAAGTATGATTAAAATGCACATCGTATAGATTCTGAATATCAAATACATCATTAAACCCATCATTATTAGGAGATATGGCCTGAGGAATTACAAGGGTACAGTTCTCTGAAACTAATAATATTGGATAGATTTCGTAACAAAGTCCTTCTTCAATACGCGCATAGATCATTTGCTCCTCACTAGAGATCATAAAAGTATTTGGATTAACAATTTCATTGTTTACGGTTTCAGCCTCTTGAAGAGAATTGAAGAAACCAATAAAATCATCACTCAGAAATTCATTGGAAGCATCAAATAAATTAACTATTGGGGTACTGTCTAGGCAATATAGGATTTCAAAATTATCTGTATAAATGGTAGGGTTTTCAATAATAATTTCCACTGCAACTAAATCCTGGCTTTCACAGTCATCTATAGTTTGCGTAATATAAACAGTAGTATCATCACTAATTTCAGTAGTTTCATCAAGCAAGGTTCCTCCGGATTGATCGGTATAAAATTTAATATTCTCACCATTGGTTTGGAGTTCTTGTAAAAGAACTGAACCACAGAAAGTTTGTGGGGTTTCTGCTGTTGGTGCAGTAGTATATGTTTCAGTAATTACAGCTGTTCTTGATGTAGAGACACAACCTGTAATGTTATCGATCGTTTCCGCATAATAGGTACCAACAGCATTAGCGGTATAGGTCAAACTGTTTGCTTGTAAAAGTTGTCCATTTGAAGCAGCATCGTACCAGTTGACGCTAGTATTTGAATTTGAGGTTACAGATAAAATCGCTTCATTTAAACTACAATCAAAACTAACATCTCCATTGCTATTTGGCGCAGGAGGATTCGGATTGATTGAGATTTGATATAAATCTGAAAGTAATATACATTGTTCATTTGATAGGTTATCTTCAAATTCAGAAACTTTTGTTCTATAAAACCCTCCAGATGTAACATTAAGATTTATATTTTGGTTTGTTTCTCCATCAATATCTTGCCATGTTACACCATCTGAACTTTCTTGCCACTGATAAAAATGAGATGTAAAAACTGCAAAATCAGGAGTAGAAGTTAAGGTTGTGGCATAGGGTGTTTCGCTATTACAAATTGTTAAAGAAGTATTATCTAATTCATCTGTTACGACTACATTATCTCCACAAGTTTTGAATTCAATATCATCTATTACTAAGTCATTTCCACAGCCGCCCCCGCCATTGTTAAGCATTTTTAAGACAACAGATTGTTGGTTTTCTAGAGTTTGAAAAACTAAACCAAACTCACCCCATGTAGGAGCTGCTGTTGCATAAATATCTCCAGTATCTCCACTTGCTATAAGTGTAGTTTCGTTGCTGTCCCATATTTGAAATTTGACATTAATTGGAATTTCGATTCCCAAATCAACGCAAAATCCAGGAACTTTCAATAAATTCAACAGCCAGGCCGAAAATTCATAAGTTGTAAATTCGCATAATCCAGTTACAGTTGTTTTATAAAATTCTCCCGCTGTAAAATCTGCATTCACAATAAGAAATCTTCCGTTGCTATCATTAGGTGTATGATCTTCAATTTCTTGCCAATCATATGGATTCCCAAAAGTGCTATTTCGTACAGTATAAAAACTATCGTTTGGAAAACCAGTAGAATACAAATAAGTTGTAGTTCCATTTGGTAGTGGGACACTGCCTGGTCCTGCTCCAAAGTCTTCTACAAAAATAGGAGCACCAGAATTTCCGTTACAAAACCCTAATTGCGCATAAACAGATAAAAATGAAAAAAGTAATAATAAATAAGAAAAAATATGTTTCATAATTGGTTAATGTGAATTTATGATTATTCTAACTATCTAAAATAATTACGAAAAAAAACTTAAGTTTAATAAATAATTTTAGAGTTGCTAAATAAACAGTCATTTTTATATTTTAAATAGAATAATTGTTGTTTTTAGAAAATCATTGTAAGGAAATAATGTGGATTTTAGGTTTGGTTAATTTTATTTAGTTTATTTTGCCAAATTAATATTTTAATTTTGTTTTGTCAGAATAAACAGTTAAAAAATCATTTTAATAATACATATTTTTTTATCTATTCACAATTTCATTTATGCATATTAAATTTTACTCACTTTTTACGCTTTTATTTTTTTATAGTTGTTCTGAATACAGCCCTGCTAGTGAACGCCCTAAGAACGTTATTTTGCTCATCAGCGATGGTACAGGCTTATCACAAATTTCTTCAGCCTATTTTTATAAAGAATCTGAAGTAAATTATTCAAGATTTCAACACATAGGACTCATTACGACCAGCTCTTCAATAGAAGATATTACAGACTCAGCTGCCAGTGCTACTGCCTTTTCTTGTGGTCAAAAAACCTACAATGGAGCTATCGGCGTTTTGGAAGATTCAAAGCAACTAGAAAATATTGTCGAAATTGCTTCATTAAAAGGGGTGAAAACAGGTCTTGTGGCCACCTCGTCCATCACACATGCTACGCCAGCCTGTTTTTATGCTCATGTTTCTGATAGAGACTACGAAGATGAAATAGCTTTACAACTTACCAAATCAGAAATTGATTATTTCGCAGGTGGAGGGGAGAAGTTTTTTAATCAACGAGCAGATGGTTTAAATCTTATTGATTCTCTTCAATCGAATGGCTTTACCACCAATACAAGCGCATTGACTTCATTTGATAAAATCAAATCAAACACAAAACAAGCTTTTTTACTTGGCGCTGAAGATATGCCGAAAATGAGTGAGGGCAGGGGCGATTTCTTGTCAGAAGCTACCTTGTTGGGTGTGCAGTTTTTACATCAAAATAACACCCCTTTCTTTTTGATGTCGGAAGGCTCACAAATAGATTGGGCAGGACACGATAATGATGCCCCTTATTTGATCTCTGAGCTTATCGATTTTGACGAGCTTATTGGGGCAGTATTGGATTTTGCTGCTCAGGATGGAGAAACCTTGGTGGTGGTAACTTCAGATCACGAAACGGGCGGATTTACACTTTCGGGTGCCCCTTACCGGACAAGCGAAGGTAAAATTTACGACAGCTATAACAAACTCGATCCTCGATTTTCTACTGGTGGACATTCGGCGACACTAATCCCAGTTTTTGCGTATGGTCCAGGTGCAGCACAATTTTCTGGAGTGTACGACAATACAGATATTTTTCACAAAATCATTGAGCTCACTGAATGGGGTATGGATTAAATCGATACTCTTTAGATTTATAATTTTATTTCAAAACGCAATCAATATTCTTTTAATTACCTTAACTTTATACAGTCAAAACACAACGCATGGATATCGATATCATCGTAAAGAGTACTAAAGAGTTTGAAATCTGTAAAAATGACGAAGTCGTTATAAAAGGTTTTAAACCAAAATGGTATTCCTCTGCATCGCATTTCTTTTTTAATAATCAAACTTATGAAATTAAAAAGAAGGGTTTTTTCAGTTCTGAATATAACATTTTTAAAAGTGGTAAACTGAGAGGAGAATTTGTCCATAATTGGAAAACTGGGTATTCTTTTAAGTTGTTGGATGCCAACAAATCAACACACAGTTATTCGATGAAAGTTGAAAAGCCGAATGGCTGGCTCAAGAATGATCTTTTATGCACTCTTTATGACGATAATAACAACGCCGTTTTGTCACTTAGATATGTATGGAAAAAATGGAAAGCTTCCATGCAAGCTGAAATTGTAGATTCTGTTTATGAAAATTACGAGCTTCTTGTCTATACCTTAATGCTTTTCAAGTTATATCAGCAAGCACAATCTGCTGGGGCTGGAATGATTTCTTATTAAAAGATTAGTTGTATAAAGCAAGCAACTATTTTTTTATATATTTAAGTACTAATTTAAAAACTTAAAAAATGAAAAGAATTATTGCATTTACGGTATTATCTCTAATGGTCACATCTTGTAATTTCAAAGCTAATGAAGCTGATGAGGTTTCTAATGAACCGGTGGTGATTGGATCAGTTACAATGGAGGATGGCAGCAGCAATCCTGTCCTCGTTGGAGAAACCAAGAATGAGCAAATTTGGTTAGATTACATCAAAGCGCACAACGACAGAGACTTAGATAAAATAGCTGCTGTTAATGCAGAAGATTGGGAAGGTTATACACCTGATGGAGGCGTGATTAAAGGCAATGATAAACATATCGAATTTTTGGCTTCTTGGTTTGAGTCCTCTTCCCCAAAATGGAAGGTCAATTGGATGATTGCCAATGCAGCTGCGGACGAAGATGGTGTGATGACGCAATGGTTAACTACAGGAAACGAATACACCACTACGGATGAAGATGGGAATGAGGTTTTGGAATACCATGTTCATGATATTCAATTTGTTGGCGATAACATCAAAAAAATCAATGTATATTCTAGAATGAAGCCAGCAGAATAGCATTATTTTGTTCTATAAAAAAGCCCAACAGATTATGTTGGGCTTTTTTTTGACTAATTCAAAAAACACTATTGTGTTGAGATAGTTAATGGAAATTGTAGATTAACTTCGTCTTCACCGACTCCATTCCAAACATCATCTGGCATACCATCTGCATCTTTTTCAGGTTCGTGAACTAACATAACGGAAAGTTCTCCTGTGCCTGCAACACCAACTAGTGAAAATTCTTGACCAATTGGATCTCCATTTGCATCAAAATCTTCATAGGCTAAACTGTTTAGTACCAAGCCTCCGAGTCCAGAGTAAAAGAATAGGTGGTCAATATCTCCTCCTTCGCCTGGTTCTAAAATTTCATTGGTAACGATATACTCTTCATCATCAATTGGAAGTGTGTTGTTATAGAGTTGAATTTCTCCACTGTAAAATCCTTCAGGAATTGAAGTAACTCCCGAATAACCAGCTGTAATATTTCCAACTGCGTAATCAGGGTCTTCCCAGCGCATTTCATACTCCACGTTATTTGTATCGGTCAAAGTTACGACTACTGTAGTGATTACTTCCAGCTCTTCCACTGGAGCTGGATCATCGTCATCAGAACACCCTGTGAATACAAGTGATAGAATAAGCATTGGAAATAGTAAAATTTGTTTTTTCATTGTTTTGGTTTTAAAATTAATAATTGAGTTTAAGATTTAATAAAAAATTTCTACCTAGATCATCAGCATAATAACGCAATAGATTTAGGTAGCTTCTGTAGGAGGTATTTAATAAATTTGTCACCTCTAATCCTACTTTTAGAGCTGCTGTTTTCGATACTTTAAAATCCATACTACCGTTTAACTTTAACAAATGATATGCGTTTGGTGGTGTGCTTATATCGAGTGTTTCTGTTGTTTCTAGTACTGGAATATAGACTTCAAAATTATTATCTGGGTACTCATTCTGAGCAAACACATATTCGCTCTCTAAGGATAATTTCAGATTGTTTAATTTTTGATTAGAATATGAAATTTGATTTTTTGTATTGACAGGTGGCATATTTATTAAAGGCAGATTGTTGCCTCGTTCATATCCTTTGACTAATGATAATTGATGAGTGAATTTCAAAGCCTTGTTTAAATTGTAGCTGGCATCTATATCCACACCAAAAAGTTGTACTTCGGTTTGTCGGTATTCCCAAACTTGAAAATTTCCTCTAATAGTCTCTCTTAAGCCAATTGGTTCAATTAGAATAAAATCTTGAATAAGGTTGTAGAACGGGTTGACTGAGAAATTAAAGCGTTCACTTTCGAACCTATACGTCAAATCCGTTTTATGTCCAATTTCAGATTTAAAACGCAAGTCACCTAATTCAATTCGAGCTATGGCGTGGTGTAAACCATCGCTAAAAAGCTCAGAGGGGTTAGGCGCTCTGGAAGCCATTGATTGGTTGAAGAACAGGGACGAATTTTCACTAATATTATAGTTGAATCCTAGAGTTGCTGAAAGATTATTAAACTCCAGTTTTGGGTTAGTGAGTAATTGGGTGCTTAACTCATTCACTACAATATCAGGAAATAAAAGATCATATCCACGTTCAATCCATACCGAGGTTTTGTAATATTTAAAAGCATCTATAAAACTATAATCAAAACGAATTCCAGATTCTACTTGCCATTTGTCATTAATTTTATAATCTCCAATAATGTAGACTCCATAATCATATTTATCATAGTCTGGAATTAATCGTCTTATTCCAGTATCTGGATTGGCGAAATTTGTTTGAAATCGGCCCATTATTCCGTACTTAAGTTCTAAGGCGTCATAAGCCTTTTTAACATCCACCAAAACAGTATGGGTGTCCAGTTCCAAATCTAATGCCGGCGTATCTCGATCATTCCCTCTTCGAATGTCGTACTCGAAGCGTTTATTTTTTTGATAATCGTATTGAAAATTCACTCTACCTAGGCTTTCGAAATTTTTAAACCCTTTAATACGAGCAAGCTGATGTTTTACATCTTGATTGGGGTACTCAATATCATAGGTAAAGTTTCTGATTATTAGCGGCTCGCTACTGTTTATAGCTCTTATTTGAGAGGAGGCATTAGCAGCATGTGCGGAGCGTAAAATACCTATAGTTGTATTGTAATAGGAATAATACCCTTCTAAGCCATAATCAAATCGATTCAATCCCAAACGAAAGGAAAGGTCTTTTTCCATTAAAGCTGTATTACTCAAAATATAGTCGGCAGATTCTACATCTCCAAAGCGCTTTAGTGTACCTTGGACGGTGCTGTACCAGCCATTTTTAAAGCTTTTAGTGAGTTGAGAAGTTACACCTCCGCCACGTCCGTTAGAGGCCGCAGTTCCAATCGTTTTTCCATAGAGACTGTCTTTTACTGCGGTTTTTAATCCTTCAACAATAATAATTCCACCCATGGCATCACCGCCATATTGCAAAGCGCTTGCACTTTTTACAAGGGTTAAGCGCCCAACTGAGTTGACATCAATATTGGGTGCGTGCTCTTTCCCCCATTCTTGGTCTTGCATCCGTACTCCATTATTGATCATGATAATCCGACTGCTGTGTAGTCCATTGATGATGGGTTTTACAATCCCATTGCCTTTATTTAATGAAGAGACCCCACTCAAGCTGTTCAGCGCATCACCCAGTGTTCCAGCACTATACTGTTCTAGAGTTTCCTGATTTATATTTTTCTCAAGTACAGTAGTTGTTTTATTTTCGTAGGCCTTACCTTCCAAAATAATCTCATTGAGTTCCTCTAGGTGATGTTCAAGCTTAAAATCCCGTACGCTGTCCCCTGAAATTTTCAATGAAAAGGTCTTTGGCGTACAAGACGAATGCAGAACCTTAATGGAATATGAGGTATTGGGGCAAAGGTTTGAAATGGAGTAGACCCCATCCAATGAAGTTTGCACTACTGTTTCAGTTTCTGCTACCACAAGGGTTGCACCTGACAATAGAGACCCATCATGTAGGTCTATAACCTTACCTGAAAGGGTGTGTGAACAATTTTGGGATGCTGTTGTCAGCTGAGCTAATAACAACACGACTAAGGCGTATGTGCGCATAATTTTTTTTCATTAACATTTAAAATTTGGGGAATGACGTTATGAAAAAAATGGGGGAGCCCGCAGTTGTTTATTGGTTAGGTAAAAGGTATTTAATTGTAATGCTTCAAATGTACCATTGAGTTTAACATCTGCAACGGATTCATTAAAATCAGGAAAGTCAGCGATTTTGAAGTCGAATGATAAAAGATTAAAGTCGCAAACATCACAACTCGCTATGCTTTGGTGGATATGAGCTTCGTTTTCAGAACAAACAATGTGCTCATGTTCTCCAAAGTGGTGGTAAAACGTTATAATAGTAGGCAGCAGTAATAGCAGCAGCAATAGGCTAGCTAAATATTTCTTCACTATTTCAACTTTATTTATCACCACACAAAATTAATAAAAATAAACCAAATCGAGCTTATTTTAATTTAAGAGTTATTCATTCAAGCCTTCTTCTGATGATTGATCGCCTTGTGGGAGTTTAAGAACAGACTCCGCAAAAGCGGTATTTAATTTTAGAATTTAACCAAGATCTTTGTGTACTTGTTCTAAACACTACACACTGCTGTAGGGGGTTTTTTTGTCAAATTCCTTTTGTTGCTGACGTCTTAAATAAAGTCTGAGGGACGATATAGCAAAAAGTAAAGTTAGAAACACCACAAAAAATAATGCTATAAAGTTAATAGCTGATATCCAAAATGCAAGATATGAAAATAAGGCAATTATGAACAAGGACATTAGGCTAATGAGTATCGATGACATTAGATGCGAATTCGTGAGCATCAGTAGTAAATGGTGGGTATGCCATCTGTCTGGATCAAAAGGACTCTGTCCTAAAGTTAAGCGGAATAAATAGATGCTTGCAGTATCGATCATTGGATACAAGAAAATAGTCATTGGTGCTATCGGTAAAATTGATTTGTGTATTAGCCTTTGAATTATAGGCTCATTACTCGTAACCACCATCATAGTCATTAAAAACAACAGAAATCCAATAAAAAGAGCACCAGAATCACCCATAAACACCTTTCGTTTGTTGCTGAAATTAAAAGGGAGATAAGCTAAAATAATACCTATCATAAGAATGCAAATTCCAAAACAGGCTTTATAGTCCAATACCCAAAAAATAACAGCAAAAGAAGTGAACGCTATGATGGAAATAAACCCTGAAAGCCCATCAATACCGTCAATTAAATTGAATGAATTAATCATAAAAACGCCGATAAATACAGTAAAAGGGAAACCAAACCATAAAGGTAATTCGTATAGGCCTAAAAATCCATTGAGATTTGTTAACACCAAATCATCGGCAATGACAGCAGCAATGATGATGAAAATCTCGTAGACTAATTTTCTTTTTGCACTCATTATTTTTAAATCATCCCAAAAACCAATAATGGTAAGCAAGACCAAACAGATTGTCAAATAAAAAAAACTCCGCACATCCTTCACGAAGTTTATGATTGGTAAACATCCAACCAAGAATAAAAACAAAAAAACAATACCTGCTGAGTTTGGCACAGGAGTTTTGTGTAAGTCTCTTTTTTTCGGTCTTCCAAATATCCTAAATATTAGAATAAAGCGTCTAAATGAATTGATCGCGAAAACACCCAAAAGCATAGTCGTAATCAAGTAAGCAGAGATAAATTCAATTGAATACAAAGCGAAATATTTTAAGCAAATATAGCCTTAATTAAACAAATTTAATTAAAAAATTGTATTATTTTTGCGATATTAAAACTATATTAGTAGTATGATAGTAAGGCTATTTTTTTTATTAAATTTCTTTTTTGTTTGTTCTGTTTCAGCTCATCAAAAACAACTTAAAGCGGTGCCACAGGATTCAACACGAGTTTTTTTTCTTGGATCCAAAGAAATTATAATTAGAGATTTTCAAAATAATATTCCAGACACCTTACACATCAATGCAGGCCTTAATTTAGAGATTAGCAACACAAAACTTGTATTTAAAAAAAACACCCCATATTTAGTCTCATTAGGCAGTGGGATGGTTTGGGAATTGACTAATGATTCCATCAAAAGAATAGACAATTCCTTTGATCATAAGATGAGCTATAGATCGGATATTTTTGTGAAGAACGATACTATTTTTAAATTCGGGGGGTACGGGTTTTGGAGTGCGCGCAACTTTTTTACGTATTTTTCTGAAACAACCAATGAGTGGGAGTTTTATAATATTAACGAAGAATCTTATCTCCCACCTGGTTTGAGTCATTTCAATTCCACTTTAGTTGGTGATTTTTATTTTGTTTCGAGGGGAACTACTATTGATTTGCACAATGGGACAGAATACATTGTAAACAATAATGTATGGAGATTTGATTTTAACAATAAGACGTGGACCGACTTAGGGACTTCAAAATTCATCTCATACCAAGATAATGAGTACATAGATATTGGTAATGGACGTCACCTCTTTTATGGTAGAACTAGTCCTGATATCGACGGTATGTATGTACTAGATTATGGTTCAAATACCATAGAACAATACGATGACGCGAGTCATATTTTATCAATTGGACAAGGCTTCTTTGCTCGCGATTCTATTTACAATTTTCGAAATAACAACTTTATTGCTATGCAACTTAGTGATTTTACGGGCAAAGCTACCTCCATTTCTTCTATGTATGTGGATGCCAATACGCTGTTTAAAAGTTTAACTGTTGTAGTTGTTGTTATAATTTTTATTTTGCTTTTTGGCCTTGTATTTTTGTACAACCAAAACAGGAAACGACCCAGGCTTGTTGATTCAGGCTTTCGTTTTGATCGTGTGTTTTATCCACTCTCAGTTGCTGAGCACAAAGTTTTAACCATGCTGCTTTACAGCAAAAACGTGAATTCTAAATTAGTTTTGAATGAGCTTTATGATAAGTCTTTAAGCACAGCACAGAATAATCGAAAAAAGTTAGAAATCATCCATTCATTAAATCAAAAATTAGAACGTGTTTTTAAGACCAAAGATTTTATACGTTCCAAAAAAAGTACAAAAGATCAGCGTGTTCTCATTTACTATACAAACTATAGAAAAGAATTTATACTGTGATTGACAAGGAAAATTATTGGTGGGTTTTGAGGGTTAAAGCCGGGCACGAGCTAAAAGCTGTTTCTGATTTAGAGCATCTTGGTGTTGAGTCGTATACTCCTAGCGTTGAGGTCCTTCGGCAGTGGAGCGATCGGAAAAAGAAGATTCAAAAGCCTTTGATTTCTCGGCATGTATTTGTAAAGCTAACCGCTGCTCAGGAACGCATCGTTTTCGGCAGTAGAAGTGTATTGGGCTATATGAATGTACATGGAGCGCGGGCAAGAGTTTGGCCAAAAGAAATTAAACAATTACAGCAGTACTGCAACAACACGCATCAGGCTTCTGACGTTTCTGTTGGAGCGCATGTTGACGCTCCTGTATTGGGCGTTGATGCAGAAATTGTTGAAGTTAAAAACGGTATTTGCTATTCGGTTTCGGACTGCGGCCGTTTTAAAATACAGTTTAAACTGGTGCGTTAAGACAGCGCCAGTTTTTTATATACTTTTATAGGGTCATGGGACACCCTGCGGCGAAGCCGTAAATTTTTTTAAATACAATCTAAACTAAAAGCCACTATGTCAAAACCAAAAGCTGTCATCGTATCTGGTTATTTTAACCCAATCCACAAGGGCCATTTGGAATACATCAATAACGCCAAGGCACTTGCAGATGTTTTAATTGTTATTGTCAATTCAGATCATCAGCGCGCGCTGAAAGGCAGTAAAGAATTCCAAAATGAAGCGGAGCGCTTGTTTATTGTTTCCAACATCAAAGCAGTAGACAAGGCCATACTCTCTATTGATAAAGACCGCACTGTGTGTGCAACGCTAGAAAAAATAGCAGCCGACTACGGCGCTGTTTACGACTTAGCTTTTGCCAATGGCGGTGATCAAAACAACGACAGCATTCCCGAGCGTCCA
>Ga0228672_1000879_pt1 | contig 13070 bp, 11 predicted proteins | sample 90DmetaG_FD_182788 | JGI IMG/M metagenome (GOLD analysis project Ga0228672, IMG submission 182788) | Seawater microbial communities from Monterey Bay, California, United States - 90D | ecosystem: Environmental > Aquatic > Marine > Coastal | place: USA: California | collected 2016-11-08 | reverse complement strand
TAGGGTGAATGAATTCAGTGTTTAACATTAAAATAAAAAGAAAACTCAACTAAAGCTAAAGCAGTAAATTATGCCATTTATTGACAGAGATTTTATCAATGATTTGCCCAATAGAGTAGATATTGTTAGTCTAATAAATAAGCGTGTCGCTTTAAAAAAAGCAGGAAAAGACTATAAGGCCTGTTGCCCATTTCATGAAGAGAAAACTCCATCCTTTACCGTGGTCCCAACTAAGCAAATTTATCACTGTTTTGGTTGCGGTGAAAGTGGAGGGGTTGTTGATTTTGTTATGAAGTATGATCACCTTTCTTTTGTTGAGGCGGTTGAAACAGTTGCCGGAGAGTCTGGAGTCTCAGTCGTTTATGACCAAAGTACCAAACCAGTTGATAAACGCTTCAAAAGATACAATCAAATTATGGCTGAGCTAAATAATTTTTATCAAGGTCAACTGAAAACCTCATCAGCAAAGAATAAGGTCATTAGTTACGCCAAGAAAAGAGGAATTAGTGGCTCAATTGCCAAAAGATTTGAGTTGGGATTTGCGCCGCCTGGCTGGACTAACCTTTTTGATCAATATTTTGAGAAAGAGGAGTCCATTCAAGATCTTCTATCGATGGGCATGATTGTTCCAAAAAAAGACAAAAAAGACGACTATTATGATCGTTTTAGAGATCGCTTGATGTTTCCTATTCACAATGCCAAAGGCTCAGTGATTGCATTTGGAGGGCGCGTTTTGTCCAGTAAGGATAACCCAAAGTACCTGAATTCTCCAGAAACACCCCTGTTTTCAAAGTCAAAAGAGCTTTACGGCCTCTATCATTGCCGCAAATATAGTCGAAGGATTGATTCAATTCTTGTAGTTGAGGGCTATATGGATGTTATAGCTCTTCACCAGCAGGGGATTACCAATGTTGTTGCAACTCTTGGAACAGCAACAACGCCAGCTCACTTGCAGATTTTATCTCGCTCTGCTGAAACTATTGTTTTTTGTTTTGATGGAGATAAAGCTGGAAGGGATGCAGCATGGAAAGCTCTAAAGACCTCTTTGCCTTCAATAACTTCAGGGCTAATTATTAAGTTTCTAATTTTGCCTGAAGGAGAAGATCCTGATACTCTTATTAATAGAGAGTCCTCAAAAGCATTCAGTAAGAGAATTGAAGGTGCGCAAACACTTTCAAGTTTTCTGATTGATCATATTAAGAAAGAGGTCCCGTTTGATACGATTGAGGGCAAAACCTTATTTTTGGAAAAGTCAGCATCTTTGATCAATCTGGTTAACTATTCAATCTATCGACAACAATTAATAGAAGGGATTGCCAATGCCATCGGCCAAAATATTACCCAAGTAGAAAAAGCGGTAGAGCAAAGCAAAGATCAAAATGTCCACTTTTCTAATACTAATCAAGCAGAGCATAAGCAATTTAGTCCTCAGCCAATCAGTCAAACAATAAGTAATAAGAGTCATTCTAGTATGAAAAGTTTGATGTCAAGAATGATCTCTTGTGTTTTGACTTATCCATCAATTGTCAATGATCCTGAAACGACCAGTGTCATCGAAGAAAGAGCAAGAAAACTACCAAAGTCTGAAGTCTTATTAGAACTCATTAGACATGCTCAAGTGGAGTCAGATCTTTCAAAAGAAGCTTTATTAAAGCCCTACAAGTCTAAGGAGAGAGTTTATTTGCGTTTGCAGGAGTTAAGCACTATGGAGCCTTTCCTTAGTGAGTTTGAAGCTAAAGAAGAGTTCGGATATGCGTTGACTGCAGCAGAAAAATATTACGAAAGAAAGTCAACAAAAGCATCAATACTCTCTGCAAAAACGCATGACGAAGAAGAGGCAGTCATGAAAAGCATCATGAAAAGTAAGATGAAAACTGTAAGCCAGAAAAAAACATCCTAACCCTCTACTTGAGAATTTATCTCTGAATCATTAATCAGGATTCTCTGCATTGCCTTTTGAAACGCCATAGAGGCTGAATTTGAACCCTCACAGCGATTTCTTAAAGTTGGATCCCAGGAGACAAAACATTTTTTTGGGTGGTCAAGTCGAACTGCCATAATATACTTAGGCTTATCTGCAGGTGAATAGCCTACAAAATAAGTCCTCTTAGCGCCATCTTTACTATACTTTCCATCAATCACCATTTCTGCTGTACCCGTTTTTCCAGCAATAGAATATCCATCAATAACTGCTCGATAGCCAGAGCCATTGTCAGATGCGACAGAGTCGAGTATTTCAGAGATTCTTTTTGTTGATTCTGGAGTAAAAACCTGCTCTAATGAATCATTATAATTCTCAGTCTTTATTAATTTAAGTGATGGTATGGAGCCTTCATTGGCAAAAACAAGATAAGCTCTTGCAAGTTGTGCAAGGTTGGTTGTCATAGGTCCATGGCCAAAAGAAAGTGACCTTTTATCACTATCCCTCCAGTTACTGTAGTGTCTCAATTCTCCTTGATTTTCTGCTCCAGGCATAACGCCTAAAGATTTGCCAAATCCTAGTTTTTCCCAAGTGTTATAAAAGTCTTCATTTTCAATATTTTCTGCAACCATTACGGTTCCAAGGTTATGAGATTTTTCAAGAATTCTTTGTATTGTCATCTGAAAAAATTTATTATCTGGCTTGATGTTTGCCACTCTTTTTGTAACATCAATCAACTCATCGTCTGTTGCCGTAATAATTCCTTTATCTAAAGCCAGCAACATAGTAAAAGGTTTCATAGTTGAGCCTGGTTCAGTTTTATCTGAAAAAACACGGTTTCTGTAATCATCAGCACTGTAACTTTCTAAGTTGTTAGGATTTGTTGAGGGGTAGTTTGCAAGCGCTAATATTTCACCATTTGGAGAGAGAACTATTGCAGCAGCTGAGTCTGCTTCATGGAATTCAGCCTGCTCCTTGATGGCATTAAAAACATGAAATTGAATATCTGAATCGATTGTAAGGGTAAGGTTTTCGCCATCTTCAAACTGTTTAATAGTTTCAGCATCATAATAAATATTCGAGTTATTTTTATTATCTGCAATCCTTTTAATGCCATTCACTCCTGCTAAATATCGATCATATTCAGCTTCAATACCAAAGACACCTATATTTTCAGAATTTATTTTTCCAATTAGTGGAGCAATAGAATCTTTTTTGGGGTAGTAACGAAATCCACTTGATTCAATTGCAACGCCAGCAATTTTCTGCCTGGAGCATTCATTAACTTCGATACTCTCTTTTATAGTTGGCTTCATACCTATAACTTTTTTAGCTTTGTCAACCAATGTAAGAGATGGAACCTTTACCTCTTTGAAGCATACTTTAGATCTCATTTTTTTTAGTTCAGAAATTTTTTTTAAAATAGGATCGTTCACTTTAAGCTTGTCTTTCACAATGAAGTATTTACGTTTATTAGCCTTCTTATTTGCAATTTGATCTCTAAAATCTTGAAAAGGAATCTCAAGTGCTTCTGCCAATAAATCAATATATTCATCTTGTATGATCATTGGGTCAAGATTAATCTTTTTATGTATCAAGTTAATTGCCAGTAGATTGTTATTTCTATCAAGAATGTTTCCTCTCATAGATTTTTCAACTAGAGCAAACTCTGAATTTTTCGATGCTTTTGTTTTTAATGAGATATCATTTGCTTGAATTTCACTTACACTAAAGGCCCTGTAAGTAAAAATTAAAACTATTAATATAAAGCAAATTTTGACCAATGCTTGTCTATTCCTATAGCCTTGAACCCTCGCAATCCTCATATACTGACATCCTCCCATTCTGACTCCGGAGGAACGAACATCATCAATTCTTCCTTCGATTTTTGGTAGACATTGACTCCACTTTGAATTTCGGAATACTCCATCAAGAGTTGCCTATTAAGAGCGTTTATTTTTTCATTTTCTACTTTAAGAGTTTTTTCCTCTCTATGAAGCAAGTACATTTCATGATGCCAGTGAATACTGAGTATTGATAATGCTATGATTGAAATAATTAGAATAAAATTAATCACTAGCTTTCTTTGAAATATTACTAACATTTTTCGACTATTCTGAGTATTGCACTTCTGGCTCTTCTATTGATTTTGATCTCCTCACTTGAAGGTTTAACTTTTCCAAGATCCTTAAAAGAGAGATGATGACTATTATTAGAAATAATTGGCAGACCTTTTGGAAGTTGTTTTGGACGAGAATGTTTATGAATAAATTGTTTGACGATTCTATCTTCAATTGAGTGAAATGTAATGACTACAAGTCTTCCATCTTTTTTCAGCGCATTAATGGTTTGATCAAGAGTCTGTGAAAGCATTTTCAGTTCATCGTTAATTGCTATTCTTATTGCTTGGAACGTGCGAGTGGCTGGGTGTTTATTTTTACTAGGCTTTACTACACTTTTAATGAGGTCTGCAAGCTCAAGAGTCGAATCTAAGTTTTTAGTTTTTTGATATTCTTTAATAGTTGATGCAATAATCCGACTTCTTTTTTCCTCACCAAATTGATATAGTGCATCAGCAATTTCCTTTTCGCTGCTCTCTCTGAGCCAAATCGCAGCAGTCATTTTTTGCGATTGGTCCATTCTCATGTCAAGAGCTCCATCTTTATTAAAACTAAATCCTCTATCAGCATTATCTATCTGAGGCGAGGAGATACCAAGGTCCATTAAGATGCCATCAATTTCCCCAATTAATTTTAATTGATCAAGTTGTTCATTAAGACTTGAAAAGTTACTATGAATTAAGCTTAATCGAGAATCAGGGATATTTTTTTTTGCATATTTAATGGCTTCAATGTCTTGATCAAAGCCTATAACTTTTCCTGATTTTTTAAGACTACTGAGTATTCCTTGAGTGTGACCTCCTCGTCCTAGGGTTGCATCGATATAAATGCCGTTTGACTTAATACTTAATGCACTGATGGCTTCATCAAAAAGAACTGAATCATGATGATCTGATTTTTTTTTGTCATGCATTCTTCATACACAATAACATTCAACTAAAGAGAGAGTGATGAGACTTGTTGGGGTATCTCTTGCTCATTGCTGAGCCTGTCAAGTTTTTCAATTTGATCTTTCCAGGTCCTTTCATCCCAAATTTCGAAGCTCTTACCTTGGCCACTTAGAATTGCTTTATTCACTAGATTTGCATACTTAATATGAGAACTAGGAATAAGAATTCTTCCAAACTTATCAAGATCACATTCACATGCATGACCAATGAGTTTTCTGGCCAGTTTTTTAGTGTGAACATTTAGAGAGGGTAGCTCTCCTATCTTAAGTTCAAGCTTCTCCCAGTCTTTCAAAGAATAAAGGACTAGGCATGAATCATCTGGATGGACACTCAAAACCATTTTTCCAGAGGAATTACTTTGGACTTGCTCCAGATGACGGGCAGGAATCTTTAACCTCCCTTTTGAGTCTATAGATAGAAGATGAATTCCCCGATACATAAAACCCATTTTATACCATTATTTCCCAGTATTTTCCACTTTATAGCCTCTTACTGATTTTTTATTAAATTCAGTAATTTTTTATGTAAATTTATTTAGAATGACTATCAATGGTGTTATAAAATTCTTTCAATAACCTTAAATTTATAAGGTTATTTATTGGGATTATATAAAAGGAGAATCAATGAAGATGAGGGTTGCAATTATTGGTGCTGGGCCTAGTGGTCTTGCCCAGCTCAGGGCTTTTAAATCTGCTGAAGAAAAGGGAGAAACAATCCCAGAAATTGTCTGTTTTGAGAAGCAAGATAACTGGGGTGGCTTATGGAACTATAGCTGGAGAACAGGACTTGATGAGCATGGTGAAATTGCTCATGGTAGCATGTATAGGTATTTGTGGTCTAATGGGCCAAAGGAGTGCTTGGAGTTTGCTGACTATTATTTTGAAGAGCATTTTGGGCATGCAATTGCATCTTTTCCACCACGAGAAGTTTTGTTTGACTACATCCAGGGGAGAGTAGAAAAAGCAAAAGTTCGCGAGATGATTCGTTTCAATTCATCTGTTCGAAATGTAGATTATGATGAGTCAAGTGAAAAATTTATGGTTACTGTAAGCAACCTTGTTGATGATGAAACTTACTCTGAAGAATTTGATTACGTCATTGTTGCAAGTGGACATTTTTCTACGCCTAATGTTCCAAATTATGAGGGATTTAGCCATTTTAATGGCAGGATATTGCACGCACATGATTTTAGAGACGCTCTAGAGTTTAAGGACCAAGATATTTTGGTTATTGGGAGTAGCTACTCTGCTGAGGATATCGGATCTCAGTGTTATAAATATGGAGCTAAATCTATAACAAGTAGTTACAGAACAGCGCCAATGGGTTTTGGATGGCCAGAGAATTGGGAAGAAAAACCAGCTCTAGAGAGAGTTGAGGGTAATACTGCTTTTTTTGCTGATGGCACGTCAAAAGACGTTGATTCAATTATTCTTTGTACTGGCTATCTACATCACTTTCCTTTCCTGCCCGATAGTTTAAGATTAAAGACAAATAATATTCTCTATCCATTGGGTCTTTATAAAGGGGTTGTATGGGAAAAAAATCCTAAACTAATGTACCTTGGCATGCAAGATCAATGGTACACATTTAATATGTTTGATGCTCAGGCTTGGTATGCAAGGGACGTTATTTTAAATAAAATTACTTTGCCCTCTTTCACTGAAATGCAGGCTCACACACTTGAGTGGCATCAAAAAGAGACCGCACAAGATGATGTGGCATATGCAATCGACTTTCAGGGCGCTTATACTCAGATGCTTATCGATGAAACTGATTACCCAAATTTTGATATCGAGGGCGTCAATAGAACTTTCATGGACTGGAAACATAATAAGAAAGATGGCATTATGACTTTTAGAGATAAATCTCATGCTTCACTCATGACAGGAACTCAGTCACCGCCTCACCACACACCATGGCTTAAGGCATTAGATGACTCTCTGGAGAGTTATCTCGATATCTGACTGAAAGCTAAAACTTCAGGATATGAAATTTTTTACTGTTTAAGATGAATTCTTCATCTAAAAAACATAATTAAAGACTAAAATTCACCGTCTTATAAAATATAATGTTGTCCTTAGTAGATAAATTGTTATTCGGTGAACAATAAAAGCTATCACAAAATTGTAAAAACTTCAATTGAGGAAGAATTAGAAGGCTCCAAACAATATCGATTCCTTCTTCATCCAGTGATGCTTGCAAGCATTTGTCTATCCACGTCAAAAATTCGATGAACTTAATTAACAATCGCACTGTTAGTCTAAAAAAAATGATGGCAATAGCTGGATTATTTTGGTTTTTTTTCTTAGTAATCTATCTATTTGGGGCTTTAACTTTTCACTCTGGTGAAGAGGTATTTACCGCTTTTTATCTCTGGTTTAACGGTTCAATTTTTTATCCAATCTTAGCTATTTTGTTATTGTTGACCCTTGCTTTTCACGTTTTCGTAGCAGTGACTAGACAATTATCCAATAATATTAGCTCTGGTGACCGATATAAAAAGCCCTATCCGAAGGCAGTGCCAAGAATTATTGCTTGGTCCGGTGCAACTATTATCTTAGTTTTCATAATAACTCACACACTTCAGATGCTTTCAATAAATACTGTTGACTTGTATAGTGAAATTCAAAATATCTTTCAGAGTCCAATTATGTTGGCAATATATGGGTTGGGGATGATTGCAATCTCAACTCATTTGCATCATGGACTAACTAATGTTCTTCAAACTTTAGGTATCTCAAGCAAACAGCACAAGGGGGCGGCACTGGTAATTGTTCTTCTTATCCTTGCAGGTTATGCTTCAATCCCCTTAGGAGTTTTATATGGATAAGCTTAACTCAAATGCGCCAACAGGACCTCTAGAGAATCGATGGGAGAAACACAAGTTCGATCTTTCACTAATTGCGCCTCAAAATAGAAAAAAATACAACATAATAGTTATTGGAACCGGTTTAGCTGGGGCTTCGCTTTGTGCAACACTGGGAGAGGCTGGCTATAACGTACAGTCATTTTGTTACAATGACAGTCCTAGAAGAGCGCACTCTATTGCTGCGCAAGGTGGTGTCAATGCTAGTAAGAATTATCAAAATGATGGTGATAGTACTTGGAGGCTCTTTTATGACACGATTAAAGGCGGTGATTTTCGTGCAAGAGAGTCTAATATCTATCGCTTAGCTCAGCTCAGTTGCAACATTATTGACCAAGCAGTTTCTCAGGGGGTTCCTTTCGCAAGGGAGTATAGTGGTTATTTAGCTAATCGATCCTTTGGGGGTACTCAGGTTTCTAGAACCTTTTATGCTAGAGGGCAAACTGGTCAGCAGCTCTTGTTGGGAGCATATAGTTCAATGAGTAAAGAGATTGCCTCAGGACGAGTGAAGCATAAGTCTAGGTGTGAAATGCTTGAGGTGATTATTATTGATGGCAAGGCCAGAGGCATTGTTGTTAGAGATTTGATTACAGGAGAGATCTCTTCACATCTAGCTGATTGCGTTGTGATGTGCACTGGAGGCTATAGTAATGCTTACTATCTTTCAACGAATGCCAAAGGATGTAATACATCTGCCACTTGGAGAGCCCACAAAAATGGAGCCTACTTTGCTAATCCAAGTTTTACTCAAATTCATCCAACTTGTGTTCCACCAACTGGAGACAGCCAATCAAAATTAACATTAATGAGTGAATCACTCAGAAATGATGGTCGTATTTGGGCGCCTAAAAACATAGAAGATTGTGATAAAAATCCTAATGATATTCCAGATAAGGATAGGGATTATTTTCTTGAGCGAATGTACCCTGCTTTTGCAAACCTTGTGCCTAGAGATATAGCCTCAAGGGCACTCAAGGGAATTTGTGATGAGGGACGTGGTGTTGGTTCTGTTGTCAATAATCAGCGCCTTGGTGTTTACTTAGATTTTTCATCAGTCATACAAAAAATGGGAGCTGAAAAAGTTAAAGAGAAGTACGGGAATCTATTTGACATGTACGAGAGTATTACAGGAGAGAATCCTTACGAGGTTCCTATGAAAATTTATCCTGCACCGCACTATACTATGGGTGGACTTTGGGTGGATTACAACTTAATGACAACAATTGATGGATTGTTTGCCTGTGGAGAGGCAAATTTTTCTGATCATGGAGCCAACAGACTTGGTGCATCAGCTCTGATGCAAGGCTTGGCTGATGGTTATTTTGTTGCCCCTCAGACGGTTGCTAACTATCTTGCAAAAGGAAAGTTTGATGAAATTTCTCATGACCATCCAGAAGTTATTTCTTCTGTTGAGTCAGTCAAAAATCGTATTGAAAGTCTAATGAATGCTCCAGAACCAAAACATTCTCCAGACTATTTTCATAGAAAAATAGGCAGTATTTTGTGGACTTCATGTGGAATGGCAAGAGACAAGGATTCCCTTAAAAAAGCCATCAAATCAATTGAGCAAATAAAGATTGATTTTTGGAAGAATATCAAAGTGACTGGTAGCGATAATGATTTTAATCAGACTCTTGAAAAGGCTGGGAGGGTGGCTGATTTTATTGAGTTAGGTCATTTAATGTGTGTCGATGCACTTGACAGGGAAGAGTCTTGTGGCGCGCATGCAAGGCTTGAGTATTTAGCAGAGAGTGGCGATGCAATGAGAGACGATGAAAATTTTGGCTATGTTGCAGCCTGGGAGTTTAATGAAAATGAGCCCACTCTTCACAAAGAGCACCTTGATTTTGAGTTTATTAAACCCACTTACAGGGACTATAAATGAATTTTACATTACATATTTGGCGCCAAAAAAATACCAATTCCAGTGGCCAGTTTGTCACTTACAATGTGACCGACATTGATAGTGATACCTCTTTTCTTGAAATGCTCGATCAGCTGAATGAAGACCTGATCGAAAAAGGTGAGGACTGTGTTGTATTTGATTATGACTGCCGGGAAGGGATTTGTGGTACTTGTTCTTTGGTTATCAATGGGCATCCACATGGTGAGAAGAAGGCCACGACAACGTGCCAACTTTACATGAGAGATTATGCTGATCAATCTGAGTTATGGATTGAGCCATGGCGCGCTAAGAGTTTTCCAATTGTTAAAGATTTGGCAGTTAAGAGAGAAGCTTTTGATAGAATTATTCAATCGGGTGGTTTTATCTCTACTTCTGTTGGCTCAGCGCCTGAAGCAAATTCACAATTAGTTAACAAAGAAGATGCTGATTGTGCATTTGATTCAGCCATTTGTATCGGCTGTGGTGCATGCGTCGCGGTATGTCCGAATGCATCAGCTTCATTATTTGTAGCTGCAAAAATAAATCATTTTCAGCGATTACCGCAAGGAAAAATTGAGAGTACAATGCGCGCAGAAAGGATGATTAACCAGATGGAGCAAGAAGGTTTTGGAAGTTGTTCTAATCACCGTCATTGTGAAACCGTTTGTCCAAAAGAGATTTCAGTTAGCAATATTGCTGCAATGAATAAAATTTTATAAATATATCTAAATATTACAGGGAGATAAAATGAAAGTAGTTGTACTTGGAGCAGCCGGAGGAATTGGACAGGCACTTGGCCTTTTACTTAAAACTGATTTGCCAGCCGGAACTGAATTGGCATTATATGATATTGCACCAGTGACTCCTGGCGTGGCTGCAGACCTGAGTCACATCCCAACACCTGTTTCAGTTGAGGGCTTTTCAGGAGAGGACCCTTCCCCTGCACTGGTAAATGCTGACGTTGTTCTCATTTCTGCTGGTATGGCACGCAAACCAGGAATGGATCGTTCAGATCTTTTTAATATTAATGCTGGGATTGTAGAAAATTTAGTGTCTTCTTGCGCGGATAATTGTCCAAAAGCTTTGATCGGTATTATTACAAATCCTGTTAATACAACTGTTGCAATTGCTGCTGAAGTGTTAAAGAAAAAAGGAGTTTATGATCCTTTAAGATTATTTGGAGTTACGACACTTGATGTTATTCGCTCAAGTACTTTTGTTGCTGAGATATATGACAGGAATCCTAAAGAGATCAGTGTACCTGTTATAGGTGGGCATTCTGGAATCACAATTCTGCCTCTTTTATCTCAGTCTGGATTTGAATTCAGTGATGAAGATGCAGCTGCAATGACAAAGCGCATTCAGAATGCAGGTACTGAGGTTGTTGAGGCTAAAGCTGGAGGTGGATCGGCAACTCTATCAATGGGGCAGGCTGCTGCAAAGTTTGGCCTTTCTCTAGTTCGAGCATTGAATGGCGAAAAAGATGTAATTGAGTGCACTTATGTTGAGGGTTCTGGGGAGTTGGCTAGATTTTTTGCCCAGCCAGTTCTTTTGGGCAAGAATGGTGTTGAAAAAATACTCAGTTATGGAAGTCTTTCAGAGTTTGAACAGGCAACACTTAATGATGCCTTGGAAACTCTCAAGTCCGATATCAAAATTGGTGAAGAGTTCATCAACTAAAATTACTCAATAAAAAAACACATTATGTCAAAAAATATCCATGATATGGCTTTAGCCTATCATAAAGAAGGTATTCCCGGAAAGATTGATGTCTCCTCTCACAAAAAACTTGATAATGATCAAGATCTCAGTTTAGCCTACAGCCCCGGGGTTGCGGCACCCGTTCGAGAAATTGCTAAAGATCCTAGTCAAGTTAATCAATACACAATTAAGGGTAATTTAGTAGCAGTTATCACTGATGGTTCAGCTGTTTTAGGACTTGGAAATGTCGGCCCTCTTGCTGCAAAGCCTGTGATGGAAGGAAAGGCAGTGCTCTTCAAATACTTTGCAAATATTAATGCTTTCAATATTGAGCTTGATACTCAAGAAGTTGATGAAATTGTTAGCACGATTAAAAATATTGCACCTACTTTTGGCGGCATTAATTTGGAAGATATTTCTGCTCCTCGCTGTTTTGAAATTGAAGAGCGACTCATTAAAGAGTTAGACATCCCAGTTTTCCATGATGATCAACATGGTACTGCCATTATTGTTGCAGCTGGTCTTTTAAATGCTCTTGAAATTCAAGGAAAGTCTGTTACTGCTGCGAAGATTGTTGTTGCTGGAGGGGGGTCTGCTGGGATAGCAACTTTAGATTTATTAGTCAGCCTAGGATTTAAAAAAGAAAATATGCTTTTGGTTGATCGAAGAGGCGTTGTCTCTAAAGAGCAAATTAGCATCGTTAATAAATACAAGGCAGCTTTTGCAGTAGATACAGATAAAAAAACTTTGGGTGATGCAATTAATGGCGCAGATGTCTTTATTGGTGTTGCGAGAGGTAATCTTGTTACTCAAGAAATGATTAAATCCATGGCGAAAAAGCCCATTATTTTTGCTTTGTCTAATCCTGATCCTGAAATTTCAGTGGAGGAGGTTTTTGCATGTAGAGATGATGCTGTCATGGCTACTGGGAGGAGTGATTTTCCAAATCAGGTGAATAATGTGATTGGTTTCCCCTATATTTTTAGGGGTGCGTTAGATGCTAATTCCAAGATTATCAATACTGAAATGAAGGTTGCAGCTGTGCATGCTATTAAAGACCTTGCAAAACTTCCAGTACCTGAATCTTTATTAGAAATGTATCAAGTTGATGAGCTCAGATTTGGTGCAGATTATTTCATTCCAAAACCTTTTGATCCAAGACTCATTGATCTCATTCCAAAGGCGATTTATGATGCTGCATTAAAAAGCGGTGTGTCACGCTTGAAATAAAGATTTTTAAACCTCATTTTTAGCTTATTTAATCCTTGCTATGAATAAATAGTTATGGGATAATGTCCGATTGTTTTTTTGGAGGGGTGGCCGAGTGGTTAAAGGCGACGGACTGTAAATCCGTTCTCTCTGAGTACGTTGGTTCGAATCCAACTCCCTCCACCAGAGAAAAAAAAGGAAATTGCGGGTGTCGTATATTGGTATTACCTTAGCCTTCCAAGCTAATGAGGTGGGTTCGATTCCCATCACCCGCTCCATGTGGTTAGGAACGTGCTCACCTAGCTCAGTCGGTAGAGCACTTCCTTGGTAAGGAAGAGGTCGCCGGTTCAAATCCGGTGGTGAGCTCCACTTTAATTTGAATGTATACAGGGGATTAAAAATGGCAAAAGAAAAATTT